>Ga0209289_100359_pt1 | contig 25243 bp, 21 predicted proteins | sample GXS110809BmetaG_FD_184121 | JGI IMG/M metagenome (GOLD analysis project Ga0209289, IMG submission 184121) | Hot spring microbial communities from Gongxiaoshe hot spring, China to study Microbial Dark Matter (Phase II) - GXS 110809B (SPAdes)... ...
ACAGCTTTTGCAGCGGATTCAAAAATCCCCTTTATCTCAGTATCAAATCTCACAGGGAAAATTTTGCAAATTTCTAAAAACCATTGAAATTCTTTTCTGATAAAAAATGGTGCGATACCAGAATCAAAATAATATTACTATATGCCAGAGAAGATAAATTAGGACTTACACTCACTATTTAACATTTTTGATTTGATAGCTACAACAAAGCATTAATTATTCCGTAATTTATCCTTTGTAAAGTTTGATTTATATTGGACAGCATTTACACAAGGGAATATCATTATTTTGCCATGATTTTTTCATAGTGCACAACCGAATTTTTCAGGAAAGGTAATTGATAGAAATTTATCTTTCAAAATAATGAACTGTATTTTATAATGTGAGGATGTTTGCTAATTGTTCCACCTTGATTTTGATAGAGGAAGCTATGAAACTAGAGGGGATAGTATTGAATTCATGAGAAGAATTTCTGGAAAATACTTAAGACTTTCACAATTTCTGGAGAGTGTATCAGTAAATTTAGTTCTAATATACCTCAGAGTGTAATAGGAGCTTAGCATTTTCCTTTTTATCAGAAGAATCCACAATATTAGGTGGGAAAGAATAGGGAATTATCTAAGCTGGATTTTCTACTTCTTTGCTCATTACTTTCCCTTAGCAATAGAAGAGAGCTCTGAGAGAAATTTGCTTACTCACGACGTCTTAAATTTAATTTACATCAAATTGCCTATAAATTATTTCTTCCCAAACTTCCTTATTTGCCTTTTGAATGGTAAAAATATCAATAATCATCGTTTGCCATAAGTTTTGCTTCGTCTTAAACAAAATAAATGAGCTTTTAAAACTCAAAAACAATCACAATGCCTAAATTTTCAACTTTCCTTTTTTATTGTGTTAATTGAAAAAATAACATCTCGTTTGCAAAAAATCTTCATGGAAAAGCAAAACAAAGTTTTTTAAATGATAATAAAATATCAAAAAGAAAAAATATATACCTACCAAAAAGGGAGAAAAAGAGAGTAAGGAAATAATTATTTATTTACCTTTATTTGATCTACCGACTCTAAATTTTTCGGAAAGTTTTTTAACCTTATCTTCGATTCTTTTCTTATCTATACCTTTAGGTTTTCCTTGAAGCGATTTTTTATAGAGCTCGAGAGCTTTTTCATTTTCGCCTTTTTTGAGCATTATATCTCCAAGGTGCTCATTCAATATAGGGTCATCTGGTAAGGAAGCAAGAGCTTCTGTGATATACTTTTGAGCCTGATCCAAATCTCCTTTTAGGAAGAAATACCAGCCCAAACTATCTTTTATATAAGGATCTTGTTTCAAATTGAAGGCCTTAGATATAAGATCTTTTGCTTCCTCAAGTTTTTGAATATCCAAATTACCAGATTTTTCAAACTCCATTCTGACATATTCACAAAGAAGATATCCCTTGAGGTTAAGATAAGTTGGATCTGACTGATTTTCAATCAAGAGTTTTTCAGCTTCCGAAAGAGCCTCATTTATTCTTCCTGACTCATAAAGTAGAATAGCTTTTGTATATATGAAATTCTCCTTTTTACTCTCAAATCTTTTTTCAAATTCTTCAGCAAGTTTTAACGCAGATGAAAAATCTTCTTTTTCTCTATAGGAATAGATTATTGAATGGGCTACTTGATATGTTATTGTGCTTTTATCTATATTTTCTACAAATCTAACTGCTTTTTCAGGGTCAATCTCTCTAAGAGCATCTATTTTGCCTGCTACGGCATCCATATAAAAATCAGAATTCTTTTCAAATTTATCATACTCCTTATAGGCTTCCTCGAATCTTCCGAGCTCGTGAAGGGACATAGCTTTCATAAGTAAAATAAACTCACTTGCCCTTCGATCTTTCATCTGGTCAATAACGTGAGTTGCATTGCTTACTACTTCCTTATACCTTTTTGCTCTAAAAAGGACCCTGATCCAATCAAATAAGATTTCAGGTTCCGGGATTTCTTTAGTTATCTGATCCATATAGCTCACAGCTTCATCTGATTGTCCATCTTCAAGAAGAAAATCGACAAGTTCTCTCCTTATTGAAACGGAAGGGTTAAATTTTTCAGCTTCTTTGAGAATATTTATGGCTCTTTTATTATCTTTTTGTTCCCTATATATATCAATGAGTTCTTTCAAAACAGTCTCATCATATGAGCCGAGATTCAAAATTTTCTCAAATTGTCTTCTTGCATTATCCTTATCTCCAAGGTTCTTCAGGACAGAACCATACATACTAAGCGCAAAAAGATTGTCTGGATTTCTGGATATGAAAATTTCACACAAATCCTTTACTCTCTTGAGGTCATTCATCCTTATGTAGTTTACAACCACAATTCGGAAAATTTCTTCATCTGATGGGAATTTAGAAAAGTAATAATCTATTAACTCATTTGCTCTTTTCTGGTCTCCGATACGAACGAAAAGATAAAATAATTTCTGAGCTTCTTTCGGACTTGAAACATATTCTGTTGATTTTTCCGCGTAGAACTTTGCTTCATCTGTCTTTTTCAATCTTAATTTCAAAACGGCTAATTCATAATATGGAGCAAAACTTAAAGATTTTTCATCTGTGTTCTTAACCAAAAATTCTAACTTTTCTTCAGCTTGTTTTAATCTTCCAGCGAATATATCATAAACTGCTTGGAAATATAACCCTCTTTGATCGTCGGCGTAGAATTTGCCTTCTACATAATAAGCTGGCTTCTTTGAACAGAAAGCAAGAAAAAAGGAAACCAAAATCAATAGCGAAAGAATTCTTCTCATACTTATAATATATCCATAACTTTATTATAAAATTCTAAATTTGCAAAGCTTTAATCAAGATAAAAGTTCTTTGAGCAGAAGAGCATCTGATTCAAGGGAAGGACTTTCGCATATAATAATACCATCTGCCTTACTCTCTACTAAAGCCTTAGCCAATCCCTTAAAATCAAAGCCCGATTCTGAGAAATTAAGATGCTTTACCTCTCCTGTTTTTCCAAATTGAATTCCTTCCACATGGCAGTGCATATCTTTAAGTGCAGAGTCTCCAAGCTCCCTCCAGATGGTTTCTAAAATGCGCATAAATCCATCGTAACCATTTATCTGGCCACGAGATCTTGAATATATATGAGCAAAATCTATACAGATTTTCAGGCCATCAAGCTCCTTGCAAAGCGATATCAGCTCCTCAATGGAACCAAACTGAAAAGTCTTACCCGCAGTTTCAGGCCTTGCTTCTACTCCAAATTTATTAAAAATTACAAAATGTTGTATTTCTGCAATGGCTTGCTTTACCAGACCAAAAGTCTCATTTACATCTTTCTTAAAATAGTATGCCGGATGAAAAGCTATAGACTTAACACCAGCAAGTTCTGATATTTTCAAAGTATGTATAAGAACTGATTTAGACATTTCAATTTTCTCTGGATTTCCAAAATTCAAAAAATATGGTGCGTGAGCAGTGAGAACTACTCCAAACCTTTCTTTAACATCCTTAATTTTCTGGGCTTTTTCGGGTGTCAGATAGACTCCATTGACAAATTCAAGTTCCATGGCATCAAGTTTTAACTCCTTTATTGTTCTTATCCCAGCTGATGTCATATCTTCTCCATCTCCCTGAAAAGTTGAATGTGGAATACCAGCAGTTCCAACGAGAAATCCCATCAGAACAAATTAAATCAAACAAAATATAGAAAATCCAATTGTCAGAAGTTTTACAAATTTGAACACAGATTCAAAAATCCTGTTTTTGTATTCACCCATATTATGAATCAAATAATATTTGAGAATGGAAATAAAAAAGATTCTTGTCGCAAACAGAGGTGAGATAGCAAGAAGAGTAATATCAACAGCCAAAAAGGTTGGGAAGAGAACCGTGGCTGTATATTCAGATGCAGATAAGGATCTTCCTTTTGTAGAAGAAGCGGATGAAAGTGTATTTATTGGAGAATCTCATCCCTTAAAAAGCTATCTTGACATATCAAAAATAATTGAAGCCGCTAAAAAAACGAAAGCTGATGCAATACATCCGGGATACGGATTTCTTTCAGAAAGAGAAGATTTCGTCAAGGCTTGTGAGGATAACGGAATAATTTTTATAGGCCCAACAGCAAAGAGCATGGAGATAATGGGAGATAAGGCCACAGCAAGGAAATTTGTCAGCTCAATTGGGATACCAATTCCCCCTGGGACAGAAATAATAGATGACATAGAGAAGCTAAAATCAGAGGCAAAAAGATTAGGTTTTCCTGTTTTACTCAAAGCTGCAGCTGGGGGCGGAGGAATAGGAATGGTAAAGGTTGAAAAGGAAGAAGATTTACAAAAATCTTATGAACAGTCAAGGTCTCGGGCAAAATCTGCATTTGGAGATGAAAGAGTATATATGGAAAAGTATCTACAATCACCGCATCACATAGAGATTCAGGTTCTTGGGGATGGAAAAGGTGGAGTTATTACATTTCCAGAAAGAGAATGTTCCGTTCAAAGGAGGCATCAGAAAGTTATAGAGGAATCTCCTTCGCCATTCGTTGATGAAGAACTTAGAAAAAGGTTAAGAGATTACGCAAGAAAGATAATGTCTGAACTCAAATATAGAAATGCAGGAACTGTTGAGTTTATCGTAGATAAGGATAGAAACATTTACTTCCTTGAAGTTAACACAAGACTACAGGTGGAACATCCAATAACAGAAGCTATAACTGGTTTTGACCTCGTGGAATGGCAAATAAAAATAGCAGAAGGGCATAACTTACCAGAGGAACAAGAGATAAAATTCAAAGGATGGGCAATAGAATGTAGAATATACGCGGAGGACCCAATAACATTCTTTCCTTCTCCGGGGAAAATATCTAAACTTATTGAGCCAGATTGCACAAAATTCTTATGGGATAACAAAATAAGGTTAGACATAGGTTACAAAGAGGGGAATTCAATAACACCTTTTTATGATCCACTTATTGCAAAGCTTATCGCAAGAGGCAAAGATAGGAACGAAGCAATACAGAAAACAATAGATGCACTAAACGCGACAAAGATAGAAGGTCCAAAAACTAATATAAAATTCTTGATAGATTCAGTATCATCTCAAATTTTCAAGGAAGGGAATTACGATACACACTTTATTGAGAATCTACGAAGCAAAACAAAGCAAAAGGAAAATTGATTTTTACTAAAATGTTTTTTGATGATTTATTTATTCAATTTTTTAATGAATGAGAAGGGAGGGATTAAAAAAATATGATAACTAAAAAAGGAAAGGAATGGAAAAAGAAGAAGTTTGAGAAATTTGAGGAGCTTGTAAAGAACAATAAATACTTTATCTTTTTCAACTTCAATAATTTAGATATCCCATCATTCATAGGAATAAGGAAGAAGATGAAGGAAATAGAAAATCAGGTGATGATAGCGAAAAATGTTTTTATAAAGATGCTTATGGGAATCAAATTTGAAGAGCCTATAGCTCTTGTAGCTGTTAAAAAAGACCCAATAAAAGCTATAAAAGAGCTTACAAAAGTTTTGGATAAAGAGAAGATCACTGGTTCCCTTATAGAGAAAAAGTTCTACGATAAAAACAAAACACTTGAGCTGCTGAAATCTCCAGATTCAGACGAACTGAAAGGAATGATAGTTGGTAATCTTTATGGAGTTCTGAACAGATTAGTTTCATCTTTAAAATGGTATCCTGGAGCACTTATAAACATTTTAAATGCAAAGTCTAAAAGTTGAGGTGAGCGAAAATGAGTAGTATTATGGATAAAATCAAAGAACTGAAGGAAGCCACAGGTGCAGGAGTTGCGGACTGCAAGTCGGCCCTTGAAGATGCAAAAGGAGATTTTGAGAAAGCAGTAGAAATCTTGAGAAAAAAAGGTATAGCAAAAGCTGAAAAAAAACTGAGTAGAACAGCCAAAGAAGGAATAATAGAATCTTATATACATATAGGAAACAGAATAGGAGTTCTAGTTGAACTAAACTGTGAAACAGATTTTGTCGCAAGAAATGAAGAGTTTAAAAAACTCGCTCATGAGATAGCTATGCAAATAGCAGCTATGGCTCCAAGATGGGTGAAAAGGGAAGATGTTCCAGAAGATGTTCTAAAAAAAGAATATGAAATATACTTTGAACAAAGTAAAGCAGAAGGAAAACCAGACAATGTAGCAGAAAAGATAGCTAAAGGAAAAATCGAAAAATTCATAGAAGAAAACTGCCTCTATGAGCAAACCTGGGTAAGGGATGGAAAAACCAAAATCCAAGATCTGATAAAACTTGCAATTTCAAAATTTGGAGAAAATATATCTGTAAGAAGATTCTCAAGGTTTGAAATCGGTAAAGAATAAAAATGTCTGATACGAACAGTTTTTTAGAAATACTATCATCCGAAATAAAGGGGAGATTTGGAGTTTTTAGAACAAAATCACCTGATATCTTTGAGAAATGTAGAAGGTTTCAAGTAGCAGATAGAGCAAGAGAACTTGGACTCTACCCATATTTCCTTGAGTTTGAAAGGAACGAAGGACCTATAGCTTATATAAACGGTGAGAAGAAAATAATGCTCGGTTCCAACAACTATCTTGGTTTAACTCACCACCCCAAGGTTAAAGAGGAGGTAAAAAAAGCGGTTGAGAAATATGGAACAAGCGCAACGGGCTCAAGGTTTTTAAACGGCACATTGAAAATGCACCTTGAACTTGAAGAGGAACTTGCTGATTTTGTAAAAAAAGAAAAAGCTCTTGTTTTTTCAACAGGATACCAAACAAATATAGGAATACTTTCAGCTCTGCTTGGTCCGAACGATTATATAATATGTGATTCAAAATGTCATGCTTCAATAATAGACGCAATACAACTTGGTTCTGGGAAAAAATTGAACTTTAGGCACAATGATATGTCTTCTCTTGAAGAAGTTATCAAATCTGTTCCACCCGATAAAGGGAAACTCATAGTAGTAGATGGCGTATATTCTATGGATGGAGATATCGCTCCATTACCACAAATAGTAAAAATAGCTCAAGAATACAAGGCCAGAGTTTTCGTTGATGATGCTCACGGTCTTGGAGTCATAGGATACGGTGGAAGGGGAACAGCAAATCACTTTGGGTTAGATGAAAAAGTTGATATAATAATGGGAACATTTTCAAAGTCTTTTGCATCTATTGGAGGATTTGTTGCTGGAGAAAAGTATGTTGTAGATTTTATACAACACTTTGGTAGATCTATTATATTTTCTGCGGCACTTCCTCCACCAGCCCTGGCAGCTGTGAGAACTTCTTTAAAGATAATCAAGGAAAACCCGGAAATGGTTGAAATGCTCAGAAAAAAGGGAGATAAATACAGAAATGAACTAAAAAGGATTGGATTGAACACCGGCGATTCACAAACTCCTATAGTTCCAATCATTCTTGAAGAAGAAATCAAAACCATTTTGTTCTGGAAAAAACTCTTTGAAGAAGGTGTGTATACAAACTGTGTTATCCCTCCTGCTGTTCCTCAGGGGCAATCTCTACTCAGAACCTCTATTATGCTGACTCACGAAGATGAACACATTGAATTTGCTCTTGAGAAGATCAAGAAAGTTAAAGACGAGTTGGATAATTTCTAATCTTAGAATTTTATTGAAAGAATCTATTAGAGAATTAGTACTACCAAGATCTTCTTTCAATAAAACGATGATCCGAAATTCTTTTAGGCACTCCTATAAGAAGAAAAATCCAATCTAAAACTCACCGAAATGATTGATGTAAGATAGAAAGTTTTTTGGTTTTGATTGATTGAGAGGGGTATTGATAGAAAAAAGTAATACAATGTGAAAATTTATTTTTTAAAGATTTTTTGCTTATAAATTAAAGATAAAGCCAAGGTAGCTCAAGTGGTAGAGCGGCTGCCTTGTAAGCAGCAGGTCGCGGGTTCGAGTCCCGCCCTTGGCTCCATCAAACATGTCAATATACGGTTGGATATTACTTCTGACATCCTGGACGATTGTGATTTCTCTTGCCCTATTCTGTATAATAAAAGTTCTCAAAAGCCCAGAAAGTTCCTCACTAATTAAAAAAAACGGCAACAATGGCAACAATAAATTAAAGCAATGAAAACCTTCTCAAAAACCATAGAAGTAGAAACAAATTCAAGAAATTGTTTCGTTGATATAACCAACAGAGTGAAAAAGGTATGTGATGAAAGTAAAATATCAAATGGAATAATGGTAATTTTTATACCGCATACCACCTGTGGAGTCATTGTAAATGAAGACTATGACCCAACAGTTCAGAAGGACATACAAAATACCTTGAGTTCCATCGCCCCAGAAGGAAAGAACTACCTTCACACAGAAGGTAATGCTGATTCACATATAAAAACAGCAATTATTGGAAACTCTGTGACCATACCAATAAACGATTCAAAGATAGCTCTCGGAACTTGGCAGGGAATATTCCTCGCTGAATTTGATGGTCCAAGGTCGAGAAAAGTTATAGTTAAAATTATCGGAGAATAAAATTCAGCTAAAACGAAGGTTTCGTTCAATAAAATCTATATCTAAATTATCTTTGAGTAAGTTGCTCCAGTTTTTTGTTTCTTTCTTGAAGTTATCTACAAATTTGCTTTTATAATCTACGCCAAGGTATCTATACAGAGATTCTCTAAATTTGTCGTTCCAAAAGATGTTGTGCAAGAATGTACCGAAAACATTATCTTTTGAGAAATAAACAAGGTCGTTTGAGCCGTGTCTTATATTAAAACCTAATACGTTGCCAGAAAACCAAGGAGATTTGATGTAAATTTTTTCCCATCCGACTTTTTTATGAATGTGAAATCTCAAAGTGTCTTCTATAAATCCAAAACCTTCCACAACGGTCTGATATCTTGGAAACTCAATTCCAAATTGATCTTGAATTCTTCTGAAAAACATTTCATATCCTCCACAAATACCTATGAGTATTTTCCCCCTCTTAACAAGCTTCAATATTTTCTGAGAAAATCCAGAATCGTTAAGGAACTTAAGATCAAAAAAGACATTCCTTGAACCTGGAATAATTATCACATCTGAACCATCAAGTTCTTCAGGAATTCTGGCATAAGAGAACTCAATTCCTTCATTGTATTTTGAATCAACCTCAAGAGGATAAAAATCAAAAAAGTTAGACATATATCTAAGCTTGATAACCTTTATTGAAATTTTCTTAGCACTTCCGACTTTCTTCTTAAATTTTGATCTGGTAAATCCTAATGAATCTTCCTCAGGGAGAAGCAAATTTTCACTGTAAGGTATAATACCAATAACTTTCTTTTTAGTTTTCTTTTGAATATAATCTATACCGTCTTTGAGCAAATCTTTTTCTCCGGACATCTTATTTATGATGATTCCCAATAGTAATTCTTTTTCCTTTTTATTCATAAGTTCATAACTTCCAATGATTTTAGCAAAGACTCCACCCTTTTCTATATCAGAAACAAGAATGAAAGGTAAATTAAATTTTGTTGAAAGTTTTAGATTAGCGAAATCATTGTCTTTCAGATTTACCTCTGCACAACTACCTGCTCCCTCGACAAAAACCAAATTCTCTTTTGATAAGACTTCCTGGAAGATAGAAAAAACCTTTTCTTTAAGGTCATTTTTAATTCTAAACCAATAATCCTTTGCGCTAAAAATTCCAATACTTTTTCCTCTAAAGATAACCTCTGTTCTTCCCCGTTGAACGGGCTTCAGAAGAACTGGGTTGGAAATTGAATTAGGGGTCACATTTGCCACCATAGATTGATAAGCCTGAGCAAAAGCCATCTCTCCATTATCTGAACCGACATAAGAGTTTAGCGACATGTTCTGCCCTTTAAAAGGAAATGGTTTCAGATGTCTGAATATATACATCAATCCTGATATTATCTGAGTTTTACCTGAATCAGACTCCGTCGCAACAATTTGAACTGCCTTAGGCATCCTACCAGACTATAACCTTATCAGATAAAATCAATTTCTCTGCTGCAGTATCAAAATCCGAAACCAGTTCTACATTTCTAATATCTTTAATACTACCGTATAGAGAATCTGAATTTAACATCAATATGTGCTGATAGTTTATGTCATGAATTTGGCTTACAAAATCTTTAAATGATTCCAATCCTTTCTCATCAAAAACTATATGAAATATTCTCATGTATACAACTTTTTCATTCTAACAAGATTTATTCTGTTTTTGGAAGTATCAAGAAGCTCTATCTCCCAACCATCAAACCTTACCTTCTCCCCTTTTTCTGGAATCCTCCCCAAGATTGAAATTATAGTAGAAGACAAGGTTTCAAATTTTTCGTCTATATCTGTTTCAAACTCTCTATTTATATCCCTTATGGGAGTAGATCCTTTAGCATATATATATTCTCCGTCTTTCCAAAAGTCTTTTTTTGGTGAAATAAATTCATCATAAAGATCTCCTGTTACTTCTTCTATTATATCTTCCAGAGTAACAATACCCTGAAACTCACCGAAATCATCTATAACGCAGACCATATGTGTTCTCCATTTTTTGAAATCTATGAGCTGTTCAAGAGCAAGCTTATTGGGAGAGGCAAATTTAGCTTCTCTCATAGCTGTTGGATTTAATTCAAGTATATCCTTAAGTTTGATTCCGCTTGCCTTTCTTACGGTAATATCACAGAGCAGATTTTTTGAAAGCAAGATTCCTGTAACTCTTCCATCAGAAATAACAGGATATCTTGTGTGTTTTGTTTTATCTATAATTGAAATCACATCAGATACATCCATGTTCATATCAAGGGAAACCACTGAGTGTTTCGGTACGAGTAAATCACGGAGTTCAAGGTCTTTTAATCTCATGATACCGCGAACCATTTTGACTTGCTCCTGCAGAGGATAATCATAGTAAGCTTGCCTTTTAATCTCTTCCTCCGCTATTTTGCTAAAGAGTTTTGAAACAGGCGATGAGAAAAAAGAGAGGAATTTCACAATATATGCAGAAGAAACAAGTATAAGCCTTGAAAGTTCCCCTTTATACTTAACAGCAAAAATTTTTGGAAGGATCTCACCAAAAAGAATAACTATGATTGAAATAATTACAGTTGATACAGGGAGAGCTAATTTACCAAAAATCTCTATAGTCTTATATGTCAGAAGACTGGTTATAACTATGTTAGAAAAATTATCAAGGATTAGTATAACTGAAAAAAATTTTTCAGGATGGACAACTATATCGTATATAGGGTCATTCCTATCTAAATTTTTAATCAGCTCATCTCTTTTTGAAGAGTATATAACTTCCGAGGCAGATAGAAAAGCTGAGACAAATACAAGGAACAAAACAAGAGACAAAAGTATATATAAACCCTCAATCACCTTCTGGGGGATAATATAATTTAATCAGTGAGGAGAGAATAATGAAAAAATTCAATCTCATTTGAACTTGGAATAGAATTTAGAGATATAGTCCTTCATCATTCTTCTGGCGCAAAAGTTTGGACCAACAGATTTTATAGCTTCTTTCATTTTCTTGCACCACTGAACAGGAACTCCTTCTTCATTTCTCTGATAGTAAAGGGGAATAACCTCCTTCTCAAGTATGTCATATATCTCTTCTGCGTCTTTTTTGTTTCTATCACCTTCAAGGATCCCATCACCAAAAGCCCAGCCATTCCTTCCATTAAAACCTTCAATCCACCAACCATCAAGTATAGAAAGATGCAAAACTCCATTTATAGATGCTTTCATTCCGCTCGTACCACACGCTTCAAGACCAGGAATAGGATTATTCAACCATACATCAACACCCTTGACAAGATACTGAGCAAGTCTTTCGTCGTAATCTTCAACGAACGCAACTCTTCCTCCAAATTCTGGATTCTTAGCGATTTGGAATATCTTTTTGATTATCTCTTTTCCTTGTATGTCAGCGGGGTGAGCTTTTCCAGCAAATATGATTTGTACAGGCCTTTCATGATTTAAAAGGATCCTTTTAAGTCTCTCAATATCTTGAAAGATAAGGTCAGCCCTTTTGTATCCGGTCATCCTCCTTGCAAATCCAATCGTAAGAAAATTGGGATCAAGAAGAACTCCTTCAGCCATTATACATGAAGGATCTACAGAACCACTCATCCATCTCATTCGCGCTCTGTCTATTATATGTTCTATCATTCTCTTTTTATTCTCCATATGAACTTCCCACATCTCCGAATCTGGGATATAGTCTATCAGGTCAAAGACAGATGGCTTATCATATATTTCTATCCACTCTTGTCCCAGATACTTATCAAAGAGCAATCTCAATTTATCGGATATCCATGTCGGGAGGTGAACACCATTTGTAACATAATCAATATACTTTTTTTGCTCTCTTGATATAAATGGCCAGATTTTCGATGAAACCTCTCTATGAATCCTACTGACTGCATTAATGTAACCAGCGAGACGTATAGCTAAAACAGTTGCGTTAAAGGAATCTCCTTGCTCAGGAATCTTTGCCAAATCTATTATTTTCTGGGAAAAATTATCACCTACATATTCATCTAAAAAGCTCATGTAATGTTTAACAAGATCTTGCGGAAAAATATTCACAGCAGAGTTCAGTGGAGTGTGTGTTGTAAATAGAGATTTAGAAGAAACATACCTTAAGGCTTCCTCGAATTTCATACCTTCCTTCATCTTTTTTGCAATGTAAGCAACGAGGACAAAAACAGGATAATCCTCGTTTATATGGAATCCCAAAGGTTCTATCCCGGTTTTATCAAGGAATTCCACTGTTCCAAATCCTAAAAGTATCTGTTGTTTCAATCTTATCTCCTTATCTTTATCATAAAGCTGATATGAGATTTTTCTGAACTCCGGGGGATTCTCTTCTACATCTGTATCAATAAGATACAAATTTGTAGTTCCAACATCTACTTTCCATATACCATAGCATAATTTTTCTTTTCCCATGTTTATTGAGCATTTTATCCAATTACCATTTTGATCCTTTAATCTGTTAGCGGGCATATTGATTTTAGAATTACTGAAAACTATTTCCTCCTGCCAACCATCTTGGTTCAACTTCTGTTTAGCATAGCCAAGAGGATACATGAACCCAATACCAACAACATTGAAACCGATATCAGAAGCTTCCTTAAGAATATCTCCCGCAAGAAATCCAAGACCACCAGCGTATATAAGTAATGAATGATGCAATCCGTATTCTGGAGATACAAAAATCAAAGGCTTTTTGAATAACTCATGATAATAAGAAGGTTTTGCCATATAATTCTTAAAAGCTGTATAAACGAATCTGAGTAGCGATATAAACTTTTGATCTTTCAATCTCTCATCAAGTAGTTGAGTTCTTCTCAAAAGTTCTATAGGGTTTTCTTCAACTTCAAACCATAAAACAGGATCTAACTGCTGAAATAGTTTTTTAGCATAAGGATTCCATGACCACCAGAGATTGTAGGCAATCTCCCACAACATCTCCCTATACTCCGCGCCATATTCCATTGCCTATTCATTTAATTTTAAAGAAAGTTCGTTAGCAATTCAAGATTTTCTTATAAATTAAGGTAGATCTACCCCACCCTTTGAAAAGAATGGATTACACCTCAGAAGTCTCCAGATAATTTTCGGAATAGCTTTATGAGGAGGATACTTTTTTGCACACGAAACAGCATATTGGGAGCAAGATGGATAAAATCTGCAAGTTTGTCCCCAGACATCTATAATTTTCCAAACCGCAACTATAGATTGGATCAAAATAATCTGAATATTCATTAAAAAGCTTCGCACCAAACTCAAAAAATATCTCATAAATAAATAAAATCTTGTGACCAAATCCTTAATCTAAAGGATTAATCTTGATTTTATGCAAAATTTCATAATTTTGATTTTATCTAAAACATAAACAAACAACCGGATTTAGCCCGTTTTGATGTTAGTTTCTACTTTGTCTAATATTTCTTCTCTGGAAACTTAAATTCTTGATAAAATAAAAATCAGATCTGATATTTTGTTCATTGCAATTTTCTTTATACTTCTCAACATTTTTAACATAGGAAAGGTAGAAATTATTTTACGAAGATGTTGTTTTTCTCTTAAAGTAAAAATTTTGCACAAAGCAATTAGTTTCTGATATGTGGATAAAAATAGCACAAAATGTTAAATACAATGGAACAGATCAATCAGTACAAAGACAGATCAAAACGATCTCTTAAAGTAAAAATGTTGCACAAAGCAATTAGTTTCTGATATGTGGATAAAAATAGCACAAAATGTTAAATACAATGGAACAGATCAATCAGTACAAAGACAGATCAAAACGATAAATCTATCATGACTCCTTTGAGATTTTCCATTAATTTTGTAAAACTTTAAGAAGATCTTGAACTTGTTTTTTTGTCTCCTCTAGACTTCCTGAGTTATCTATTACATAATCCGCAAGTTTTTTCTTTTCTTCAATATCAATCTGTGAATTCAACCTATTTTCAATCTCTTTATCTGGTAAATTATCTCTTTCCTTGACTCTCTTCATCTGAAATTCTTTTGGACAGTAAACAAGAACAGATGGATGAAGATCCATTTTCTTCTCAAACAAAAGTGGGATTTCTATGAGAACCATTTCAGACTGAGATTCGGAAATCTTCTTTGCCATAATTTCTAAAACTTTGGGATGAACTATATTTTCAAGAATCTGGAGTTTTTCCCTATCTTCAAAGACAATAGATCCAAGCTTCCTTCTGTCTATTCTACCTGATTGAAGTATATCTTTACCAAAAATGCTTATTACTTTATCTTTTACATATTGATCAGTTTCAAGTATTTCATGAACTATTTTATCTGCATCTATCACTTCGACTCCGAACTCTTCAAACATCTTTGCAACAGTGGATTTCCCTGTTCCAATCCCTCCTGTAAGATATATTATTTTCTTCATCTGAACTAATTATTATTATTGATTTACAACTCAAAAAATAAATGTAAAAAACTGCATACATATGGCACTTATTAATTATGAGAGTCAATATCTGAACGAAATTTTCAAGATTCCATAAAAATTCAAAATTTTTATTGTCAATATAAATCATTGATACTCAGGATGATTCTGAAAAATTTAATCAAAGATAATAGATTTGTTCTTTATGTGGTCACAGATGATAAATTCCTACCGAAGGATTTAGATAGTAAATCTATAGAGATTCTGAAAGATATGGTAAAGAGTTCTGCAGATGGAGGAGCAAAGGTATTTCAGTATAGAGCAAAAAAAATGGATGCCTATATTCAAATAAAGCAAGCTGAGATAGTAAAAAATGAGTGTGAGAAAAACAAAATGGTTTTTGCCATAAACGACAGAGCAGATTTGGCCTATATTCTTGATGCACCGATTCTTCATGTTGGACAAGAAGACATACCTCCAAACTACATAAAAAGTAAATTCCCACAAATCAACATAGGTTTATCAACTCACAACAAGGACCAAGTAAAAAAATCTCTGGAAATATCAGATATTCTTGATTACATAAGTTTCGGTCCTGTATTTGGGACAAAGACAAAAGAGAATCCATATCCCAAAACTGGACTTGATGATCTGAAATGGATAGTAAGAGAATCAAATATTCCGGTTGTTGCAATAGGAGGCATAAACTACGAGAATTTAGAAGATGTTCTATCTTCAGGTGTCAGAACCATAGCAATTATATCCTACATACTTGAGGACATAAAAAGAATACGCGAAAAGTGTGAAAAAATTGTGAAGAAAGCAGAAGATATAATTAAGAAAGCTTTTGATAAAGCTCAATAACTATCTGTTTTATTTGGTCTCTTACTTTGCGAAGAAAATCTATTGAAGAAAATGCGGGATCTTCTACATCATAGTAAATAACATTTGTCGGTGCAAAGAAGAAAATCCTTGAGAGGACAACAATATAGTCGAATTCAGAAACATTGTATATACTCACAGATTTTGAGAAGAGTCCGGATGTATCTACCTGATCCTCTTGAAGAATTTTTATAACATCTTCTGGAACATAGCCAAATGGTCTTATACCAGCACTTTTTACTTCAAAACCATTCATATACTTTCTTCCATAGGCTTCTGCCATAATACTTCTATATGCATTTCCAACACAAACAAAAAGAATCTTATGAGACATTTTTCTTTACCTTTTTTATCTTCATAAATGTAGGGGAAAAGTCTATAACCTGCCTCACACCAAACTCAATTGACCTTCCCTCAAGCTCTACAATTCTTCCGGCAATTCTAAGAATCTTTTGTTTCTTCTTTTCAATAAGTCTTTTTTCCCACTCCCTCACAAAAATAAATATAATGCTTGACCTAAACGTTCATTTTTTATCAGAATTACTCTTCCTTACACATACCATCATATCGCTGAAAAGGATAAAATTATCAGAATTATCTATAATTTTGGAATGAAATTTGACAGACCAATTTCGTAATGGGATTTTCCAAATAATGAACCAGTTAAAAAAACAAGAGATCTTTTATATTCTGGTCAGGAAAAATCATCTGAAACCAAAATAATATAATATAAATAAAAAATGCTCTTTGTTGACCTTTATGAGCTTACGATGATGCAGAGTTATTTTCTTGCTGGAGAAAATAAAGAAGCAGTATTTGATTTTTATATAAGATACAGAGAAAATATTCCGAGAAGATTTTATGTTTTCTGTGGTCTTGAATATCTTCTAGAATCTATAGAGAACATAAGATTTTCAAAGGAAGACATAGAATATCTTAAGGGATTAGGGCTTTTCAAGAAAGAGTTTTTGGAATACCTTGGAGATTTCAGATTCAGAGGGAGCATATATTCTATAGATGAAGGGCGCATAGTTTTTCCGGAAGAACCTTTAGTTGAGGTTTGTGCTGCTCTTCCGGAAGCTCAGTTCATAGAAACATTATTGATAAATTCATTTCAGTTCCCAATACTTTCGGCGACAAAATCAGCGAGGTGCCTTGCAGTATCTCAAGGGAAAACACTTGTTGAATTTGGAGCAAGAAGGGCTCATTCAACTTTATCTGCAGAAATTGCCGCAAGATCTGCATATATTGCTGGTTTCTCTGGAACATCCCTTCTTTCCGCAAGCAAAAAATATATGATACCTGCATATGGAACGATGGCTCATTCTTTCATCATGGCGCACAAAAGTGAAAAAGAAGCATTTGAAAGGTTTGCACGCCTGTATAAAAAAACTGTTTTACTAATAGACACATATGATGTTGAGTCTGGAACAAGGAATGCCGTTGAGATTATAAAAAAACTCCAAAAAGAAGGCATAAAAATAACAGCATTAAGATTAGATAGCGGAAATCACATAGAAGAGTCTAAGAAAGTAATAAAAATTCTTGAGGAAAATGAGATAAGCGATGTTCAGATATTCATAAGCGGTGGAATCAACGAGTATAAAATCAAAGAAATTCTGGAACAGGTAAAAGGTATCGGAGGTTTTGGAGTTGGGACTGAAATAACGACTTCTGCGGATCAACCATACCTTGATTGCGCATATAAATTAGTTGAATATGATGGGGAAGCAAAAATGAAACTATCTGAAGGCAAACAAAATCTCCCGGGAAGAAAAAAAGTCGTAAGAATATACAAAAATGGGAAGTTCTTGAAAGATATAGTATCATTACCTGAAGAGATCATAAAAACAGAGAGAGATGAAAAATCTGAAAATCTTATGAAGAATGTTTTCAGAGATGGTAACATCTCAGAAGAATATAGCATAATCAAAGACAAACCAAAGTATATAAGAATTTGTCGGGAAAGATTTTTGAGCGATTTTGAAAAACTTCCTGAAGAGCTAAAAGATATCTCATATCCGGAAAGCAATCCTGTATTCATAAGTTCTGGGATTCAAAAAAAGATGTTAGAGCTTATGAAAAAATACAAAGAGTCAGAGCACGCTTAGGTAAGAATCATTTTAGCAAATTCATCAAATATGTAGTGTGAATCTGAAGGTCCTGGACCAGCTTCAGGATGATACTGAACACATATAAATTTAAGATTATCTGATCTGAAGCCCTCAAAAGTTCCGTCATTCAAAGATGTATGTGTCAGAACTATATTTTCTTTGATCTCATCGGGAAAAGTTTTTGGGTCAATAGCAAAACCATGATTCTGCGATGTTATTTCTATTGAGGACCTGAATATATTTTTCACAGGATGATTTATACCATGATGTCCAAATTTTAGTTTATATGTTTTCCCTCCGAGAGAAAGTCCCAAAATCTGGTGTCCCAAACATATAGCTAATACAGGAATTTTTCCAATAAGCTTTTTTATATTCTGTTGTACAGATAACAACGGAGCGGGATCTCCTGGACCATTCGATAGAACGACTCCATCTGGGTTTTTACTCAAGACTTCTTCCGCAGGAGTATACGCTGGAACAACTTCAATCTCTCCAAAAACATCGCTCAAATTCCTCAAAATGTTTCTTTTAACGCCAAAATCATACAGCACTATCTTTTTTACCTGTTTTATCCTTCTTGAGCTGTAAGAAACAGAACTGTGCCTCCATAAACCCTCGGACCATACATAAGGATTTTTACATGTGACATATCTGACCAGATCTCTACCTTCAAGTCCTGGATACTCTGCTAGAATTTTTTGTAAAGTTTGAATATCAACTTGCCTTTCATCTGAAACCAAAACCGCCTTCATTGCTCCCTTTTCTCTTATCTTTCTTGTAAGAAACCTCGTATCTACTTCCTCAAGTCCCACAACACCTTCTTTTTTCAGAAAATCCTCAAGAGTCATTTTTGACCTCCAATTAGAAGGAAAGTTCTCAAGTTCTTTTATAATAAAGCCTTCAAGCCATATCCTCCAGGATTCATTGTCCTCAAAGTTTATGCCATAATTACCCATATGAACATATGTCATAACGACTATCTGTTCCTTGTAGGATGGATCTGTAAGAACCTCCTGATAACCGGTCATACCTGTATTGAAAATTATCTCACCTACCTTAACACCTTCTGCTCCAAATGGTTTACCAAAAAGATATGTCCCATCTTCAAGGTAAAGTATAGCTCTATTTTTCCCACTCACCTTTTGCTTTAAAATAAGATCAAGGTCCAAAATTTTTCAAAAATCTAAACATTTAACCAGAACAATCCTTTCCGAATGGGTAATTTAAACTTTACATTCAAAGGTTTATTTGGTAATTTCCTGTGATATTGAATTTTTAATAACTCTTCAAATCTGGCATGAATAAATAGATGGTTTATAAAAGACATTTCACAAACTTCTTCAAAATTGTTTAATTTCAATTTCTCAAGTTTCATTTTTGCATAGGTTTTAAATTTTACTTGTTTTAAAATCTTCTTTATACAAAGTTTAAAGAAATTTTGGGTTTTCCGATAAAAAATATGTAATGACCTTTTATTACTTTTGAGAATTGAGAACTCAATAAAAATTTTTTCATACTTAAAAAGATTCCAAAATTTTTAACAAATTTGAGATATTTAGTTAGTTAAGGATAATAGTAATTTTTTTCTTTATGTTTAGTTTTCTTTTTTTGACATTTTTGGCATAATCCCAAAAGTTCATGTCTGTGAGAAATAAGTAAGAAGTTATGTTTCTGAGCTATGTATTTCTGTCTTTCTTCTATTTCTTGGTCCAAAAATTCAACTGTTAAACCACACTCCTTGCATATAAGATGGTCATGATGTTCGGAGGTTATTTCGTATCTTGCCCGGCCATCTCCAAAATGTCTTTCCGAAACAAGTCCCAAGTTCTTGAGCATCTTCAATGTCCTGTATATAGTCGCTATACCTATTTTTTTAGCTTGAATATCTCGATTCTTTCTCTTTTTGACTTCTTCAAAAACCTCCTCAACACTGACATGCCCACCCAATTTCAAGAATATATCAATTATATATTTCCTTTGAGAAGTTATCTTATAACCTTTTTCTTTTATCCTATCCCAGAAAAGTTTGAATAAATCCATTCTTTGTATAATTAATCCTTAATTCATTTTCTGACCTAAATCCTTTAATTTTTTATTTACTACAAATAAACTTTTATTTTAGCATAAGAACCCAAATTATTAGAACAAAAAAGAAAAACAAATAATGGTAAAATATCAGAAAAAAACGAAAAATGAAACTAAAAGAGCTACAAATTTGAAATTATGGTATCCCTAAAAGATAAACAATATATAAGAGCAATAGATGAAAAATTTCTGAGAAAGGACCTACCCGAAGTAAGACCGGGGCAAATTATCAGAGTTTGGTATAGGACAGAGGAAAAAGAAAAAAAGAAACTGACAGCTTATCAAGGGATAGTAATCGCGGTAAAAGGCGGAGGGGTATCAAAAACTTTTACAATAAGAAATATAATGAGCGGTGTAGCTGTAGAATGGATAATTCCTTACAACTCTCCACATATAGAAAAGATAGAAATAATCAGCCAACCAAAAGTGAGAAGAGCAAAGCTATACTATTTGAGAGATGTCAAAAGCTCTGAAGTTCCAAAATAATCAAATTTCAAGCAAGTTAGTCAGAAAACCTTTAAGCTCACCAGATATAGATTTCACAAAATCTATAGAATTTACATCGGCAAATTTTTCCTCCAGAACGAGCATCGGTTTTCTGAATTTAGCTAACTCATCTATGTTTTTCTTCATAATATCTGAAAGCATAACGAGTTTTCTGTGAAAATTCAATACACCTTCTGGTGAATTTGATGGGATTCCATCTATTGTAAAGTTAATGAATCTATTGACTACTATGCCGGAAAAATTTACCTTTCTTCTGTTTATTTCTTTAATTAGAAAGATAAGCTCTTCTATTTTTCTATCGTAAGGAGAAGCAACACCTAGTATCTTGGATTTAAGGATAATACCTAAAGACTTGTGTGAGATATCTTGCATTTTATGGAATATAGTTTTTAATGAGCTCAAAAACTTTGCGAAATCAACAACAAAATCTGCGCCAAGCAACTTCCCTGCTATAGAAATTGGAATAGACATTCTTTTCCCAGCAGTAGCAACTATTTCCAAAAAATAGCGAACCGAACTCGTTTCAAACATACTCAAAACCTTCTCCGGAGCATCTAAAAAAGATAAAAACTTCAGAGATGGTGGAGTATCTACAACTATAAAATCAAAATCATTATTCTCATATATATCTACTATCTTAATAAAAGCAGAATACTCTTCTGATGGAAGAAGATCTGCTGCTATCTCAAAAAGCTTTGTCCGAGTTATATCTTCTATATTATTCTCAAAAGCAAATCTCCTGAATTCATTCTCTTTGTCAACTTGTGTTACGAAAAGATTTTCATCAATCTTATTTATGCCATCTATTGGTATGGAAAGAGCAGATTTCAACCTTTTGGCTGGGTCTATGGTCATGACTATAGTTTTACCAAAATCTTTCAGAGCAAAACCAGCTGCAGCTGAAATAGTTGTCTTTCCAACACCACCAGGACCAATTAAAAACAAAATCTTGGAAGGCATCCTTGAAAAAATTTAAATTTCAAGTTTGCAATACCATTTTTCCAAAATTAGTTGTGGAGTTTTTATAGTTCTATAAATTAATAAGGAAAATTATGGAAAATCAGGATAGCATAAAATATACACCAGCCATCAAGCAATATCTTGCGGTAAAGGCTCAGTATAAGGACTGCATACTACTTTTCAGAATGGGAGATTTTTATGAGATGTTTTTTGATGATGCAATTGTGGCTTCAAAAATTCTTGACATAGCTCTCACAACAAAAGATGGAACAACTCCGATGGCTGGTTTTCCATATCACACAGCGGAATCATACATAGCACGACTTGTGAAAGAGGGTCTGAAAATCGCAATATGCGAACAACTTGAACAAGCATCACAAGCCAAAGGTTTGATAAAAAGAGATGTTGTAAGAGTTATAACTCCAGGACTTATCACTGAAATAGGAAATATTTCACCTGAAGAAAACAACTTCATTGCAGTTATCAAGGGCTACAGCATCCTATGGGCAGATATAACCACAGGAGAGATAAAAGCTAAAATATCTAAAGATGATTTTGAAACGCTTGAGACGATATACAAAATCTCTCCAAAAGAAATACTTTCTGACCAGAAACAATTTCCTGAATACAAATTCTCTCAAGTTGAGTTTCCCGATGTTTCCAAAGCACAGGAAAAACTTTATGATTACTACAGAGAAGATAATAGCAAGCTTGAGAAAATAAAAAATATTCCAGACGATATAAAAATTCTTCTTTGCACTCTCATAGAATATATACAACAGAACATAAAGGATATTGAAATCAAATTAGACCCCCCAGATATAACAACGGAAGAAGAAGTGCTTGCAATAGATACAAGAACAGCAAGAAACATAGAACTTTTTGAGACATACTCTGGTAAAAAAGGAAGTTTGCTCTGGGCTATAGATCAGACAAAAACTCCTATGGGCAAAAGAAAATTGAAAAACCTACTGATGTATCCACTTTGCAACATAGAGAAAATCCAAGAGAGACTTGATGCAGTTGAAGAAATAAAAGAAGGGAAATTATGGCAAGAAATAAATCTTGAAAATATATCAGACCTTGAGAGGTTATCCATTAGACTCAAAAGAAAAATTGCAAATCCAAGAGAAATTATATCAATGAAAGAATCGTTGAAAAAAATTCTTGATCTAAAGAAAATACTTTCAGAGAAAAGTTCAAAGATTTTAAAAAATATAGCAGAATCTATACCAGATGTCTCGGGATTTATAGAGCTTGTAGAGAAATACATAGTGGAGAATCCTCCAATAAGACCAGAAGATGGAGCCATAAAATCATATGTTTCAGAAGAACTTGATCGTATAAGAGATTTGAAAAACAATTCAGAGAAAATACTAAAAGAATTTGAACAGAGGGAAAGAAAAGAAACTGGGATCCCGATAAAGATAGGATACAATCAGGTTTTCGGATACTACATAGAAATAACGAAAACTTATTCTGAAAAAGTGCCTAATTACTACAAGAGGAAACAAACCCTGACTCAATATGAGAGATTCACAACAGATGAACTTGAAAGAATAGGTGCTGAAATAGAGAATGCATCTGAAAGAGAAAGGAAACTCAACGCTATTATATATCAGGAATTTATTGAGAAAGCTCAGAACTATGTTGAGATGATTTTAAAGATAGCTCGACTTATAGGATATCTTGATGCTCTTATATCTTTAGGACAAGTTGCTGATGCATACGGTTGGACGAAGCCAACAATAACAAAAGAAAAAATCTTATACATAAAAAATGGAAGGCATCCTGCTCTTGAGATTTTGCTACAAAAAGAATCTGATGAGAAGTTCATACCAAATGACCTTATTCTAGATTCAGAATTTATGTGGATAATAACAGGTCCAAACATGGCAGGGAAATCAGTTTTTCTCAAACAGAATGCGCTAATAACCATTCTTGCACATATAGGCAGTTTTGTCCCAGCTCAGGAGGCTAAAATAGGGATTGTAGATAAGATATTTTTCAGAACTGGGGCTTCTGATGATATATCAAGGGGGAGAAGCACATTTTATGTTGAAATGGAGGAGCTTTCAACAATCTTGGAAAATATGACGGAACGATCTTTTGTGCTCCTTGACGAAGTTGGAAGGGGAACTTCTACATTTGATGGTATATGTATAGGATGGGCTACTGCGGAGTTTATAAATAAAAGAAAGGTAAGATGTCTTTTTGCTACGCACTTCCATGAACTCGCTTTTCTTGAACAGAATCTGGAAGGTATAAAAAATATGCATTTTTCCGCAGAAAAGATCGGTCAGAATTTAGTCTTCATAAGAAAAATAAAAAGCGGACCAGCTGGAAGATCCTGGGGTATAGATGTTGCTAAAATGGCCGGAATCCCAGATGAAATAATCAAGAAAGCTGAAAAAATATTTATAGCACTTGAAGAAGGTAAGATAGGTGAAGTAATAAAAAAGATAACAAACATACCATTGCAACTCTCAATATTTGGTAAAACATCAACTGATCCCATAAGGAAAGAATTGAAAAAACTTGATCTCAACAAAATCACACCAATTGAAGCTCTACATCTTCTAGAAGAACTCAAAAAGCTTGCTGAAAATACATAAAAATCACCTTAAAGAAAAAAATCAATTTTTGAAAAATTTAAAAGAAGCATCTCTCTGATTAAAGACCTCAATGGAAAATATATTGAATTTTATAAATAATGTCTTAATCAGTTAGATTATATCTATAGATCATCTCTAATTATAGTCCATCCCCTCAAGAAATTCATCTCTCAAAATAATGAGATGCAATCTCAAATAAAGGAGATTTTCTCTCACACTTAGCAATGGAAGAAAAAACAGGAAATATACTTACTCATCCTCACAAAACAGGTCTTAAATTTAAAATCCTTAAATACCCATCTATACACTTTTACTTACACCCATAGGATAAGAAAAAAACAAAATACGAATAAGAAAAAACAAAAATTGTATTGCCTTATTCAAAATATCTAAAAATCCAAACAAACATAATACCTAAATACTTAACTCCTTCATCGTGTCTATATCTTGCTCATCTATGAATAAACCTCCTTCATCCTTCTTGTGATTACCAAGTGCTTTGTCCAACATTATTGACGCACGTTTTAAAATTATTTAAGCTCAAATCTTTGACTAAATATGATTTATATCATAAAATTTAAAGAAAAGCTTAAACACTTGCTTTTCTGCATGTATATTAGAAATGTATATTAGATAGATAAAGTAATTACTAAGCATTGATCACCAAGCTCTCAAAAAAATATTCCACCTCCTAATTACCTCTAATTACTGTTTATCCCTAAGACTGCTTTATTAAGTGCGATTAGTGCAATTGATGTAGCCTCCTCTAATTAACTCCAATTACCGTTTATTCCTCTTAATTCATATTTTAAGAATCTTTATCCTTCTCCCTAAAGATGATTATTTTTTCTATGTAGATGAAAAAAGTGAGAAACAAAGGAAGAAACACTAAAAAAGAAAGAAGAGCTTCAAGAATAGAGAAAATGTTAGAGGCTCTGATTGAAAGACAAGAGAAAACCGATGAACAAATAAGAAAAACTGATGAGCAGATAGAAAAAATATTCAAGTCGATAGAAGAACTGAAACTGCGACAAGAGGAAACCGATAAGCAAATAAGAGAACTGAAAATAAGACAAGAAGAAACCGATGAACAAATAAGAGAACTCGCTAAAAGAATAAGAGAACTTAGTGAAGAAACCGATAGAAAAATAAGACAACTTAGTGAAGAAACTGATAG
>Ga0209289_100361_pt1 | contig 25235 bp, 24 predicted proteins | sample GXS110809BmetaG_FD_184121 | JGI IMG/M metagenome (GOLD analysis project Ga0209289, IMG submission 184121) | Hot spring microbial communities from Gongxiaoshe hot spring, China to study Microbial Dark Matter (Phase II) - GXS 110809B (SPAdes)... ...
ATCCTGTGAGTCCGATGAATAAAACAAGAAGGATTGCGAAAATTGCGTAAAAATTGAAAGGCAAGGCAGAAATAAAAAGCTGAATCTCATTTTTAACACCAACTTGTGTGAGCAATCCAATCACATATGCACCCCATGCGTTAAGTGGTATCATAATGCAAACAGGGGCTGAGGTTGAGTCGCAAATATAAGCAAGTTTCTCCCTTGATATTTTGAATTTATCAAAAATTGGTCTTGACACTGTTCCTGTGACAAGGCAGGTTATGCTTGATTCAACAAATATGCTCATCCCGATAGCCCAAGCGAAAATTTGCGCTTTTCTTCTTGAATTTATAAAACTGCGCCTTGAAACTAAGTTTATAAATCCCTGAACCCCACCCGAGCGTTGAGTTAGGGCGATTAAGGCTCCAACAAGCGCACTGAAAATTATAACTCTCGTATTTGCAGGCTCTTTGAAAACATTTATTATCGCATCAATAGAATTAACAAGTCCAAGTAATGGATTGAATTCAGATAAAATAGTCCACCCAAGCCATATTCCAATGAAAAGTGAAATATAAACCTGTTTGGTTATCAAAGCCAGAATTATCGCAAAGATGGGTGGTAAAATTGAAAGCCATGTGTTCATTTGAGCTCGTTCAAAATTTTTGCAATATGTTTGATAAGTGTACCCTGTGGATGCTCAACTATTCGTCCGATCTCCTTGTCGTTTTTGAAAAATATAAATGTTGGGACTCTCGTTATGTTATATTTGTCAGTTAAACCCTTTAACTTTTTATCTCTATCAAGCCCGATAACTTTAATATATTTTCTTGAGATGCCTGCTTCGTCCATTATCTTCATAAACTTTGGGAAATATTCTCTGCTGTCTGGGCACCAAGTCCCTATAAAAATTAGCACATCAAATTTGTTAGCTTTTGATTTTATCAGGCTGAAGCTCTCGGGATCTTCAACAACATATTTAGAATATCCATCGCCGTACCATTTGAAATTTTCATTTTCAAGCAATTGGATTGGAAATTCGCCGATGATTATTTTTGAGTTGTTTCTTTCAACAATGTGATATCTTTTGCTTGCGCATGAATTTAAAATCAAAGAAATAATGATCAAAACTGTTGAGATTTTTTTCATTTTTTATCCTCCAGCATTGTTTTTATTCTTGAGACCACCATTTCAATTGCGACTTCATTTTCCCCACCTCTTGGAATGATTACATCAGCCCACCTTTTGCTTGGCTCAACGAATTCAAGATGTGATGGTTTAACAGTTGAAATATATTGATTTATTACGGATTCAAGAGATCTTCCCCTTTCAATTATATCTCTTTTAATTCTTCTTAACACTCTTTCGTCTGCGTCTGTATCAACGAAAATTTTTATATCCATCAAATCACGCAGTTCCTTTTCAACAAAGACAAGTATCCCCTCAATTACGATCACATCTTTGGGCTCAATATGTCTTGTCTGTTCAAGTCGTCTGTATGTTGCGAAGTCGTATATTGGTATATCAACGGGTTGATAATTTTTTAATTTCTTAACATGTTCAATTAAAAGTTTTGTGTCAAGTGCATCTGGATGGTCAAAGTTAATTTCTTCAGCTTTTTTGCCTCCAAATTGAGAGATGTCTTTGTAATAACTATCGTGTTCAAGGATTATGACTTTATCTGTTCCAATTTTTTGCGCAATTTTCTTTGCGACGGTTGTTTTTCCAGAGCCAGTGCCACCGGCTATTCCAATTGTAAGTGGTCTCATTTAAAATATGTTGGTGCAATTTGTTTTAATTCCTCTTTATTTAAAAATCTCCATTCCCCAGGTTTTAAATTTTTATCCTCAAAATTTCCAATCTTTATTCTAACAAGGTTTTCAACTTTGTAGCCGAGTTTTTCAAACATTCTTCTAATCTGTCTATTTTTGCCCTCAACTATTTCAATTTCAACCCAGCATGTTTTTGGATTTGTTTTGACAATTTTTATATTTGCGGGCATCGTCGTATAAATTTTTCCATTTACTTCAATTTCTATCCCGAGCTTAAGTTTTAACAAATCTTCTTGTTTTATCTTTTTGTTGAGTTTTACAAGATATGTCTTGGGAACTTTTGATTCCGGGTTTGTGATAAAGTCGGCAAATTTATTGTCATTTGTCAAAATTAAAAGTCCACTTGTATCTTTATCAAGTCGTCCGGCTGGGGCAACCCATGTATCAAGTTTAACTATATCGTAAATGGTTTTTCTGTTAAGTTCATCTCTCCTTGTTGTTACAATTCCTTTTGGCTTGTTAAGGATTATGTAGATTTTTTCTTTTTGTTTTAGAATCTGTCCATCAATGGCGATTTTATCTTTTTTAAGGTTAACTCTGTAAGATGGATCTGTTATAATTTTTGAATTCACGCTGACCCTGCCATGTTTGATTATTTCCCTTGCGATGTTTCTTGATGCATACCCAAGCTTTGAAATTGCCCGTTCAAGTGAAACTCCTCTTTTCATTCTCATTTGAGATATTTGATTAGAGTGAAACCAAGAATCAAAAGTGTGATGAATGCAATTGTCAGCCAGTCAAAGTATTTGTCAATAAATGTTTTAACTTTCGGACCAAAGAAATAAATTAGACCACCGACGAGAAAAAATCTTGCTGGTCTGCTCAATGCGGATGCCAAAACAAGTGTATAAAAGTTAATTTGAAAGGCGCCAGCAGCAATTGTGAAAACTTTATAAGGTATTGGTGTGAATCCAGCAATCACAATAGCGACGAATGCGTTTTTATCATACATAATTTTAACCGTGTTGTATTCATCTTGAAGATGGTAAAATTCAATGATTTTCTTTCCGATGATCTCATAGAACTGTAACCCAAGTAAATATCCGAACATCCCACCAAGCACTGAGCCAGCCGAACAAATTAGAGCGTATCTAAATGATAACTGTGGCTTTAAAAGGGCAATTGCGATTAAAAGAACATCTGGCGGAATTGGGAAAAATGAGGATTCTGTAAATGCGATTAAAAACAGAGCAAGTCCAGCATAGGGTTTGTCGGCAAAGTTCTCAACCCATTTTTTCAACTCAAACAAAAATTTTGATATTCTTCGCATCATATTTCTTCTTTGCTTTTAACTTGAAACAAATTAAAAATGTTAAATTTGAAATTCAAGTTTAGATAAAATCCTTCGTTAACCACCAAAATTTGTAAAAATTACCGATCTTTGTTAAGTTTAATCAAAAAGAGGTTACCGCAATGATTAAGATAAAGGCAAGTGAAAATGGGCCGTATCTGATTGAGATAGAAAAAGGGAATTTTGAAATTGAAAAAGATGAAAGGAGCGAGGTAATTGAAAAGAAGACAATCGCTCTTTGTAGATGTGGGGGCTCACAGAATAAGCCTTTTTGCGATGGGACACATAAAAAAATTGGTTTTTCGGCAGAGGGCGTGATCATAAAGGTAAACATAAAATAAGATTTTATCCTCTGCTGTTATAAGTGAGATTGGTTGTGAAAACTAAAATTTTTTTCTTAAAACTTTATGCGTTCACTCCTTGAGCTCAAACCGTATCTTTTAAAATACAAGAAATTGCTCACGCTTGGAGTTTTAGCAATTCTTATCAGTGAGGCATTTTATGTTTTGATTCCAATTTTAATTGGGCGAGCGATTGATAGTTTAAAATCTGGAGTTACAGGTGAAAAACTTCTATGGTTTGCTTCTCTTGTAATTGGTTCAACTCTTTTGAGCGGTATAGCTTCCTTCTTTGTGAGGCAAACTATAATCGTTGCTTCAAGGAAAATTGAATATGACATGCGAAATGATTTTTACCGTCATGTGCAAAGTTTGCATTATCTTTATTTCAGGGATAAAAAGATTGGCGATATAATGGCTTATGCAACGAATGATATCCCCGCTGTCAGAAACTTCTTGGGACCTGGAATAATGTATTCTGTTGAAACCGTAATTGAATTTGTTGTTATACTTGGGATTATGTTTTCTATGAATTTTAAACTTACGCTGGTAACTTTGATACCACTTCCGTTGATTTCCTATTTGGTTTACAAAATCGGGAAAATTGTGCACGAACGATATGAGGATATACAGGAACATTTTGGAACTATTACAACTGTGGCGCAGGAAAATATCTCCGGAATAAGGGTGATAAAATCTTATGTGCGAGAAGACTACGAGATTGAAAAGTTTAGGAAGTTAAGTTTTGAATATATGCTAAAGAACATAAAACTTATAAAGATTCAATCACTGACATATCCGTTGATGATTTTGATAACTGGAATTTCAATTATACTTGTTGTTTGGTATGGCGGTTATCAAGTTATAAAAGGTATGATGACGCTTGGACAAATAACATCGTTTTTAATTTATCTTGGTTATCTGATCTGGCCAATGATTGCGTTTGGATGGATTGTAAATTTGACGCAAAGGGCATCAGCCTCAATGGATAGATTGCTTGAGGTTTTCAAGGTTGAGCCAGAGATCAAAGACACAGAAGAAACTGATTTCTCAATTAAAGAGATAAAGGGTGAGATTAAGTTTAAAAATGTATGGTTCAGGTATCCAGACTCCGAAAATTATGTTTTGAAAAATATAAATCTTGATATAAAGCAAGGACAAACGGTTGGAATAGTTGGTTATACTGGAAGTGGAAAGACAACGCTTGTGAATTTAATCCCGAGGTTATTTGACCCTGATAAAGGGGAGGTTTTAATAGATGGAGTTAATGTTAAGAAAATTCCACTTAAAGTTTTAAGAGAAAGTATCGGATATGTTCAGCAGGAGGTTTTCTTGTTTTCTGATACGGTAAAGAATAATATAACTTTTGGGGTGGATGGAGTAAGCGATGAAAAAGTTTTTGAAGTTGCGAAGATTGCACATATTTATGATGAGATCATGGAATTTCAGGATAAGTTTAATACCATCATTGGGGAAAGGGGCATAACTTTATCTGGTGGGCAGAAACAAAGGCTATCTCTTGCAAGGGCTTTGATAAAAGATCCAAAAATTTTAATACTTGATGACTCATTCTCTTCAGTTGATGCTTACACAGAAGAGACGATCTTAAAAAATCTAAAAGAATTTAGAAAGGGAAGAACCACGATAATTATAAGCCATAGGATAACCGCCGTTAAAGATGCAGACTTCATCATTGTTCTTGACGATGGTGAGATAGTTGAACAGGGAACGCATGATGAACTTATTGAACTTGGCGGGGTTTATGCGGATCTTTATCAAAAACAGATACTTGAAGAAGAACTTGAAAAAATGTAAAACAAATTTTTTACGCAGTTTATGCATGATTTTAGGGAAGATGAAATAGTTGGCAAGGCGTATGATTCAAGGTTGATGAAACGACTTTTAAAATATGTTAAACCGTATTGGAAACAAGTTGCTATCTCGGTCATACTTGTTTTAATACTTGCAGTGTTAAATCCATTACGACCTTACATAACGAAATTTGCGATAGATGATTATATCTTGAAGTCAAATTATTCAGGACTTACAAAATTAGCAGTGCTTCTTTTCGGCATCTTGCTTTTGCAGGGGATCTTACAATATCTTTTAAGTTATGTAACTGAATGGATTGGTCAGAAGACAATTTTTGACTTAAGAATGGAGATTTTCAGCCATTTGCAACGGCTTGCCTTGAGATTTTTTGATAAAAATCCAACTGGACGACTTGTAACAAGGGTTACGAATGATGTTGAATCTTTAAATGAAATGTATTCATCCGGGATTGTTCTTGTTTTTGGGGATATATTTACAATTTTGGGGATTTTATATTTCATGTTTAAGTTAAGTTTTGAACTTTCGCTTGTCACTTTGAGCGTTTTGCCTTTGCTTTTTTATGCGACTTTTCTTTTCAGAAAGAAGGCGAGGGAGGCTTATAGGGAGGTAAGGGCGTTAATCGCAAGGATAAATGCTTTCTTACAGGAACATTTTTCTGGTGTGAGCGTGGTGCAGGTTTTTCACCGGGAGGAAGAGGAGTTTAAAAAGTTTGACAAGATAAACGCAAAATATAGAGATGCGAACATAAGGTCAGTTTTTTATTACGCTGTTTTCTTTCCCGCAGTTGAACTTATAAGTGCAATTGGGGTTGGGCTTATAATCTGGTATGGTGGTGGGGAGGTGATAAAGGGAACTGTCACAGTTGGAGTTTTGATCTCGTTTCTTCAGTATACAGAGATGTTTTTCAGACCTGTTAGAGATTTATCGGAGAAGTATAACATCTTTCAGACAGCGATGGCTTCCGCTGAAAGAATTTTTAAACTTCTTGACACAAAAATTTTCATAAGTCAACCTAAAAATCCCGTAAGACTTGAGAAGGTTCGTGGGGAGATTGAGTTTAAAAATGTGTGGTTCGCATACAGAGACGATGGTGAAGTGATTTCAGAAGATGACTGGATTTTGAAAAATGTTTCTTTTAAAATCAATAAAGGAGAAAAAGTTGCCATAGTTGGAGCAACTGGTTCGGGAAAAAGCACTATTATAAATTTGATATGCAGATTTTACGATATTCAGAAGGGACAAATTTTAATTGACGGAATAGATATTAAAAGAATTGATGAGAGGGATTTAAGGAAGCACATCGCTGTCGTTTTGCAGGATGTTTTGCTCTTTTCTGGAGATATTTTAACAAATATAACACTTGGAAACGGAGAAATTCCGATTGAAAAGGTTATTGAAGCATCAAAGTTGATCGGTGCAGATAAGTTCATTGAAAAGTTGCCAAATGGTTATTTTGAAGTGGTTCAAGAAAGAGGTGCTAATTTATCAGTAGGGGAAAAGCAACTTATTTCATTTGTTCGTGCGTTGGTTTATGACCCGAAAATTCTTATCCTTGATGAGGCAACTTCAAGCGTTGATGTTGAAACGGAGAGGATAATTCAAGGTGCAATTGAAAAACTCCTTGAGAACAGAACTGCGATAATCATTGCTCATAGGTTGTCAACGATTCAAAATTCTGATAAGATAATCGTTCTTCACAAGGGTGAAGTTCGTGAGATTGGGACGCATGAAGAGTTGCTTGCTTTGAAAGGGATATATTATCGGCTTTATCAATTGCAGTATAAAGAGAGAAAACCAAGAATTGTTAGTGTATCGGGGACAACAAAATGAGGTCATCTTAAAAAGATGACCAATCAAAAATTGAAAAGTAAAAATCAAGGAGGGTTAAACCATGCAACGCATCATCACAATTGAGCGATTCATTATTGAAAGAGAGCATGAAATCCCTGGGGCAACTGGGGAATTTTCAAAACTTTTAACTGATATTGCTCTTGCTGCGAAGATAGTTTGGCGTGAGGTTTCAAAGGCTGGGCTTGTTGATATTATCGGTTCAACGGGCAAAGTTAATATCTCGGGTGATGTTGTTCAAAAACTTGATGAGTTTGCAAATGAGATATTCATTAATGTAATGCAAAAAGGGGGACACCTTTGCGTTATGGCGAGTGAAGAAAGCAAAGGTTTAATTGAAATTCCCGAAGAACTTGCAAAAGGTAAATATGTTCTTGTATTTGACCCGCTTGATGGGAGTTCAAATATTGATGTCAATGTCTCAATTGGTTCTATATTTGGGATTTTCCGTCGTGTTACACCCGGGGGCAGAGGAACGGAAGAAGATGTGTTGCAACCTGGAAGAAACCTCGTCGCTGCAGGTTATGTTGTTTATGGGTCAAGCACAATCCTTGTTTATACAACTGGAAATGGGGTTCATGGATTTACACTTGACCCAAGCATAGGTGAATTTTTGTTATCTCACGAAAATATCAGGATTCCTAAAAAGGGGGATATTTATAGCGTAAATGAAGGATATTATGAGAGATGGGATGAGAATATGAAAAAGCTTGTCAACTATCTTAAAGCCGAGGATAAGGCAACCGGAAGACCTTACAAGTTAAGATATGTTGGAACTCTTGTTGCTGATTTCCATCGGACGCTTTTGTATGGTGGAATTTTTATGTATCCAGGGGATTCAAAAAATCCGGAGGGGAAGTTGCGTTTAATTTACGAAGCAGCGCCATTAGCCTATGTTGTTGAAAAAGCGGGTGGTAGGGCAAGCAATGGATTTCAAAATATACTTGATATAAAGCCAACAAGTTTGCATCAAAGAACACCGCTTTTCATTGGAAGCGAAGAAGATGTGAAACTTGTGGAGAAGTTTTTACAGGGTAAAGCGGAGGATTAAAAATTTTAATTTTGTGAACCCCAGCCCCGACGCGCTCGGGAAAGACAATCCCCGTTACAATTCCCGATGCGGTCGGGGCTAATCTTAAAAAACTATGCGTGGATTTTTTAACAAAAGATTAAAAACAGAAGCCAAATTAACGCTATTAATTTAACCCCCTTCATGATGTTCTATGTTCATCTCAATCCATTTTGAGATAAACTCAACAACATCATTCCACAGTTTAATTTTTTCCTCCAGCGTTAAATCTGCAGTTTTGATGAGTTTTTCAATTTCCTTGCAGATATCCTCAGGCAAGTTGAATTTTTCTTCCATGATTCCCCCCGATTTTTGTTGTCTTTAAAATTTACATTTTCTTAATTATCCGACCTTCAATAAATACAGTTGCAGGATCAATGCCAGCATTTTTTAAAATTCGGACCGATTCACGAACACTGTCTTTAGCACTTAAAAATGTTTCAAGAAACCAGTCCTTATCTAAACTTTTTGGTTTTTCCATTTTTGTTTTTGTGTCCCGAATAAGTCTACCAAGCGGTAATTTACCCAGCTCTTTTAATTTTGGTAGAGCCCATTTAGCAACTTCAAAAGCAAGTCCTTGCCATGTTTCTGTAAAAGCAGTTTTTCCATCGGGGAAATGTATCTTAGCAGATATTTTGGTATATGTAACATTTTGTTGGTTTAAATCCTTCAATGAAATTTTTGATGTTTCTGGTTTGGGAGGTTGTTGGATTGTGCTTATTACTAACTCTGGAAATTTTTCGCTGACATTTGGCATAGCTGGGCGCCATAGAGCCAAAAGTTTTCTTGCAGAGTCGCCCAAAGTATCTTCACTTAGTTGAATTTTGAAGATATTATTCCCGCCAACTACATTCATATCATATAGTTCCCATACATCTCCATCTGTGAGAACAAAATATGGAACCTTGTTTTGCCAGCAATATTGAAAACCGATATCTCTCACTTTGTTTAAATCCGTTCCAAGTGGTTTTGCCTCCACCATTACCAGAGGAGTTCCATTGTAATAAAGTCCATAGTCTGGGCGACCTTGGGGAGTTGAGATTTCAGGTATCACATGTTCTGGGTTTTCCGTGTCCCATCCGAGCGCACGCAAAATAGGGTCAATAAGCACATAGCGTGTGAGCATTTCATTTTGGCGAAGTTGGGCCCCAAATTTTTGCATTTTGTCTTTGACCTTTGAAATGGCATCAATAAGTTTGTCCATTGTTCTTCTCGTGTTAATTTGGTTCAGTTTAAAGTTATGATTTTCCAGATAAAATTTCAAGCGTTTTTAAAAAGCGTTGAAGATAGTGGGGTTTAAGACATAGTTTGACATAGGGCTAAAGTTAGAAATGAGTAAAATGCAAATTTTGAAAATGTTAAACTTGAATTTTTTGGCAAAGTTTCTTTTTCTTGATTTTTTGTGCATTAGTTTTTATCTTATTTTTGAATTCTCAAAATAAACTTTGGAGGTTAGATATGGCACGAGATAATAACGAAGGGATGTTCAAGGGATTTTTGATTGGATTTCTTGTTGGGAGTGCGTTGGGGGCTGTTCTTGCTATGTTGTTTACACCAAAGAGTGGGAAAGAAATGAGAGCTTTAATTAAAGAAAAATCCGCACAGGCTAAAGAGAAAGCGGAGGGATATCTTGGTGAGGCGAAGGCGAAAGCAGAAGAGGTAATTGAGAAAGCGAAGGAAGAAGCTGAAAAAATTAAAAGGGAGGTTGATGAGATAATTTCTTCGGCAAAGCAAAAAGTTGAAACGGTTAAGGAAGCGGTGAAATCTGGGATTGAAACTTATAAAGAGGAAACGAAAAAGAAAAGTTAAATGAATTCAGAGGCAAGACATTATGTCTTGCCTTTTTTATTTTTAAAATTAACTTTGGTGGGTTATGGAGCTTCTAATTCAAATCTTAACAGCTTTGCTCCTTGCGAGTGCGGTTATAGCTATTGTTTATCTCATTATTGTTTTTATAAGGTTGAGTTCACTGCTTGAAAATTTGAACAAAACGATGGGTGAAATCAACTCAAAGCTTCCGTTAATTCTTGAAAATTTTCAAAGGATCTCGGTGCAACTTGTAGATATGACATCAAAAGCTCAATCCCAGTTTGAGACAATTCAGAATTTATCGGAGACAGTTCAATCTTATCTTCAGCGTTTCAAGGGTGTATTTTCATCTGACAGTTCCCCATCTTTGGAGGGATTTCCATCTGGTTTGACAAGAATTTTGGCTTTGATAAAGGCAATTCGCACCGTCATCGCAAGATTAAAAGCATAAACATAAAAAGACAAGGAGGTTGATAAGTGGTGAAAGAATATCCAACAGAAAAAATTAGAAACATTGGCTTAATTGGGCATGGAGGTTCAGGAAAAACATCATTTGCAGAAGCAATACTTTACAGTGCAGGAGTAACAACACGGCTTGGGAGAGTTCAGGAAGGTAATACCGTTTCAGATTATCATCCTGATGAAATTGCTCAACAGGTGTCAATTAATCTGTCGCTTTTGCATTGTGAATGGAAGGATACAAAAATTAACATAATTGATATGCCAGGATATGCTGATTTCATTGGTGAAGTGAAAAGCGGTTTGAAGGTCAGTGACACGGCTCTTCTTTTCGTTAAGGCGGTTGAGGGCGTTGAAATAGGAACCGAAACAGCGTGGGAATCAGCTAAAGAAGTGGGCAATAGTGTTATCTTCGTGGTTAATAAGCTTGATGCAGAACATTCAAACTTTGACAATGTAGTTTCTCAAATAAGAGAAAGATTCGGTCATGAGGCAGTTATAGTTCAATTCCCTGTCAATCAAGGTGCAAATTTTGATTCAATAGTTGATCTCATCAGGATGAAGATACTTAAATTTTCAAAGGATCTTTCTGGAAATTACACAGAGGGTGAAATACCCAGTGAATTAAAGGACAAGGCTGAGAAATTGCGCGAGGAATTGATTGAATCAATTGCTGAAACAGATGAGGAATTACTTAACAAATTTTTTGAGAACGGTGGATTAACAGACGAGGAATTGAGAAATGGTTTTATAAATGCGCTTGCTGAAAGAAAAGTTTTCCCAATCTTTTGTGCCGATGCATATCATAACATCGGTGTTAAACCAATTCTTGATTTCATAGTTGATTATTGCCCAAGCCCTAATAAAAAGTCTGTTGAAGCAACATTGAAGAATGATTCAGCACAGGCGATAAAGTTAAACTATAATTCTTCTGGGGAGCCAGTTATATTTGTCTTCAAAACTGTTTCGGAAGCCCATGTTGGTGAATTTTCCTTTTTCAAAGTTTTTTCAGGGACAATATCTCGTGGGATTGACCTTGTAAATCAGAGCAGTGGGACGCTTGAGAGATTGAGTCAGCTTTATGTTATGAATGGAAAAGAAAGAAAGGAAGTTCAAAAGTTTTATGCCGGGGATATTGGAGCGGTTGTCAAGTTAAAAAATACCCACACAAACGATACCCTTTCAACGAAAACATTTCCAGCTGTAATCCCACCGATCAAGTTTCCTGAACCGGTCATTCAATTTGCGATCATCTCAAAGAATAAGGGAGAGGAAGAGAAGATAGCTGCTGGCTTACATGCTTTGCACGAAGAAGACCCGACATTTGTTTTTACAGTTGATAATGAATTGCAACAAACATTGATAAGTGGACAAGGGGAGACACATTTGATGATAATTGCAAAACGATTAAAGGAAAAGTATGGAGTTGAAGTTGAACTTGGTGAGCCAAAAATTCCGTATCGTGAAACAATTAAAGGAAAAGCAAGGGAACAAGGCAAATATAAAAGACAAACGGGTGGAAGAGGTCAATATGGTGATGTCTGGCTTGTGCTTGAACCATTGCCAAGGGGTGGAGGATTTGAATTTGTTGATGCAATAGTTGGTGGAGTTGTCCCAAGAAACTATATCCCAGCCGTTGAAAAGGGAGTTCGGGATACGATGGCTAAAGGAGTTCTTGCAGGTTATCCGGTAATTGATGTCAAGGTCACGCTTGATTATGGTTCATATCATCCAGTTGATTCATCCGATCTTGCCTTCCAGATAGCAGCGTCAATGGCGTTTAAAAAAGCATTTATGAATGCAAATCCTGTTTTGCTTGAACCCATTTATGAAATTGAAGTTAAAGTTCCAGAGGAATATATGGGCAGCGTGATCGGTGATATTTCAAGTAGAAGGGGCAAGGTGATAGGGATGACGGCTGAGGGACCTTATCAGGTTGTTAAAGCATATGTACCGCAAAAAGAGCTTTATAGATATTCATCTGCATTGAGGTCTTTGACGCAGGGTCGTGGAATTTTCACTGCGAAATTCTCGCATTATGAAGAAGTTCCAAAGGAGATCGCAGATAAGATAATAGCGGAAGCGCAAAAGCAGAAGGAAGCAGTTGAAGAAGAATGAAATTATCCCCCTCCTTACAAATGTAAGGAGGGGTTTTATCCCCATATCTTACCTATTTCTCGCTCCGATGAATGGGGCTGTTAAATCCTTCAATAGGGCGAAATTGTTTATTATCATTTTTTTTGTTAAATTTTAAAAAAATTTTGTGTCTTCGTGGAAAAATTTAAAAAATTCACGAGGAGTTCTTAATGACTCATCCTCTCAATATCCTTTTTATTTCCAGTGAAATTGTTCCTTTTGCAAAAACAGGAGGTCTTGCGGATGTTTCTTTTGCCCTTCCACAGGCGATAAAAGAGCTTGGACATGAGGTAAGAGCGATGATGCCAAAATATGGATTTATAAGCGAAAGAAAATTCGGCATACATGAGATAGTCCGATTAAGGGAAATGGATATTCCAGTTGGGGATAAACTTCAAAGGGGGAGCGCAAAGGCTTCTTTTATTGTCGGGCAAAAGGTAAAAGTTCAAGTTTATTTTCTTGAAAATGAATTTTACTATAATCGTGATGGACTTTATGTTGATTCAAAAACAAAAAAAGATTATCCTGACAACGACGAAAGGTTTATATTTTTTTCCAAGGGGATAATTGAGACGCTCAAAAAACTTGGATGGCGTCCCGATGTAATTCATTGCAATGATTGGCAAACCGCACTTGTTCCAGTTTATCTTAAAACAATTTACAACGATGAACCATTTTTTAAAGGTGTTAAAACGGTTCTTACAATACATAACATTGGTTATCAAGGTGTTTTCCCGAAAGAGTCGTTTTATAAATCGGGACTTCCAGATGAAATTTTTCCGCAGATAGAACACAACGGGAAATTTAACTTTCTCAAGGCTGGGATACTTTATGCTGATGTTATAACAACAGTAAGCCCAACATACGCAAAGGAGATAATTTCTGATGACGAGATTGGGGCGGGTCTTTCAGATGTGCTTAAAAAAAGGAAAAAAGATATTTATGGAATTCTAAACGGTGTTGATTACTCCGTGTGGAGCCCAGAAAATGATAAATATATCCCCGTTCCATACAGTATTCAAACGATAGAGACAAAGTATGAAAACAAAAAAGCTCTTTTGAGGCATTTTGGACTTGAATATGATGAAAGGATTCCTGTTATTGCACAAATTTCACGGCTTGCTGAACAGAAAGGATTTGATCTGGTTGAAGAAATAATTGATGAGATGATGAAACTTGACATTCAATATATTGTTCTTGGCACGGGTGAGCCAAGGTATGAAGAGATGTTAGAGAAAATTAAAAAGAAGTATCCAAAGAAGGTTGGAATTCATATCGGTTTCAGTGAAGAGCTTGCACATTTGATTGAAGCAGGCGCAGATATATTTCTTATGCCATCAAGATATGAACCATGCGGTTTAAATCAAATGTATAGCTTAAGATACGGAACAGTCCCAATTGTGAGGAAAACAGGTGGTCTTGCTGATACAGTTGAAGAATTTAACCCCAGAACAGGGAGAGGAACTGGATTTTTATTTGAAAAGTATTCTGGGCAGGAGTTGCTTAAAGCGTTGAAGAAAGCGTTGTCCGTTTATAAAAATAGAAAAGCGTGGTTAAAGCTGATGAAAAACGGAATGATGAAGGATTTCTCTTGGACTGCGTCGGCGAAAAAGTATGTTGAACTTTATCAAAAATTGGTAACGCCAACAAAAAAGACACGAGCTGTTAAGGCAAGATGAACGAACGCAATGTTGCTATATTCCTTGACAGGGATGGAACAATAAACGAAGATTTGAATTTTCTATCTTCCCCAGAACAAGTTGTTTTGATAGATGGTTCAGCCGAAGCTATAAGGGAAGCAAACAAGCTTGGTTTAAAAGTCATCGTCTTTACAAATCAAAGTGGCATAGCACGAGGTTATTTTACGGAGGAAGATTTACACAGGATTCATAAACGGCTTGATGAATTGCTTGCTGAAAAAGGTGCGAGGATAGATGCTTATTATTATTGTCCACATCATCCAACCGAAGGTAACGGGGAATACAGAGTTGAGTGCGAATGTAGGAAACCTAAAGATGGGATGCTTCGGCGTGCTTCAAGAGAACAAAATGTTGATTTAAAGAATTCTTTCGTCATCGGGGACAGATGCATTGATATTCAAGCAGGGAAAACAGCAGGTGCGGTCACTATACTTGTTTTAACTGGCTATGGAAAAGAGGAATATGAAAAGTGCAAGGGTGAAAATTTTGAACCTGATTTTATTGCACAGAATTTGAAAGAAGCAATTGATATAGTCAAGAAGTGTTTGAAGGAGAATAGAGGTGATTTAGAAAACAACAAAAAATATATCTCCAAGGAATGAAAAATATCGTTGAGAAGAGTAAGGCGAAAAGGGCTTTGAAAAAGTTATCTTTATTATTTTTTACTTTGTTTCTTTTTGGATGTGCTAAAGAGCCAAATGATGTTGGGTTTGGGCTTTTGCCAGATAATGAACTTTTCAATGTAAAAGTTTATGAAGATTCTGTTGAGGTTTATGCGGAAAATATTCAAAATTTCGTTTCAAACTCATCATCAAATGTTTTGCTCATCGGAAATTATGATAACATCTCATGCAGTATATTGATTCGTTTTGATGTTCCTGACACTTTAAAAGATGTAAAGATGGAGTGGGCGCAAATAAGATTATTCAGGTCAAAGTTTTTCATTGGGGATAGCACTTTACCCGTTCATTTTACAGCGCATAAAGTTTTATCAAACTATTATGACACTCTTTATGACGCACAAATCATAGGTGAATTTAATTCTGTTCCTGATTCTGTCAATTATTTTAAAATTGACACGGGCGTTGTGAGGGAATGGCTCAACGGGCGAAATTACGGACTTTACCTCAAGCCCCAAAACTCGGGCGTTATTTGGGGATTTAATTCGCTTGATGAAATACTTTTTACCCCCGCACTTGAGATTGTGATTCGCAGGGAAAATGACCTTGATACCATAAGATTTTTTTATGGAAGTGATGGATATATTGCGAGATTAAATGAGCAAATTGATACAAATTACATCGTTCTTCAGGCTGGGGTTGGATTAAGAAGCATTTTAAAGTTTGATGTGTCAAGACTTCCCAAAAATATAATTATAAATCGTGCGGAAGTTACTCTGTATTTGAAGGAAAAAAAGAAATATAAGGATGGTGTTGATTCAATACTTGCTGGATTTATAACAGATGTTAACCTTGTTAAAAGATCAATAGGTGGATTTGAGGGGAATTATCTTGGCGTGAGAAATCCGCTTGACACAATTGAATACATAATTCCGCTTACAACCCCAGTTCAACGCTGGGTGAATGGAGAAGCAAATAATGGGATTTTAGTAAGGAGTTTTTCAGAAGTTGATAATTTTGATCGCCTTGTTTTTCATTACACAGATAGGAAACCAAAGTTAAAAATCTATTACACAACAAAACCCGGGATTTAGGGCAGATGAGATTTAAATTTTTAATTTTGTTTTTTCTTTATTCAATTTCAATTGCTGGAGGTTCAATTTATTCAAGGTTTGGTCTTGGAGTTTTGCGTTTTTCAACGGTTGATAAAACTGCTGGACTTGGTGGGCTTGGGATTGCTCTCTTTGACCCGATTTATATAAACCGATATAATCCAGCTTTATGGAGCGAGCTTGCAAGGGTGAGAGTTTCAGGTGGTTATCTTTATGAGGGCACATCAACGCAGGATAGATTTAAAAATACTTTTTTGACAAGTGGAAATTTTGATGGAGTTATGTTTGCAATTCCACTATGGAAAAAATATGGATTGACATTTGCAACTGGAGTGATGCCGTTTAGCACAGCAAATTATGCGGTTAAAAAAGATTCATTGATTGAAAATAGATATTTTTCTCAGTTATATAAAGGTGAAGGTGGGATTTCAAATTTCGTCTTCGGGTTTTCATTTAAGCCATTCGGTAAACTAAGCATTGGTGTTAGGGGTGAATATTACTTTGGGACGATAATTAATTCATGGGATGTTGATTTTGGAAGCTCTGAATTTTTCTTCTCAAGAATAAAGCGTGAGAGAAATTGTGGGGGGCTTGGCTTTACCGCTGGAATTGCTTATGGTCTTGGCGTTGGGAGAAATTCTTTTACAATGGGATTTGTGTTTTCTTCACCCGTTAATTTAAAAGGTTTGACATCCGTTGAGTATACCGTTCCTGTGCCAGGTGGCTCAACTATTTCAGAAGTTAATGAATTAAAATTGAAGTTACCTTATAGGGCTGGTTTCGGTTTGAGTTATTTTGTGAGAGATAGGGTTCAATTTTCAGGCGATGTTTATTATCAGAACTGGAGAAAGTTTGAAATTAACGGCGAGCATCCACCTGAGATAACCGATGCTTTAAGGGTTGGAACTGGGCTTGAGATTTTACCGTCAAGAGAAGTGACCGCTGGTTTTTTTGAAAAGACATCTTACAGATTTGGAATTTTTTATAACAGAACATATTTTAAAATAGATGAGAAGCAAATAAACGAGTTATTTTTAACTGTTGGGTTTGGTTTTCCTGTGAGTTTTGACACGAGGTTGAATTTGGCAATTGAGTATGGAATTAGAGGTGAGCTTGAAATAGTGCGGGACAGGATTTTAAGGATTTCAATCGGAGTAAATACAGGAGAAATTTGGTTTGTAAAACAAAAACTTGAGGATTAGCAAAATGAGAAAGGTAATTTTGACATTATTTTTTATTTCTGGAGTAATTTTCGCACAGGGGACCCAGCAGGATTCAATAGAAGTTTTGAAAAATTGGTCTTTATTTTATGAATATTTCAAAACTGGGGACTATGTGAGTGCTTTCCCATACGGGTGGAAAGTTATGGAGATGCAGCCGACGAGGTTTAAAACTCTTTATAAGGCGATGGAGAAAATTTATCTTAAATTTTATGAAGAAGCGCCACCAGAAAAGAAAACACAATACGCTGATACACTTTTGATAATTTATGACAATGCGATAAAGTATCATCCTGAGAACGCATCTGAGTATTATTTGAGAAAAGGGTATGTTCTTGAAAATTATTATACAAACAGGGAGATTGAAGCGATACAGGCATACGAGAAAGGGATTGAGCTTGATTTTGAGCATATAGAATTTTACTATATTGATCGCCTTGGTGTCCTTTACATAAAACATATGGAGGAAAACCCAGAGTATAGGGAGAAAGCAATTGAATTATATCGTAAAGTCCTTGATAAAGATCCCCAAAATGTAACTGCAAATGATAGATTGAGAGCGCTTGTGAAGGATATAAGCGAGTTAATTGAACTTAACAAGAAACGACTTGAGGTAGATCCAGAGAATACAGAACTTATATGGACGATTGCTAACCTTTATATTCGTGCGGAGGATTATAGAAATGCAATTCCATATCTTGAGAAGTTGACAAAAAAATTTCCTGATAACGAAACTTACTGGAATCGCCTTGGTTACTGCTATCAGCGTGTTGGGGAGTATAAGAAAGCAATTGATGTTTATAATCGCTCATTGAAGATTAACCCAGATGCAAAGGAGATAATACTCAACATTGCGGTTTGCTATCGTGAGCTTGACAATTTTGAGCAGGCGAGGATTTGGGCAAGGAGGGCTATGGCAAAGGATAAAAACTGGGGAAGACCATATCTTGAAATAGCACAGATCTATGAAGCAGCTGTTGCAAAATGTGTTAAAACGACAAAAGGAGGCGATTGGACAAAGATTGATTTTGTAGATAAACTTGTTTATCAACTTGCGGTTGAGTATTATGAACTTGCGAAAAAAATTGATCCAAGCGTTGCAAATGAAGCAAATCAAAGAATAAAAAATCTGGAGACACTTGTCCCAACCCAGGAGGATTATTTCTTTAACAAAAGAAAAATAAAAGAAGGCAAAATTGCGATAACTGGTGGATGTTATGACTGGATAGGTGAGAGCATCACTGTGCCTTATAGAATATAAATTCCTAAACTTATTTTTGGAATAAGGTTTTTAATTTCGCAGGCGTTTGCCTGCGTTTTTATTTTAAAAATAAAAATTTCCCCACCATGAAAATAGCCGTTGCGAGCGATCACGCTGGATTTGAATATAAAGAAAAAGTAAAAAAATTATTGAATGAACTTGGACATGAAGTTGTTGATTTCGGTTGTTTTTCCCCCGATTCAAGCGATTACCCTGACTTTGCATATCCCGCTGCTAAGGCGGTTGGAGTTGGAGAGTGTGAAAGAGGCGTTTTTATATGTGGCACGGGAATTGGCGTTTCTATAGTTGCAAACAAAGTCAAAGGTGTCAGAGCTGCAAATTGCTGCTCTGTTGAGGAAGCCAAACTTTCAAGACAGCATAATAATGCAAATGTGTTAACATTTGGTGCAAGGCTTATCTCATGGGAGATCGCAAAAGAAATAGTTAAAGTCTGGCTTGAGACGGAGTTTGAAGGTGGAAGACATGAGCGAAGGGTTGAGAAAATACATAAGTTGACGGGACTTTAAATTAAGTTGATAAGGGAGAAAATTTCAATGTTGGGGACGGATTAATTTCACGATGCTTTTGAATGAACCTTTACCGTTTGCAGTGAAATTGTTTTTTCTTATGGAACTTCAACGGTTGATAAGATGAATTCTTTTGCCAGCGTCAAGCTGGCATTTTCATTTTATGGGTAAATTTTGATATTTGTTGAAGGTTTTGATAAATTTAATTAAAAAATTAGGTGTGATATGTTTCGTTTAATTCCTTTGCTTGCCGTTGTTTCAATTTTTTTGTTCGCCTGTGCAAAGCGTGGGAAACCAACTCTGGAAGAGTATTTCAGACCTGAGGAGGCGAAAGTTAAAACAGGTGGTGTGAAGTTAATCTCAGTTCAAACCCCGAAGGGGACTTTTAAGGTCTGGACGAAAAAATTTGGAAATAATCCAAGAATAAAAGTTTTGCTTTTACACGGGGGACCTGGTTCAACGCATGAATATTGGGAGTGTGTTGAAAGTTTCTTTCCACAGGAGGGTATAGAATTTATTTATTATGATCAGCTCGGCTCATGGTATTCAGATCAACCTGATGACAGTTCCCTCTGGGTAACGGAGAGGTTTGTTGAGGAGGTTGAACAGGTTAGGAAAGCACTTGGGCTTAATAAAGATAATTTTTATCTTCTTGGTCATTCTTGGGGTGGCATCCTCGCAATAGAATATGCCCTAAAGTATCAGGAAAATCTCAAAGCATTGATCATTTCAAATATGATGTCAAGCTGTCCTGAATATGATAGATACGCTGATGAGGTTTTATCAAAAGATATACCACCTGAGGTTTTAAAACAAATCCGTGATTTTGAAGCGAAAGGTGAGTATAAAAATCCAAAATATATGGAACTTCTTTTGAAGCATTACTATGTCAAGCATGTTTTGAGAATCCCAGTTGAGGAATGGCCTGATCCCGTTGTGAGGGCATTCAATCATACGAATGAGAAAATTTATGTTTTGATGCAGGGACCAAGTGAGTTTGGAATTTCGGGGCGACTTGAAAAATGGGATAGATCCAAAGATTTAAATAAAATTAAAGTCCCAACACTTGTCATTGGGGCAAGATATGACACAATGGACCCAGAACATATGAAATGGATGGCAACGCAGGTTCAAAACGGAAGTTACCTTTTCTGCCCAAATGGAAGTCATATGTGTATGTATGATGATCAAGAAAATTATTTCAGGGGGTTAATTAAATTTATCAAAGAAGTTGATGCTGGCAAGAAGAAAGTTGAATTTTGAGATGTTTATGAGGAGGCTGTTAAAATATCTTGTTTTAATTCTTTTGATTTTTGAAACTTTGAATGCCGATGTTTTTAAGGTTAAGATAAACAATAAAATTGAGGTGATCCCTGCATTCCGTGAGGCGAAAACTCTTTACATTTCTTTGCCTGATCTTTTGGGGCTTCTTGGAATTGAGTATAGAACTGATACATTAAATAACTTGCTAACTTTCAAAGTTTCCGACAACACTTTTAAGTTTATATCTGAAAACCCTTTTATCGTTGTGTCCTCAGGTGATGAAGTGAAGATTTTTCAGATTCCAGTTGAGGTTATTTCTGGGGCTGGGAAAATTTTTGTCCCTGTTAAGTATTTTTCTGAAATTTTCAGCCGTTATTTCCCACACGATTTCAAGTTTGATGAGAAAAACAATATGATAATTATTTCAATCTCTGAGCCAGTTGAGGTGAGTCTACCCAAATTTGATGTTTACGATGTAAAGGTTGAAAAAAGAAAGAACGGCTATTTATTTAAAATTTTAACCGCAAGGAAAATTTCCGATTATGAAGTCTGGCTTGGGAGAAATAACTGGCTTTATATAACAATTGCAAATGCTAAGGTTGATATTTCCGCTTTAAAAAATCTATCAGCTCCAGAGCTTTTCAGTGATATTGAAGTCATACCTCATTCGCGCTCGGTTCAGATATCTTTCAAATTAAAACCAAAGATAAAACATTACGAGGTCATAGCCGATAAAAATGGGACAGATATTTTAATATCACTTTACATTGATGAAATAATCTCAAGGATTGAAGATGTCAAAAGAAAATTTTTGCTTGATGTTGTCGTAATTGATGCTGGGCATGGTGGCAAGGATCCTGGTGCGATTGGAGTTTATGGAACTCGTGAGAAAGATATAACTCTTGCTGTTGCAAAAAAGTTGAAAACGCTGATTGAAAATCTTGGAATAAAGGTCGTTATGACAAGAGAGGAGGATGAGTTTGTTGAGTTATATAGGCGTGGGCAGATAGCAAATTCAAATGGTGGTAAAATTTTTATAAGTTTGCACTGTAATTCAATGCCGTATAAACCACATAGCGCAAATGGATTTGAAGTTTATATTTTAAGACCTGGTAAAACTGAGGATGCCATTAGAATTGCGGAAAGGGAAAATGCTGTCATAAAACTTGAGGAAAATTACGAGGAGAGATATAAGCATTTGACAGATGAAAGCTATATATTAACTGCGATGGCTCATAATGTTTATGTTAAAAATAGCGAAAGATTTGCCGAGATTTTGCATAAGGAGGCGGGAAAAATTCTGGATATAAAAGTCAATGGAGTAAGCCAGGCGGGTTTTTATGTCCTTGTCGGGGCTTCAATGCCAAGCGTTCTCGTTGAGATGGGCTATCTTTCAAATCCAGAAGAAGAGAAATATCTAAGAAGCGAGACAAATCAGTGGAAGATAGCAAGAACGATTTTCAATGCTGTAAAAAAATTTAAAGAAGAGTATGAGGCATCAATTGCTGATTAGGGTTTTCATATTTTTACTCACGATGGGTTTGAATTTTGAAACTTTAGCTGGGGTTAAAGAAGCCTTAAAATTTGCCCGTGAGGGAATTAACAAAGCTGTTGAACTCGCCCCGAAAGTTAAAAAGAGAAAATCTTTTGATAGCAGAAATTATTATCCTGGCGAGATAAAAGTTTTTTACAAGGTTTCAATGAAAAGGGATACAACTAACGATGTGATAATCAAATCAACTGGCTATTCCGAGGTTGATGAGGTAACGATTGAAATTAAACTTTCAAGGATTGAAAAAGTTGAAATGGTTGAAAAGGCAGTTATTTCGGCGTGGGGGATGTTAAACAGAAAAAATTTTATAAAGTCGGATAGAAAAACTGATAAAGTTGAGTTTAAAATTGGGGATTACGATGTTGAGATAAATGTAAAATTTGAAGGTTCTGAACAGGCGGAAATAAAAATCGCAAAGATAAAAATCATAGTTGTAAGTCCAGTTGAAGAATTTGAGAAGGCAGTTGTTCAAGCTATAAGAAGATACAAAGTTTCAGATGGAAGTTTCATTTAAAAACAAAAGTAAAAAAAGAAATGAACACTATCGGAGTTGTTGGAGCTGGCAGAATGGGGAGTGGAATTGCACAGGTTATGGCACAAGCAGGTTATGATGTTATATTGTTTGACATATCAAATGAGACATTGCAAAATGCGCTTGAAAAAATAAGGGCTCATCTTCAAAGGGCGATTGAAATAGGGACAATTAAAAAGGAACAGTTTCATAATATTTTAACAAAAATTCATCCGACGACGAAGTTAAAACATTTTATAACTGCTGATATAGTTTTTGAAGCGGTGATTGAGGATATTGATGTAAAGCGAAAAATCTTCCAGGAACTTGATGACAGATGTCCTCCATCAACTATACTTGCGACTAACACATCTTCAATGTCGGTCACAAAGATTGCTTCTGCAACGGAGAATCCGTATAGGGTTATCGGAACTCATTTTTTTAATCCGCCGTATGTTTTGAAACTTGTTGAGGTCGTGAAAGCACAGCATACATCGGATGAGGTTGTTGAAAAGACTGTTGAATTTTTGAAAAAAATTGGGCATTCACCAATCGTTGTTAAAGATTCGCCAGGGTTTATAGTTAATAGAATTTCAAGACATTTTTATCTTGAGCCGTTGCGTGCGTATGAGATTGGACTTGCGGAAATAGAAGAAATAGATCAAGCATTTAAACTTTTTGGGCTTGAACTTGGACCGTTTGAAGTGATTGATTATGTGGGACTTGATGTAAATTATGTTGTATCAAGATCAATTTATGAGAGATTTAATTATGAAGAAAGGTTTAAACCCGTTACATTTCAAGCAAAGCTTGTTGAAGCTGGTTTGCTCGGCAGAAAAACGAACGCAGGATTTTATTATTATGTTGGAAAAGAAAAAAAACTGCATGACTTTTTGAGGCGCGAGAAAGTAAAATATAAATTTGGCAAAAAGTTTATAAATCTTGCCGATACAATATGCAAAAAAATTTTAAGCCAAAAGAATGAATTGAATGAATCGCAAAAAGTTGTCCTCGCTTTGACTATTGCGATGATCATAAACGAAGGATTTTATGCTCTGATGGAGGGTCTCGCAAGCAAAGAAAATATAGATCTTGCCTTCAAACTTGTTAAATTTCCAGCTGGTCCATTTGAGCTTGGGGAACAAATTGGCTTGAAAAATATAATCAATTTTCTAAATCTTGCTTGTGAGGAATTCATATCCAATAGATACAAACCAGCTCTGCTTTTAGTTAAAAGTTAAAAATGTGATAGTTGGAAATGTTAAGTGCTTTTTTAACCAATATAAGAAAAATTGAAATAAAGGATGTTAAAATTCCAGAGCCGATGGATGGTGAGGTTATTGTTAGAGTTAGGTCCGCCCTTACATGTGGAACAGATTTGAAAATGTATCTTCGGGGACATCCAAAATTTAAATTCCCAATGCTTTTCGGGCATGAGTGTTCAGGTGTTATCTATAAGGTTGGAGCTGGAGTTAAAAATTTCAAAGAAGGTGATGAAGTAATGTTTGCAAATTCCGCCTCTTGTGGTGAGTGCTATTATTGTAGAAGAGGGGATGAAAATTTATGTGTTAATTTGTTTGAAGGTATCTTTTTGGGGGCGTATTCCGAATTTGCCAAAGTCCCAGCGAGAATTGTCAAGAAGAATATGTTTATAAAACCAAAAAATTTATCCTTCACCCAGTCGTCTTTTCTTGAACCAATTTCGTGTGTGATGAACGGAATAAGAAATTTAAATATCCGAGAGGGGGACTCAGTTTTGGTAATTGGTGATGGAGCTATCGGATTAATGTTTACACTTGCGATAAAAAAATTTTTTAATGTTAATCTCATCGTCGCAGGAAGACACAAAGAAAGACTTGATATTGCATTAAACTTTGGGGCGGACGAAATTATAAATGTATCAGAGTTTAGCCTCTTTGATAGGTTAAGGGAAATTACATCGGGTATAGGACCTAATTTAGTTATTGAATGCACAGGAAAGCCAGAGGTATGGGAAGAAAGCGTTGAACTTGTTGCAAAAGGTGGAATGGTAATTTTATTTGGTGGTTGTCCAGCTGGGACGAAAGTAAATTTTGATGCAACGAGAATTCACTATGATCAAATAACGATCAAAGGAGTCTTTCATTTCACATCACAAGATGTGCGAAAAGCTTACGAGTTTTTATGTGATAATTCAGATGAATTAACTCGTCTCATAAGTGGGAAATATCGCATTGTTCATATTCATGAGGTATTTGAAAAACTATCAAGAAGGGAAGGCATAAAATATGAAATTGAATTTTAATGATTTTTCAACTTTATTAGAAAATCTACTAATGCAATATTCAAAATAATTAAAGAGAAGGCATATAAAAAATCCTCAATCGGTATCGTTAGAACTCTAATTCCTAATATTGCATTTTCGTTATACCAGACGATTGGTTCAGCTGTAAATGAACCCGTGAGTGTTCCATTTACGATTAAAAACGGGAATAACAAAATGAGATACGAGATCGCGAATTCTTTGGCAAATTTTATGATGTTTGTGCGATATAAGAACAGTGTAAAGAGTGAGCTAATCAAAGTGACGAAACCCACTAATTTTGTATATATTTTGGACTGGAAAATGAAAAAAATTGAAGCCATTAAAATTAGAAGTAGGGGTAAAAGATGTATATTGGAAGTCAACTTTGAAATTTTAAGCACCTTCCAAAGGGCAAGATGTGTAAAAACACAAGCAAAGGGTATACATATAAAGAAAAGATATTCTTCAATAGGAAGGTTTAGTATATTAATTCCTACTGTATATTTGTCGTTAAATCCCCAAATTTTTGCACCCACAAATATATAATCCCAAATTATAAATGGTATCATCACAATTAAATTGGCGATA
>Ga0209289_100362_pt1 | contig 25216 bp, 22 predicted proteins | sample GXS110809BmetaG_FD_184121 | JGI IMG/M metagenome (GOLD analysis project Ga0209289, IMG submission 184121) | Hot spring microbial communities from Gongxiaoshe hot spring, China to study Microbial Dark Matter (Phase II) - GXS 110809B (SPAdes)... ...
CTGGCTCTCGGAAACGCTTGCCGTAATGGTCAGGATAGCAATAGCCAATCCCTGAAACAGCACCAAGGAAGCAATCGTTGGGTGTCGCCGTTGCGTAGTAGTAATCGGCAATGGCAGGGATGAGCATGATTGCCGACGGCGAAATCGTCCAACCCAGCGGCAATTCCCCACGAACAGGACTTTGCCAAAGTTGTGGGAAGTTGGAAGTTGTCAAGACGGGCAGATTGTCACCGTCGGAGATGATGAAGGCGTAATAAACTTTGTCAAGCCTCAACGGTGGAGGTGGCGGCGCTTTGTGCTGCTGCAACTTCGGGATCGGAATACCCGAATGGACGCTCAAGTTGCTGCAGTTGATTGAGCCGACAAGATACTTGCCAAACTCGGAAAAGAGCGTCACGCCTGCACCTTCGCCAATGCCCATATCTTGATCTTGACCTGCCTGAGGGTAACTCATGACGGGAATGTTAACGGGCATTTGAGCGAAAATTTTCTCCATCAGCCGAACTTCGGCATTCGGGTCACCGCCGCGACGAGCGCCGTCAATCGGACCCGAAATCCAGAAGATGAAGATGCGGTGCTGGACAAAGTAATCGCGCATCCCGATGTGGTCAGGATAGGCGCAAGCGATGACATGGTGGTTCAACTTTGCCCACAAGTTTTTGAACGCCCATTCGTAGGCTTCAGCGTTGGTTCGCCATCGGTCACGCAAGTCAGCAACAACAGGCAAATCCAACTGCTTCGCAAGGCGCGGTGAGACAGCGATGGCATCTTCAAGGCTGCAAAGCATCGTCGCAACATTTTTCGTCGCAGGTAGCAACGGGTCGTAAATGACCATGCCTTTCACGACATGGCGGAACTGACGCAACAAATCTTGCGGCTTAGAAACAATCTCGGTCGTTTTGATCCAACTTCGCTTTTTCAGCCAATCAAGCCAGAACGGGTCGGTCTCGTTGAAAAGCAAGTAAAGTTGCGGTCTCGTTCGGTTGATCAAGCCCTGCAATGTGATTAGTGCCAGTTGCCAATCAGCGGGAAGTTGGCGAATGTCAGCGACAAGCAAATGCGGCGATGGTGGCTTGGAACGCGGGAAAATTTCTGGGAACGGGCGAGGCTCACTGCGGTAGGGCAAATCTTTCGGCTCGCCTGACGGCACTGGTCGCGGCGCACGGCGAATGAGTTCCTCTGGGCGAACACCTTCAATCCGAAAGAGCGTCACTTTGTCAACGCGCAAGGAGACATTGCCCCGCCAAACAACTCGGCACTCTAACTTGCCTTCGGGAGAGCGGAAAGCCAACGGCACTTGCACATATTTGCCTCGCACTAAATCAACATCGGCAACTTCCAACGAGTTCAACACCCGCCTACCATATTCAACGCAAGCATCCACTTCAACGGCGTAATCGTGGACAGGTTCATCCAGCAACTTAATGCGGAAGAGGGCGACATAGTCACCTGCAGGCATATCGGCATAAGGACCGTAAAGGGCATGAGCGTTTGGGCTGTCTTCCCCCACCCGAACTTCCCACGCCGCCTTGCCACTCGCTTCGGCGTCTTCAATCTTTCGCCCAATTCGGTGAGCGAAATCTCGTTCTGCTTCCCATTCGGCGACAAGTTGATACCGCTCCTGCGGCACCAAACTTGTGTCAATCACTTCCCGCAGCACGCTTTCTGGCAAACCACTCTGCTGGGCGAAATTTCGCCCACAAAGAACGACGCTGCAGGCAATAACTGCACTGACAGCGCAAACCCCAAACGCTCCCGCAGCCTTCATGCTCACCACCCCTTGCCATTCAACCTGCGTTCGTCGAGCACGGCGTTGTAAAGACCGATATTGCGGGAGAACACTACCGTCTAACCAACCTCTCACTCCGCCAAGCAGATGGCGCCTTTTGAGGCGGAGGTGACGAGTTTGGCGTATTTGGCGAAGACGCCGTGAGTGAATTTGGAGGGCGGCGGTGTCCATTCTCGGCGGCGGCGTTCCAGTTCGGCTTCGTCAACTTCCAAAGTAATCGTGCGTTTGTCAACATCAATGGTGATGATGTCGCCATCTCGGACTAAAGCGATCGGACCGCCAACTTGCGCCTCGGGTGAAATATGCCCGATCATCAAACCGTGTGTTGCACCCGAAAAGCGCCCATCGGTCAACAAGGCAACTTCGTCCTTCAAACCCTCACCGACCAAAGCGGCAGTGACCGCCAGCATCTCCCGCATCCCAGGTCCGCCCTTCGGACCTTCGTAGCGGACGACGACGACATCGCCCGCTTGAATGCGCCCTTCCGTCACGGCTTTGAAAGCGTCCTCTTCGCAATCAAACACTTTCGCCGGTCCGCGATGGAAGCGTTTGGTTGTGCCCGTGATTTTCAGGATGCCTCCTTCGGGTGCCAAGTTGCCCCGCAAGATGACGAAGCCGCCCGTCGGGTGCAGTGGGTTGCTGATGGGACGCACGACATCTTGGTCGGTCGGAAATTGCACATGTTCCAAGCGATCGGCAATCCGTTCACCCGTAACGGTGCGGCAGTCGCCATGCAGTAAACCTGCCTCCAGCAACGCCTTCATGATGACGGAGACACCTCCGATGCGATCCACATCCGCCATGACATAGCGCCCTGACGGTTTTAAGTCGGCAAGGTAAGGTGTTCGTTCGCTGATGCGTTCAAAGTCGTCCAGCGTCAACTCCACGCCTGCTTCGTAGGCGATAGCAAGCAAGTGCAAGACCAAGTTGGTGGAACCGCCCATCGCTGCGGCGACGGCGATGGCATTTTCAAAGGCTTCTTTGGTCATGATGTCGCGGGGGCGAATGCCTAACTCCAAGACCCGCAGGATGGCGCGTCCCGTTTCGTAGGCGATTTGTTCGCGACGGGGGTCGGGGGCGATGGGAGCGGCGCAGTTGTGAACGGTCAAGCCCATCGCTTCAAAGGCTGACGCCATCGTGTTGGCGGTGAACATCCCGCCGCAAGCGCCAAAGGTCGGGCACGCTGCGCATTCCAGTTCCCTCAACTGTTCTTCCGTCAGTTTGCCTTTAGCGACCGCACCGACGGCTTCAAAGACATCCTGAATGGTCACGCTTTTGCCTTGCCAATTGCCCGGCGGGATGCTGCCGCCGTAAAGGTAGATGCTGGGGATGTTCAGCCGCGCCATTGCCATCACGCAGCCAGGTTGCGTTTTGTCGCACCCGCCGATGAGCACGAGGGCATCAAACTGATACGCCGTCGCCATCAACTCAATGGAGTCAGCGATCAAGTCACGGCTGATCAGCGATGCCTTCATGCCGATGTGTCCCATGCCCATCGCATCGTTGACGGCGACGGTGTTGAACTCCAAGGGCGTGCCGCCCGCATCGCGGACGCCTTGCTTGACTATCTCGGCGAGGCGGCGAAGATGATGGTTGCAGGTGTTGATTTCCGCCCAAGTGTTGGCGATGCCGATCAAAGGGCGTTGTAAGTCTTCGTCTGTCAAGCCAATGGCTCGCAGCATTGCCCGATGGGGCGCTCGCTCCACGCCCTCCGTCAGCAACTTACTCCGCTCTTTTTTGAACGCCATCGGTCTTCCTCCTTTCGCCGATGAGTTTAACGCCGCACTAACGCCAAGACGCGGGCGGGAGCGCCTGAGCCGTCGCGGATTTTTAATGCTCCGACGATGAGCGTTGCCCCACGCGGCGGCAACTCCCGCAAGTTCGCCAAGTTCTCAAGGGCGATTTTGCCCGCCCCATTAAGCAACTTGTGGACGGCGAAATCTTTAGACGGACCGTTGTCAATGCTCAAAGTGTCAATGCCGACGCCAGCGATATTGCGCTCCAAGAGCAACTTGGCAGCGTCCACGCCAAAGCCGGGGAAGTGCATAACGCCCTTCTCGTCCATGTTGATGTAGCGTTTGGGGTCGCTCCATCGTTCCTCCCAGCCTGTTCGGGCGATGACGAAAGCGCCTGACGGGATTTGACCGTAGCGGTTCTCAAAGTCGCGGATGTCTCGGGCGCTCACCAAGTAATCAGGGTTGCGGGCGACTTTCTCTCGGACATCAAGGACGCAGGCTTCTCCGACCAGTTGGGATGGTGGCACTTGGTCTATTGCCCGTTGCCCTTCGGCGAAATGGATGGGGGCATCCACATGCGTGCCCGTGTGCTCGGCGCAAGCGAAAGCGTTGGCGTAGTAACCTTGCGCATGTCTCGCCAAATTGCGCAACTCAAAAGGCGGGTTGCCCGGCCAGACGGGGATGGCGGGGTGCAAGGTGTGGGTTAAATCCACGACCCGCCAACGCGGCAACCCTATCTGCCCCATCGCCCAACCCAATAACGCTGCTGTCAAAGCGACGGCGATGTTTCCAAAAGTTCGGCGCATCGGCTCTCACCACCTTTCACGCTTTTGATGGGTCATTTGCGCCTAAAAGCCAGCGCCTTCTTCCCACCCATCGCTTTTCGCCGAGGTTCGGAAAATCATGCCTTGAATGTATCGCCATTATCGCACCGCCCTTGTCGCGGCTGATAGCCGCTCAACAGAAAGTCGGATGGAACGCCGACTTTTCAGCGAAGACGAAGGAGGCGTCGGGTTGCTCCCCCTTGCCACGACGCACCAAACCTATCCCATGACTTTCCGAACATCTTCCTTTTCGCCTTGCGTTTTCCGAAGGGCGTCTTCCAAATCCAAATCGTCCACCAAAACGATGCGGTCTTTGAGCATCGCTAAGAGCACGGGATCACGGTTTGCCAACCGACTCTCAAACTCCGCTTTTGTCCAACCTTTTGGCTCTACGCCGATGGGCGCATCTTGGTAAAGCAAATCGTTTCGTTGCAAAGGATGGGACGGCAGCGTTTCGGCGACGATGAAGACATCAATGTCGCTCCAGTCTTTGAAAGTGCCCCGCGCCACCGAGCCGTAAAGCCATGCCGTCAACGCTCCCAGCCGCTGTCGCAATCGCTCGGCGTAAGTGCGGGCGGTGGCGATGTGTTCTTCCTGTTGGGCTTTACGGCGCCGCAAGACCTCGTGCACGATTTGCCACCTCCCGAACGAACTGCAGAATGTGCCGAGCCGCCTCCAAGCAGGCGGCAGTCCGTTGGGCGTCGTAAAACTCATAAGGGCTGCCGTCGGGATAGGCATCAGCACAACGCGATGGGATGTATTCCCGTTCCAAAGCATAAGCGGATTGCCAAATTTCTGGCGGGACAGAAATGCCGAGCGCTTTCACTTGTTCCATCAGGCGGTGAAGAGAGTGCCCAAACGCCGAAACACCTAACGCCCTCAGCAACCCTTTGACGGCATATTGCGCCGCTTGCTCCGCTTTAAAACATGCCCAGTTCCAAAACTGCCCTTGTTCATCCCATTCCGCTGCCCGCAAAGTTTGCTCGGCTTGATGAAGCCAGCGACGAAATTCCCGCTCGTCCAGCATCGGCATTGGCTCCTTTAGCGGATGGGTTCTAACCGAGGCAGGACGCTCAAGACGCGTTGACGCAATTGAGAAGGTGAGGGCAACTCACTAACGATTTGTCCGTTGCGCATCAACGGTTTCGTCGCTTTTTCCAGTTTACCGCCGCAATGGGGGCATTTGCCCTCAGGGGTTCGGTCAACGGGCGTGACGACGCCGTGCAGGCAACTTTCACAGCGCCAGATGTCTTTGGCACCTGCCATCTTGCCTCGCTTGGCGATGGGGGTTCCTTCAATTTCCACGATGTCCATCGCAAAGTTGATGGTGGGCGCATTGCTGATGGAAGTGCCGACACCGTAAGCGTCGGCGACTTCATTGAGGCGCAGGATTTCATATTCGTCCACGCCGCCGCTGACGAACAACTTCACATGGCGATAGCCTCGTAAGTCCAACTCCCATCGGACTTCTCGCAACAACTCCACCATGTCGCCTCGCCGAGAGCCGGGCGTGTCAAAGCGGACGGCAAACAGTTTTTCACCCAACGCCTCGGCGCAACGAAGGGCTTCAAATTTCTCGTCGTTGAAGGTGTCAATGAGGGCGACACGGGGGATGGCAGGGTCAATGACGCGGTCAAACCACTTCAGCGCTTCTACGGTGTCGCCCATGAGCAGGATAAGGGCGTGGGGCATCGTGCCAGCGGGTGGGATTCCGATGAGTTCGGCGCTTTTTGTCGCCGCCACGCCATCGCAACCGCCGATAAAAGCGGCGCGGTCAATCATCGGGGCGATAGCGGGATGCATCCGCCTTGCCCCGAAACTCAAGACAGGGCGATGACCAGCGGCTTTTTTGCATCGGGCGGCTTTCGTCGCCACGCCCGACGCTTGACACAACATGCCCAAGAGCGGCGTCTCGTAGATGCCAAATTGCGTGTATTCGCCACTCACCCGCCAGACGGGTTCGCCCGCCCGAAAGACGCTCCCTTCTTCCAACCCATCCACATCCACAGGCAGCCCTTCCAGCAGCCGCAAGGCTTCTTCCACGCCCGCCAAAATCGCCCAATCGTATCGGTCAGGCAGATGCGTTGCCCGAATTTCCATGACGACCCGCTTTTGAATGCCCGCCGCCTTCAGCACCTGCATCGTCCGCTCAAAGTAGACATCGGTGACCTTGCCCGCCTTGATTTCGTCGGGCTCGGCGATATGGAACACGACGATGCCTCCTTTCCGTCAATCCAAAAGCACTGTCTTGCCCCGACTGATAAGCCGATGGGTGAAAGTGATGGTCGGACGGTTGGCGCCACTCTGGGTGACTTCCAACACCAATCGCCCTTCATCCAGCGATTGCATCTCATCGCCTCGTTCAGGGTCAAAGTAAAGCGTCACCGTCGCCGAAAAGCGACCCCGCACGGCGACCGTCCATTCACCGACCTCATCTTGCCCGTCAACGGGAGCGTCAATGGTGCTTTCTATGACGGCACAAAGCCGACCATCCAGTTTCACCAACTCCTTGAACCGCGAGGCGATGGTGATGGTGACTTTGCAGTTGGGCGTCAAGTTTTCCGTCACCTGCTCCCGCCAAGTGTCGCCGACTTTAATGGCTTGTTCGGGAAAAGCGATGTTGTGGACGGCGGTCTCAAAGAGTTTGTCCAGCCAACGGGTCGGCTGATAGCGCGGGCTGGCAAGGGGGAAATCTTCGTCCACTTCGTCTTCCTCGTTGCCTTCCTCACCTTCCACGACCCGCTCCTCCAACACTTTGCCTCGGTCGGTCATCCGCACGATGCGCTTGTAGGGACGGTCAGGCAAATCCCGCATTCGGTCGTCCACGCCCATTTGTGCTTTCCCGCTTTCCTTCGTCGTCTCAATCTCCAGCGTCCCGTCCTCGGCGACGCTGACGATTTTGTGCAAGTAAGTCGCCTCCGAGCGATATTCCATTCGCCCTTCCCGCATCCCGCTCGGTCCAGGGAAAGTGCCCGCCATCCGCAGGATGAACCACGCCCGATAGCGATTGACCTCGCCGGGTTTGCCCTTGTAGCGGAGGAGAAAAGTTTGTGGTGGCGATGACGGTTGTCCCGACGGCGCCTGCATAGCAACCACGACACCGACGGCAACCAACAAAGCAGCGATAATGTTCCACCGTCCCATCGCAAATCACTCCCTTCACTGGCATTCAGCGCCCTCCCACAGTGCCTGAAAAGGGCACATGGGCGTGCCACTATCCGCTTTGCAAAAATTTGTCGGCAACAAGGCTTCAACGCAAGACAATCCCTTCTCCACTTTCGTCCCTGCCTGAAGATGCTCGGAAAGTCCGAGGCTTCTGCCAAGCCGCAAAGATCGGCAAGTCGGCAGATGGTGCCCTCAACCGCCAACTGCTGTGTATCGGCGCAGTCCGCAGCGCCATAGCCATCGCTTGATGACCAAGCAAGCGACCAGCCAAATCACTTGCACGGTAACGCCCTTGAGCACAAGGGAAGATTCCGCCCGTCCCATGAGCACCTCTACGGGCAGGGCGATGATGTAACGGAAAGGCAAAAAGTTGGCGATGGCGTTCACCCAAGACGGAAGCACTTCCAACGGCGCTAATCGCCCCGAAAGGAAGTAACCGATGCCCCAAGCAAACATCTCGTAGAAGGCGCTGACCCGCACCGTCCAAAACGCCAGCATCGCAAAGCAATAGCCCATCAAAAAGTTCAGCATTCCTGCCAGTGTCAAGGTGAGAAGGAAAAGGGCAAAGTGGGTGGGGGTCAGTTGGTAAGGCGTTCCGCCCAACAGTTTCCACAAAAGTGCCCACACAGGCAGAAGGATGACGGCTTGCGCCAGTTTGTAGGCGACATTCGCTGCCGCCAATTCCCAGATGGGGTCAACAGGACGAAGTAAACGGGGCGACAGTTGCCCTTGCCGAACATACCATTCCCACTCGTAAGCCGACCACTCGGCGGTGAAGTGGTCTACCGCCATGACGGCGAGGAAATAACTGACGAAATCGGCGGCGGAAAAGCCGACGACAGGGCGATGAGCGGCGACGGAAGTCCAAACCGCTAAGTTGATCAGCGGTAAAGCGAACCCGCTCAAGAGCCAAATCCACATGACGACCCGATACTCCATCTGAACCGCCAATTGCAACCGCACAAAGGCAAGGAACTTGCGCCACATCGTCAGCCGCCTCGCTGAAGGGCTTGGGCATAAACTTCCCGATAACGCTGGGCTTCCTTCGTCGGGTCACAATGTTGCTGCACCCACACAAAAGCGTTGTCTATCAACCGCTGACGCAATGCCTTGTCGGTCAGCAACCGATGGGCTTGTTGCGCCAATTCGTCGGCATCCCGAAAGAGCAAACCCGTCTCTTCATGGCGCACCAACGAAGTGTTGCCCATGACAGCGCTGGCGAGGACAGGGCGCTTCAGCCACATCGCTTCCAACAAGGCGTTTGCCATCCCGCCTTCATGAAGGCTCGTGTTCAGCACGATGTTCGCTGCCTCGTAAACCGAACCCATCCGCTCTGGAGGCACAGCGCCGAGAAAATGAAGCCACGCATGGTGCTTCAACGCTTCCTCTACCCGTTGCCATTCGTCCGTTTCCAAAATTGCTCCCGCCAATAGCAAATGGGCATCCACGCCGAGTTGGCGCAACTTCGCCACGCCCTCAATAGCCAGCATCGGGCGCTTGACTTTTCGGATGTTGGCGGGCAACAAAAGCAAAGGCGTTTCCTCTGTCAAGCCCAAGTGCTCCCGCACATCCCAACCTTCCTGCGGCGGCAGCCAAACACCTTGTGGGATGACGCAAACTTTCTTCGCCACCTCAGGCACCGCTTCCCTCACTTCCTCTGCCACTTCAGGAGTGAAGGTGACGATGGCGGCAGCATCTCGCAGCACCGCAGCCACCACAAGGCGCCGTTGAGCATCTTTCAAATCGTCATGAACATCGGTGCCCGTCAATGTCACGACGAAAGGGACGCGAAGCGATTGCGCCATTTGATGGGCAACGATGCCTGCCTTGACGGCATGGAAGGCGTGAATAAGGTGGGGACGAAACTCTCGGACGCGTTGGTCGGCATCTTGCGGCAAGGGTTGTGTCGGCATAACTTGAACGGTGACACCCAATTGTGTCAGGTGCGTCGCAAGGCGTCGGACGGTCGTCACATTGCCGCCGACGGCGGGCAGGTAACTCGGCGTTCAAATCAAAACGCGCATCGCTGTCACCTCGGAAGCGAATAAGCCCCCAAAAGGCTTCAACACCCCGCAAAATTTTGCGACGGCTACCCACTGCGCAGGAGGGAAGGAGATGACAACCCGACAGCGATGGCTTTGGCTTTTAGCGCCTTTGCTCTTGCTCGCCATTTGGGGGCAGCAACGCCGCGCCTCAAAACCGACGACAGGGTTGCGCGTCGTCAAAGTCGTGGACGGTGACACTGTCGTTCTCTCCGACGGGCGCACCGTCCGTTACATCGGCATTGACACGCCCGAACATGGGCAACCTTATTTTGAAGCCGCCCGCAACTTCAACCGCAAGTTGGTGCTCAACAAGCCTGTGGAGTTGGAGTTTGATGTGGAGCGCTACGACCATTACGGTCGGTTGCTGGCGTATGTTTTCGTGCGGGATGAGAAGGGTCGGCGAATTTTCGTCAACGCTGAGATGGTGCGCAATGGTTTTGCCCGCACTTACACCAAACCGCCCAATGTCCGCTACGCTGACTTGTTCGTGAGGCTGCAGGAAGAAGCCCGAAGAAATCGGCGGGGCTTATGGTCGGTCTATCGCCCGACTCGCCAACCTGTCCTCGGTAACCGCAACACTCGCACCTTCCATCGGCTTAACTGCCCGCTGGCGAAACGCATCCGACCCCGCAACCGCATCCGCTTCCCCAACGCCGAAGCCGCCTTGCAGGCAGGCTACCATCCCTGCCGCGAGTGCCAACCCTGACCGACAAGGATGTTCGGAAAGTCTTGGGATGGGTTTCGGAGTGGCGTGGCTATTCAGTCGTGGCTGATTGCCACCCCAACGCCCACTTCGTCTCTGATGCGTCGGCGAAAGAACGACGCTACCTCCGCATCTTCCTTGACCGACGAAGGTCTTCCACACCCTTTGCCTTTCATCTCTTGGGGCTATCAGCCGCCACCGACAGCGGAGCCTCCAACATCACTCCATCCACGCCCAGCACCTTAAACACCCGAAGGGGTTTTGCCCGCCCTCTAATGGACACTTCGCCGACAGGCTCTACGAGCACCTCGGCGCCAGCGGCGACGGCTTCGTTGTAAGTCGTCTCGCTGATGAGGATGCGGCTGCCAAATTCCTTGTTCATGCCTTCCAGCCGTGAAGCGACATTGACAGTGTCGCCGATGACGGTCAAGTCCGATTGGCGTTTAGAGCCGATGGCGCCGAAGACCAACTCACCTGTGTGGATGCCGATGCGCATGAACAGTTCGGGTAATTGACGCTGGGCAAGTTGTCGCCGAAATTCGTCCATTGCCCGTTGCATTTCTACGGCGCAGCGGACGGCACGGGCAGCATGGTCGGGTTGAGGGATGGGGACGCCGAAAAGCGCCATGATGGCATCGCCGATGAATTTGCTGACAGTGCCCGCGTGGCGGTCAATGATTTCCGTCATGATTTCAAAGTGTTCGTTGAGCAAGGCGGCGACTTCTTCGGGAGGGCGCTCTTCCGAGATAGTCGTGAATCCCTTCAAGTCAGTGAAGAGCACCGTCGCTTCCATGCGCCTTGGGCGGGTCAGTTCCTCTTCGGAAGCGACGACCATCGTTTCCAAGACAGACGGAGCGACAAAACGACTGAACCGCTGTCGGATGTGGCGGGCATGGCGCTCAACGGCGAATTGCAAGTAAGCAGTGGAAAGGACAAAAGTGACTGCCAAAGAGACGAGGAAGGGAGCGATGGGCAAAACAAGCAACTGAGCGTCCAATATTTTGAGGGCTAAGGCGAAGACAACCAAAGCGAGCAAGAGCAACAACGGGAAAGCCCGTAAGGGTCGCAGCCAGAAAATCAACGCCGTTGCCAAAGCGACGAAAAGCAACAACATCAGTTGCGTCCAAAGGCGTGGGGCAAGCCGCAAAAATTTGCCTGAAAGGAGCATCTGGGCTAAAGTGGCATGGACTTCCACGCCGGGAAAACCGACGGAGACAGGGGTCAGGAAAATGTCCTTGCTCAACTCGGAAGTATCGCCGACGAAGACCAGTTTGCCCTCAAAGAGGCGGTGCAATTCGCTTTCCGTCAAGCCGTTTCGTTCAGGGAAGAGGACGGCTTCCAAAGGGATGTGGCGGAAGGCTTTCTCAGGACCGGCGAAGTTCAACAGCAACGCCCCGAAAAGCAAGCCCTCAAAGTTTTCTTCAGCACCGATGCGATAGAAAACCAACGGCAAGGGCACGCCGTTGAAACGACCCTGACGAAGTTCTTTTTGCAACTGCTCTTCGCCCTTTCCCAGCCATAACGCCGCCGCCATCGTTCCCAAGGAGGGCAACCATTCATCCCGATATGGGACGGCGACCGTCGCCGCCCGAATGGCTCGGTCCCAAGGGTCAACCGTCATTTCAATGAGCCCCAGACCAGCGGCTTTCTCCGCCAAAGGTTGGTGCGGACCTTCGTAGGTGACGATGAAGCCGCCGCTGTGGCGTTCGGGGAAGAGGCGACAGGCTAAGATGACCTTTTGGGTTTCTGCCATCGCTTTTTGAAAGGCTTGATCATCGCTTTCGCCCAGATGGCTGGGCAAGTTCATGTGCAAGTCAAAAGCGACCACTTTTGCCCCTGCTTGATGCAATCGCCGAACCAGTTCACCATAGACGGCGCGAGGCATCGGGGGATAAGGGATGCCTGATTGTTTGAGGGAGCGGACGGTCTGGTCGTCAATGGCGACGATCACGATGTCAGGCAAGTGACGGAAAGCGCCCCCTGCCCACTTCTGCAATCGCTGTCGCCATCGCCGCTCCGTCTCCTCGTCGGGGAGCAAAGGGGGCGGTTGGGGTTGGGCAAAGCCGTGAAGCCGTAGGCAGAGGTCGTAAAAGAGGGCGTGCAAGGGTAGTTGCCATGCGTTTAGGGTGTGCGGAGGTTGACCGGCGTAGAAGCCGAAAAGGTTGTCCAAGTAGTTCCAGCCCACCAAAGCGCTGAAGAGGGTGACGACGCCGAAGGCATAAAAGTTGCGTCTTCGTTCCTGACGCCGCCGTGCCTCCAAATCTATCGTCACTGCCGTCACCTTCCTTTGCGTTGAACTGTCGCAAATTATAGCCGTGAGGGACTTGGGAAGGGGCGTGAGCATCTGGCAGGGGTGTTTTGCCGATGTGATAATTTGGGCGGTGAGAGCGATGCGCCGATGGCAATGGTGGCTAATGGGGGGCGCTTTTGCCCTCTCGGTATCCCTTGCCGCCATCTTTTGGATGACTAAAAAGCGCCACCAACCCAAAGACATGACCGAACCCGTCGCCGAAGGGGAAGGACCGCCAGGCGATCGGGAGATGAGTTTTTGGGAGCACTTGGAGGAATTGCGGACGCGCCTGCTGCGGTCATTGCTTTACATCACCCTCGGTTCGGTCGTCGGCTGGATTTACTACCAGCCCATCTTGCATTGGGTGACCTATCCTGTCGCACCGACTTTGAAGGCGATGAAAGTGCCCGTCTTGGTGTTCCAGAATGTTGCCGAGCCGTTCCTTTTGCAATTGCAAGTGAGCGTGGCGGCAGGCATCGTCGTCGCTTTCCCCTTCGTCCTTTACGAAGTGTTGGCGTTCATCTGGCCTGCCCTTTACCCTCATGAGAAGCGGTTTGTCCTGCGGTTGGTGCCGTTATCGCTGTTGCTCTTTGTGCTGGGGGTAGTGACGGTCTACGGTTTGCTGCCGCCCGCTTTTTTGTGGCTTTTGTCCTTCACACCTAAAGAACCTCCGTCGCTCCTTTTGAACTTTGGGCGTCAATACATCTGGCTCGTCGTCAAATTGATGGTGGCGATGGGGCTGATGTTCCAGATGCCGTTGGTGCTAATGTTTCTGGGGCATTTGGGGTTAGTGTCGGCGAGAGGGTTACTGCGTTATTGGCGGCACGCCGTTATCGCCATTTTCACCATTGCGGCTATCGTCACGCCGACTTGGGACCCCATCAACATGACTTTGTGGGCGCTCCCTATCGTCGTCCTTTACTTTTTGAGCATCCTTTTGGTGGCGCTGGTGCAACGGGAACGAGCGCCGACCCGTGAAGAATGAAAGGGGGATGAAAGCCGTGCAGTATCTGGGCTACTTGGTCGCTGGCTTAAACTTGTTGTGTGCGTTGGGATTGGTGGCAGCGATGCTCTTTTACATCACGGAGCAAGAGACAGGCGGGACGGGAGGTGGCTGGGGCATCGTGGGCGGACGCCACATCTTGACGAGCCAATCAGGGATGGCAACTTTCTTAGACCGCATCATCACATGGTTAGCCGTCGGCTTCCTCGTCACCGCTTTCCTGACGGTTTTCCTGTTCAAGATGTGAGTGGGCGGGAAAAAACACGGCAAAAGGCAGAAGGGAGTGAGCGATAATGGCACAACGGCGGCGGTTTTTGATCGTTGCCCTCTGCTTGGTGGCAGCCATCGTAGCGACCCTTTGGGTGTGGCAACGCCGTCAACCAACTCCATCCGTCAGCGAACAGGCGGTGCCGAAGGTGAAAGTTTTCGTCGCCGCACGAGATTTGCCTAAGGGCGCGAAGGTCGCTGTCACGGATTTGATGCCCCAAGAAATCCCTGCCCCTGAAGCCCCTAAGGATGCCGTCACAGACCCTTCGCAGGTCGCTGATGCCATCTTGCTGGAAAATGTCCGTCAAGGGCAGCCTTTGCGCCTGACGCTGTTGTTGCCATCGCCAGAGCGACGGCGGGAATTTCGCGTCCCGATGGGGTTGCGCGGTTTCGTTTTGTATCAGCCTTTCACGGAAGGCGCTGCCGACTTGCTCTTGCCCGGCGATTTGGTGGATGTCATCGCCACCAAACGGGTCGGAGAAACCACAGTGGCAGAAGTGATCGTCCAACGGGCTCAAGTGTTGGTCGCTGAAAATTACACGCCGGGCATGTCACGGGAGGAACGATTGCGTCAAGCCGCCTTTACGCCCGTTGAGCAATCTCCGATGGCAGCCGCCGCCGAAGCCCGTCCGGCGGGAGGGCAAGCCCAACAACCGCCCCAGCAACAGCAGCAACCTTCGCAACCGCCCGCTGCCACGATGCGTCGGCTCGTTTTGGCAGTGACGCCGCAAGAAGCCTTGCGCTTGGCACGAGCCATAGAGGAAGGGCGAGCCTTAACGGTGATGCGCAACGAACGGGATTTTTCCCCCTTGCCCCCTTTGCGGTCACCCAAAAGCCTTACCGTCCCGCAACCATCACCTCGTCCTTCCCCGCCTCTCCTTCGTCCGTCCCCTCCTGCCTTGTCAGCGGTTCCTTCTCGCCCTTTGCGGACGGTCACCATCTATCGCGGGACACAAAGGGAAGAAGTTGCCGTCAGCCCGTAAAAAAGAAAGCCCTTGCTGGCTCTAAAGGAGAGCCAAAGGGGGAAGAAAGCGCATGGGAACGGTGCTGTTGATCGGTGTTGATTTGGCAGAACCACTCCCTGAGGGATGGGAGGTCGTCAAGCGCTTGGAGGGCTTACCTGATTGGCAAACGATTTTGGAAGCCGTTGCCCTTTTTGCGCCGACTTTCGTTTTTATGGACGGGGAAGTGCTCTTTGAGGAAGCCCTTACCCTTGCCCGTCTCCTGCGGGAGCAAAAGATACCGACGAAAGTGCTCCTTTTGACAGACCGTGTAGACCCCAAAGCCCTTAAGGACGCCGCTTTATCGGGGGTGGAAGGCATCCTTCCTCGTTCCCCAACAACCCAAGCCTTACACGATTTTTTGACCCGCCGAGAATCGCTCTTGACGCCTTACCTTCCCAAAGAGGAGAAACCTGCCGAAAGGGCGGAAGAGCCCAAGCCGCAGGGCAAAGTCATTGCCCTCAGCAGCGGTCGGGGTGGCGTCGGCAAAACGACCTTGCTCGTCAACCTTGCTATCGCTCTTGCTCAAGAGACCCGCACGCCCGTCGCCATCTTGGATTTGTTCATCGGCGACTCCCTCATCTTGGTCAATGCGACCGCCCGCATGACTCTGAGCGAAATCCCTGAAGCCGTTCGGGAGATTGACCTTTCCCTTTTGCACTCCTGCGCTACCCGCCACGAAAGTGGGGTGCACTTTTACACTTGGTTTTTCTCGCCCGAACGCAACTTGCCCGAATACATTGACCTCAACCGCTTGACCGATGTCCTGAAGGTTTTGCGGGAAGGTTACGCCTACATCCTGATGGAGACGCCTGTAACGCTCTATGTGCCCGATTTGGAGTTGCTGACTTTAGCCGACGAAGTTCTTATCGTCGCTGTGCCTTGGGATTTAGTTTCCATTCGGGCGACGCGGGCGCTCACTTTAGGGATGCAACGGTGGGGGGTGACGCCCAAGTTGCTCCTCAATCGCGTGGAAAACAACAGCGAATTAACGCCCGAATTCGTCGCCGAGCAATTGCAGTTGCCCATCTGGGAAAAAATCCCTAACAACTCCCGCCTCGTCGTTCGCGCCAACAACACGGGTGTTCCTCTCATGCTGACGCATCCTGACAGCGATATCGCCGAAGCCATTCGCCGTGCCGCCCGTCGCTTGGCAGGTTTGCCCGTAGAAGAGCCCCGCCGCCGATTCCCCTTCTTCTGAGGCTTCCTTTGTCGCTTGCCTCGTGCCGACCCGACCGATTTGCCTTTCAAGTTGTTGGCTACTCGCCCTTTGCCGCTGCTTTCAAGATGGCTCGTCGGATGATGGCTTGGGCGAGGGGAATTTTGTAGGCGTTTTGAGAAAGGGGCTGGGCTTTGGCGAGGGCGGCTTTTCCCGCTTGGGCTGCCAACTCTTCTGTGAGGCGTTGCCCTTTCAAGACTGCCTCCGCTTCCGTTGACCGCCAAGGGATAGGCGCTACGCCTGAAAGGACAATGCGGGCATCCTCGCAAACGCCGTCACGCATCCTCAGCGCCACCGCTGCCCCGACGACAGCAAAATCCAGCGACTTTTTCTCCCGAAACTTCAGGTAAGTGCTGCGGGTGCCTGGTAACGGCGTCGGCACATGAATTTCCGTCACGATTTCGTCAGGTTCAAGGATGGTTTCGTGGTCTAATCGTCGTGAGGGCAGGACAAAAAACTCCTCCAGCGGCACGATTCGCTTGCCTCTTGGCGAAAGCAAAGTCACGGAGGCGTTCAAAGCGATGAGGGCAGGGGCGCAATCCGAGGGGTGAACGATGTAGCAAGGACCGCCTCCCAAGATGGCGTGATACTTGTTTTCGCCGTTGAAGGCGTAGCAGAGGTGACCGCCCTTTTTCAGGCAAAGGGTGTGCTCGTCGCGGTAATACCAGCAGCGGGGTCGTTGGCAAAGATTGCCTCCGATCGTGCCCAAGGTGCGGATTTGAGGCGTAGCGACGGAGTGGGCGGCTTCCGCCAATGCCGTGAACCGCTGACGGATAACAGGGTGCGTTTCTATGTCCGCCAAGGTCGTCAATGCTCCCAGTCGCAGACCATCTTTCTCCGAAAAGCGCACATAACGAAGCCCCTTGATGGCTTTCAAGTTGACGAGGCGTTCAGGGGCAATGATGCCTTCCTTCATTTCCGTCAGCAAATCCTGACCGCCTGCGAGGAGTTTGGCATCCTGCCATCGTCGCCCTAACGCTTTTAAGGCATCCTCCAACGACGCCGGTTGCACATACTCAAAGGGACGCATCGCCGCAAACCTCCTTTCCTTCGCTACCACCTTCGTCGGCGTCCATCATAGCACATCGGGTTGGATGTTGGACAAGTTTTCAAACAGGGCATAGCGAGGGATAAAGCCGACTTCCACCGTCGTGACGGGACCGTTGCGGTTTTTGGCGATGATGATTTCCACGGGGAAATATTCGGGTTTGCGTTCGTCTTCCAAATCCAAAGTGGCTTCGGAGGATTTAGGGCGTCGGCGTTCGTAGTAGTCTTCGCGGTAAAGGAAGCAGACGACATCGGCTTCCGCTTCAATGGCGCCGCTGTCGCGCAAGTCGGCTAAGACGGGGCGCTTGTTCTCTCGGTGCTCTACTGACCTTGACAGTTGGGAGAGGGCGATGACGGGCACATCCAGTTCTCTGGCGAGGCTTTTGAGAGATCGGACGATTTCTGTCACTTCCTGCACTCGGTTCTCCATCCGCCTTGGAGGGCGAATAAGTTGCAGGTAGTCAATGATGACGCAACCCAGACAACCTTCACTGGCTTTCAGCCGACGGGCTTTGGAGCGGATTTCAAAGGGGGAAAGGTCGGGCGTGTCGTCAATGAAGATGGGAGCGTTGTAGAGTTCGTGGGAGGCTTGTCCCAAGCGGATAAAGTGCTGTTCCTTCAGGGAACCTGTCCGAAGGTGGTGCAAGTTGACGCGGGCGCGGGCACACAAAAGCCGTTGCACCAACTGCTGCTTGCTCATCTCCAGGCTGAAGATAGCGACGGGCAAACGCTCTTGCATGGCGATGTGCAAGGCAATGGAAAGGGCGAAGGAAGTCTTGCCCATAGAAGGGCGACCAGCGACGATGATGAGGTCTGACGGATGTAACCCGCCTAAAACATCGTCCAACTCATAAAAGCCCGTCGGGATGCCCAGTAAAGTGCCGGGATGGCGCATCCGTTTGTCCAGAAACTCGTAGGTTTGTCGGAGCAATTCTGTTAAGGGCTGAAATTGAGCGCCGACCCGTCGTTGACCGACCCGAAAGAGGGCGGCTTCCGCTCGGTCAATGAGGCTCTCCAAATTCCCCTCATGCTGATAAGCCCACTGGATGATTTGGTGGGCGACGGTGATGAGTTGACGAAGGATGGCTTTCTCTTCCACAGTGCGGCAATAGTCGGCGATGTTGGCAATGGAGGGCGTCATATCCATCAAGCGCATCAAGTAAGGTTGTCCGCCGCATTCGTCTAACTTGCCCCGCCGCTTCAACTCGTCGGCGACCGTCACCACATCTATTGCCTCGCCCCGATTGAAAAGGGTCAGCAAGGCTTCATAGATGTGGCGGTGAGGCTCGTAGTAAAAATCGTCCACCTGCACGATTTCGGAAGCGATGGCGATGGCTTCTCGGTCTAACAGCATCGCCCCTAAGGCAGCCTGTTCGGCTTCAATGCTTTGAGGCATGGGCATCGCTGTGGGGAAAGACGATAAAGGCATTCGCGCCGCTTCCATCGTCCTGCGCCTCCTTTCCGCCACCCCTTCATGGCGATGCGGCGATGATGTTGACCCGCAGCGTCCCCCGCACTTGCCGATGCAGCCGCACCGTGATGGTGTGAATGCCCAAAGTCCGCAAGGGTTCTTCTAAGTCCAACTGGTCGCGGTCTAACTCAATGCCATGTTTTGCCTTCAGTTGGGCGACGATTTCTTGGGCGGAGACGGCATGATAGAGCCGTCCGCCTTCCCCCGCAGGGACAGGGATGTCCAAAGTGATTTCACTCAGGCGTTGGGCTAAGGCTTGTGCCTTTTGAAGGACGCGCTCTTCCTTTTGTCGCTCCCGTTGCCGGCGCTTCTCCACTTCTTTAAGCAAAGCGGGCGTGGCGGGAGTTGCCAACCCGCGCGGAATTAGGTAGTTTCGGGCATATCCGTCGGAAACCTCCACGACTTGGAACTTGCTTCCCAACTTTGGGACATCTTCCATCAGCACGACTTTCACGGTCTTCCGCACCTCCGTCGGTCAGAGACTTTGACGGGATGAAAAAGGCGAGACGGTTGATGCAAGCGCCCTGCGCCTTTTCATGGCGGTTGGATAGAGATGCCCACGCCCCATCGGCGGGTGCGCCCGACATCTTCAATGCCCCCTCGCAAAGAGAGGGCAGGTGAAAGTTGCCAGTTCAGCCAAAGGTCGCTTCGCCATCGGTCAGGGTCGTAGACATCCCCTTCCAACCGCCATCGGCGACCGACCGCCCATTGGGCGCCGACGCCAAGTTTAGAGCGACGCATCCCAAAACGAAACGCCAAAGATGGGGCAATTTCCCGTTGAATTTGCAGATTTAGGCGCGTCCCCTGCGAATCCGTGTAGGTTCCCGCCAAGAGGGAGAAGTGCGTGGCGGGGGAGCGAAAAGTGAGCCAAGTTTCGCCCTGCCATTCCTCGTCGGAAGGACGCCACCAAAGGCGAAGTTCTGGAGCGGCTCGTACCTGAGTGAGCGCCTTCAGTTGGTTCAAGAGCGTCCTGCCCTGCTCTGCCGTCTGGCGGACGCTGCGGATGGTCGGTCCCAACTCTTGCAACCCTTCCTGAAGGCTGCGCTGGGTCTTTTCGTCCCTCAACAAGTCGCGAATGGTCTGCGTTGTCTCCCGAATGTTTTCGCTACTCACCCGCAAGTTTTCGGCGACCTTTTGCAGGTTATCCTTCACGCCGCCTTCAGTGATGAGCCACTTGATGGCGTCCATCGTCTCGTCCAAATCTTTAGCGATGTTGCGCAAGTGCTCAGAAAATTGGCGGAGGTTTCCCTCGGTGCCCTCCACAAACTGACGCAACCGTTGCAAGGTGGCGTTCAATTCGTCCATCGTCGCTTGCCCCTTGCTTGTTAACTGGGCGAGGTTTTGCGTCGCGGTCTTGAGGTTGTTTTGCACTTGCGGGTCGGTGAGAAAGGTGTGAAGGGCAGCGAGGGCTTGACGGGCTTCCGCTAACGCTTCTCGCAGTTCCCCACCTGCCCCTTCGTCGGAAAGGAGGCGCTTCAATTGCTCCGTGCCTTCCCGCAAGTTTTGCACCGTTTCCGTCAAGTCCCGTTGCGCCGTTGGGCTGGCGATGCCCTCTTTAATTGCCCGCACCGATTGGGCAAGGTCAGCGATGAGGCGTGGGACATCCCGTTGAAGGCGGGGGTCGGAAAGGAGCGAGGCGATTTGTTTCGTCGCTCCTTCCACATGGCTTAAAGTGGCATCCAACCGCTTGTCTGTTAGCAAGGCGTTAAGGCGCTCGCTGGCTTTCCGAAGGTTTTTGGCGGTGGCTTGCACATCGCTGGCAGAGATGCTGGCAAGCAATCGTTCTATCCTTTGCGTCGCTTCTGCCAGATGGTGCATCGTCGCCTGCAAATCCCGCTGCAGTTTCGGGTCGCTCAAAAAGCGGTTGAGGTTTTGCGCCAGTTCATTGGCTTGAGGCACCAACTCTTCCCACGAGACAGGGTCTTTGCCCCGAATGACAGCGCCCCTTTCAATGACCCGCCCGACGAAGCGGTTGGTGATGTCCACATAGGGACGCCCCAAAAGAGCGCCCATGCGAATGGTGATGTCGGAGGCAGGCGGATAGTAAACGGGAACATTTCGTTCCAGTCGGACGACGACTTGGACGGTAGCGGGCGGACGCAATCGCAACGCCTCCACCGTTCCGACCCGCATCCCTTGCACCAATACTTCTGCCCCCGCCTCTAACCCCATCGCTTTGGAAAACTCCACGACGAACCAATGCCCTCTTCGCCAGTGCCAAAAGGAAGGGAGCCAGAAAGCACCTGCTACAAGGACGGCTAACCCCAAAAGGACGAAGAGACCTGACCGCAACGCCGTTTCGGTGCGGAGGCTCATGCAACATCACTCCTTTGGCAGGCGACAATGAGCGGAACTAATCGGTCAACGGTCCTTTTGCTTCGCCCCGCAGAAATTGCTGCACCATCGGGTTAGACAGACCGACAAATTCCTTCGGCGACGCCTCGGCGACGATACGCCCCCCGTGCAACAAAGCAATTCGGTCGGCGAGGCGTAACGCGCTCTGAATGTCATGGGTGACGAAGATTTCCGTTACGCCGAAACGGTCGCGCATCTTTCGGATCAACTCGTTGATAGCACCGCTCATGATGGGGTCTAACCCGCTGGTCGGCTCATCGTAAAGCACCAGTTCTGGTTGTGTCGCTAAGGCGCGGGCAATGGCGACCCGTTTGCGCATCCCCCCAGAAAGTTGTTCGGGCAAAAGATGTTCCGTCCCTTCCAACCCGACGGCTTCCAGCAATTCGCCCACCCGCTGGCGGATAGCGTTTTCGTCCCTTCCATCCCGATGGAGTCGCAAAGGGAAAGCGACATTCTCGGCGACGGTCAACCAATCAAAGAGTGCCCCACCTTGAAAGACGAAACCCATCCGCCATCGCAACCGTTCGTTCCATTCCCGTTCGCTCAACCTTGTGGCGTCTTCTCCGAAGACGACCAACCGCCCCCGATCAATGGGTAGCAGTCCTGCGATGATTTTCAGCAGCGTGCTTTTGCCGACGCCAGATAAACCGACGACGGCGACAATTTCCCCCCGTTCAACGGAAAGGGTAACGCCTGCCAAAACTTGCCGCTCTCCCAACCGACACCAAACATCGTCCAGCCAAACGATGGTTTCCGCCATCGGGGCATCCCTCGCTCGCCGTGTCCTGTCAAGCCTTCCCTCAAGCCCGCTCAATGACCAACCACAAGCCATCGTAACCGATGGTGATGCCTTCAGGTTCTAAGGCGCTGACGAGTAAGCGATGGGGTGGCGTCCAATGGGGCGAAAGGTGGGTGACGACAAACCGACCCCGCTCTTTCAAGATGCCTTCGTTGAGAAGCCGTTCCCGAAACTCCCTTGCTTGTTCCAAATTCATGTGCTCGCTGGTGGCGGGAGCGATGCCGAAAGTGGCGTCTGCCACGACCAAGTCCAAAGCGAACTGGCGAAGGTAGTCAAAAGCGTCGTCGCTCAGCCAGCCCGTGTCCGTTGCGTAAAGGATGGCGAATTCGTCCCGTTCCAAGACGAAGACGAAAGCATCCTCTTCCGATCGGCAGTGGGCGGCGGCGATGGGATGGGCTTTTGTTCGCTCGTCTATGCGGACGGGTTCAAAGGGCTTAAGTTTGTTGCCCTCCAACCGCAGGTCGTATTTGCCGCCCAGTTCTTTCAAAAACGCCCGCAACCGCTCCATCACTTTGGCGTTGCCGTGCACGACCAAGGGTGAAAGTTCTGGGATGGTCGCCGTTTCCGTTCGGGGTGTCTTGTGTGCCCAAAGAACCGACCGACGCAACAGCAGTGGGTCAGTGCTGAAGTGGTCATGGTGCGAATGGGTGACAAGCAAGTGGCGGACTTTGAACAGTTCCACCCCCGCCCGCAACGCTGAGTGAGGCAAATCGGGCGGGCAGTCAATGAGGACATCGGGAAACAGCAAGGCGCAGGAAAAGTGGCGCCAATCCCGCTCGTCATTGTCGCGGGCACGAGCGCAATAGTCACACCCGCACCACGGTGAGGGGTAAAGGTCGGAAGAACCTGTGCCCAATAAGACGAAACGCACCATCGCTCTGTCCCTACCCTCTCTGGGAGGTGGCGTCTTGACCGCTACCATTGTAGCGTTCCTGCCGCTTTCATGCCCTGCCGACACTTTGTTTGCCCCAAGATAGCCTCAACCCTCTCCTCGCCTTTCGCCCTTTTCGCCGACCAAAATTAAGCGGGGTGATGAAGGATGCTTTCACGGGTTGGGCTCCTTTGGGTCATCGCTTTCTTCGCCTTTGCAGCGGCTCAACCTTCTGATTGGGCGTCTTTGGAGGCGGAGCGGGATTGGGAACTGGACGCCATCGCCTCGTTGCTTGTCAAGGACGAGCCCAACGCCCAAAAGTTTCGCTGCGTTTATGTTTTGCCCCTGCGTGAGCCCAACGCCTTTGTCAGCGATCAAGGCGAGGTTATCGTCACGGAAGGGCTTTTGGAACGCTTGGAAGGGCGCGATGAAATCGCTTTCGTGTTGGCGCATGAGTTGGCGCATCTGCTCAAAGGGCATCCTCGCAATTTGGAGCGCAATCCCTCCCGTTTAGAACGCTTGCGGACGGAAGTGGAGCGAGGGTTAGGCGGCAGCGTCGTCGGAACGGGCTTGAATTTGCTCTTGAACGCTGTCGCCAGTTATTACAGCCGCGAGCGGGAACGGGAAGCCGACGAGGAAGCCATCCGATTGATGGCGAAAGCAGGCTTTGACCCTGCCATAGCAGAAGGTGTCCTCAAGCGGCTGGGCAAAGAGGAAGGGTTGCTCAGTTGGTTTCGCTCCCATCCGTTCCTTTCCGAGCGGTTGGACATCGTTCGGCAGGCGCAGCGGCGTTGGCGTCCTTCTTCTCTTCGCCCCTCCTTCAATCCGCCACCCATGCCAACAGAGGTGTTCGTGGATTTGCAACCACAACCGCTTTCGGGCGAAGGGCAAGATGGTTGGGCGAAGTTGATGGCGGAGACGACCCGATGGCTTTGGTCAGCGTTGATGGACGCCACCCATCAAGGAACGACCCCTTTTCGTCCCGCCAAACGGTGGCAACGCCATCGGGCAGCCATCCTGCATTTGCAAGTTGTCCCTCTTGAGTGGCAAGTCATGCCCGTCGCTGGGATGACAGGTTGGCAGCGATGGCAAGTGCGGATGCGCTGGCAGTTGCTGACTTCGGACGGGAAAATGGTGGCGAGTGAAGAGGCGCGTTTTGGAACGACTTTCGCTGACACCGAGCCTTTCTCGCAAGTCCTCATCCATGCCGCTTCTTTGTTGGCGCAACGACTGGCTCGCTTCGTCGTTCAAACCTACCGCCCTCAAAAAATCGGCGACGCTTTCTCCGATGGGTCAAAAGTTGGTGGCTCGTTGCGATAGACTTGCCCCAGTGGTCATCGCTGAGGAGGTGCGACGAATGGCGATTTTGGTCGGCAAGGAGACAAAGGTGCTGGTGCAGGGCATTACGGGACGAGAGGGCGAATTCCACACGAAGTTGATGCTGGACTACGGGACGCGCATCGTTGCCGGCGTCACGCCCGGCAAAGGCGGTCAACAAGTGCATGGCGTTCCCGTCTTTGACAGCGTGCACGAAGCCCTTGAGGCGGTCGGTGGCGTGGATGTTTCGGTCGTGTTTGTGCCCGCTCCCTTCGCCGCCGACGCCGTGTTGGAAGCACTGGATGCGGGGGTCAAGGGCGTCGTCATCATCACCGAAGGCATCCCTGTTCATGACATGCTCAAAGTTGCCCGCGCCTTTGAATTGGCAGGAAATGGGCGATGGTTCATCGGACCCAATTGCCCTGGCGTCATCACCCCTGGCGAATGCAAGGTCGGCATCATGCCTGCCCAAGTGTTTCAACCAGGGCGCATCGGTGTCATCTCCCGCAGCGGGACGCTCACTTACGAGGTCGTCGCCGAATTGACGAGGGCAGGGTTTGGGCAAAGCACCTGCGTCGGCATCGGCGGTGACCCCATTATCGGCTTAGACTTCGTGGATGTTTTGCGCCTGTTCAACGAGGACCCGCAAACCGATGCCGTCGTGCTCATCGGCGAAATTGGCGGGACGGACGAAGAGGAAGCCGCCGCCTTCATTGAGCGGGAGATGAGCAAACCTGTCGTCGCTTTCGTCGCAGGGAAAACGGCGCCCGAAGGCAAGCGGATGGGGCATGCAGGCGCCATCATCATGGGTCGGATGGGCACTGCCCAAAGCAAAATTGAGGCGTTCCAGAAAGCGGGCGTGCCCGTCGCCGACTTGCCTGCCCAAATCCCTTCTTTGCTGCGGCAAGCGTTGGGTTAGTCAGCCATCTGCGGGCAGGGGTGAGGGAGGTTGTGGGACGAGCGAGTGGTCAAGGCGATAGTGGGGGCGGCGTGGGAGGATTTTCGGGCTGAACGATGGGGGCGCGACTTCGCCGATAAGTTGCGCCAAAGAGGCATCACAAAAGAGATGGTGCGCCAGACCCTTGACAGCCCTGACATCATCGTGCTCTTTCGGCACTTCGCCCGTTGGGCAGTTGGCTTTTGGAGCGGGCGGACAAGGATCGTCGTTGTCTGGTCACCTTTTCGCCTGTCCCGATGGGTGACGGCTTTTCGGCGACGGGCGGGATGGGATTACTTGCTTGGATTGGAAGATGCCACGCTCCTTTGGCGAAAGGAGTGAGGAGCATGAACCGACGAACTCGTGGACAAAAGCAT
>Ga0209289_100363_pt1 | contig 25189 bp, 22 predicted proteins | sample GXS110809BmetaG_FD_184121 | JGI IMG/M metagenome (GOLD analysis project Ga0209289, IMG submission 184121) | Hot spring microbial communities from Gongxiaoshe hot spring, China to study Microbial Dark Matter (Phase II) - GXS 110809B (SPAdes)... ...
GGGTTGGATATGCTCCAAAGGATGTGAGTTTGACTTTGGTTGACCTTGCGACAGGGACGAGGCGATACATGAGGACTCAGACAGAATATCGTTTTGTGCCAAATGAAGGTGAGACGGAGAGGCGGTTCAAGGTTATCGCTGAGTTGGGCAACGAGCGACCTTTGCGCATTGTTGGATTGAAAGCGATGCCAATGAGGGGGCAAGGGGTAGCGATTGAGTTTGCCTTAACCAAGCCGGCACAAGTTTCTGCTGAGGTTTTGACATTGACGGGTCGTCGTGTCGCTGTTTTAGAAGTTCCCAGAAGTGCTGGTTCATTGATACACCGTCTCACATGGCGTGGCGTTAATGACAATGGGGCGAGGGTGAGCATGGGAGTTTATCTCGTTAGGGTTCAAGCGGTTGACGAAGAGGGTCGTCAGGTTCAAGCGGTGACGACCATTAGGGTGAGACCGTAGGGGCGCATGGCAATGCGCCCGAAAAACGGTGATGTGCCCGAAAAACGGGTCGGATGGCGGTTCTCCTGAACCGCTGCTCAGGGTTCTTTCGGCGCATCAGGAGATGCGCCCTCCGAAAAAGGAGAGATGAAAGATGCCACGATGGATTAGATGGTTGATGGCGACGATGACGATGGTATTAAGTGTCGGCTGTGGAGGAGGTGGTGGCGGACCTTCTGACACGACGCCTCCAAGCATCACAGATGTTCAAGTTAACCCTTCAAGTTTGATTGAGCCAGGTAGGCAAGTGACAGTTCAAGCAAAGGTAACAGATGAAGGCTCAGGGGTGCAAAGCGTTTCTGTTTTGGTCAGTTATCCTGACGGGAATAAGACAGAAATCATGCTTGCGCCTGCTGGTTCAAACATTTTCAGCGTCACTTTCACTGCCCAATGGAAAGCCAACGAAGTTGGGACAGACTCAACCCAATGGGTGGTGATAAAGGTGCAGGCAAAGGATAGGGCAGGCAATCAAACCGAATCATCTGAAAGCCGTATTCGGGCAGTGGCAAGTCCGCCCCTGCCACCGTTTTGATGCGGTATCATCATCAACCCGTTTAAAGTTCCTGACGAAAGTCCATTGGTTGACCAAAAGAACTTGCTTGGCGTTTTGCTTTTGAGGTGTTGACCCACCAAGCCAATTTACCTTACATCCTCAATCACTTCTGACCTCGGCATCACAACTTTACCGACCCAAACTTTGACGCCGGGGTAGAAGATACATCGGTCGCCAATCCGGGCGCCGTCACCGATGATGCACCCGAAGCGTTCCATGCCAGTGTCAACAAGTTGACCTTTAACCACTGAACGAACAGTTATGCCTGTCGGGACTTTTGAGTAAACCTTGACCTCGCTTCCAACCACCACATTGTCTCCGAGCACGCTCCACTCAATCTCCGTATCTTCTCCGACTTGAACATTGTCAAGCAAGACACTGTCCTCAATGTGAGCGCCTTGCTTGATGTTGCAATTTTCGCCGACGACTGTTCGGACAATATCGCATCCTTCGCCGACAAAACTTCCCTTGCCTATGATTGCAGGACCGACGACCTTCGCTCCAGCACCGATTTTTGCCCCCGCTTCAACCCTAACATCTCCGACCAATTCGGCGGTTGGGTGAACTTCGCCCAAGACTTGTGGTGGCAACAAATTGTCAATTCGGTTCGTTCCCCACAAGTTGAGCAAATGCTTAGTGGCAAGCAGGACATCCCAAGGATAGGTCACAGGCATCCAACCATCTTCAGTCACAACCGCTTTCAGCCCGATTTGCACCAAGTTGGACATTATGTCCGGCAATCGGATTTCTCCGTCTTCGGCAGGGGTTAACCTTTTAAGCCAATCCATCACTTCTGCGGGCAAGGTCCAAGCGCCTGTGCTGACTAACGCTTTTGGTGGTGCCTCTTTCGGCTTCTCAAAAATTCGGTGCACATAACCGTTTGCCACTTCAACCACGCCGAACCTTTGAGGTTGATGGTGCCAAGCGACGATGAGCGATGGAACGGTTTTTGCTCCCTCCTTCAATGCATCCGGGAGCAACAAATCGTCGCCATTGAGAACCATAAACGGTTCGCCCTTAACAAAATTTTCTGCCTGTAAGACGGCATGACCGGTTCCAAGGGCTTGCTCTTGCAAGGCGTAATCAATGCGGACACCCTCAAAAGAATTGCCGAACTTTTGCTCAATTTGCTGTCGTTCAAACCCGACAATGAGGATGACATGTTCTATGCCAGCGCCTTTTAGTCCACGAATGAGGTGGCTTAAGTTTGGTTCGTTCGCCAACTTCAAAAGCGGTTTGGGCTTCTTGACGGTGAGCGGGTAAGTTCGCGTTGACAAACCTGCAGCCAAAATCACCGCTTTGCGAACCATCACCTAACTCACTCCTTGATTTGCCGGAGGGGTTAAAACTGCCCTTGCTGGCGGCTTAGCAGCCGTCCCTACATCCAACTGCGTAACTCCTATTTTCACTTAAACTGCTGGTGTCCGTTTAGCCATCAACTTGAAAGTCATGCTGACTTTGAAACCTTGCCGAATTAGAGCAGCCTCAAGCATTTCGTAAAACAACTCACGCTCGCTACCGCGAACCACTGCTTGCTCATGGGCTTCGGCGAGTGCAACGGGATAGCCTCGCCCTTTTTGGGCTTGGTCGTAAACGACGGAGTGAACCAAGTTGAGCAAATCTTTGTTTTCTGCTACCCACTTTGGAACCTCAATCCTTGCAATTTCAAGTCCAGCATGCAAGTAGAAGAAGCCAATTTTATGTTCGCCGTATTCGGCGAGGATTTGTGAACTGCTCCAAAACACAGGCGAACGCTCGCCTGGCTTAAGCAATCGCTCAAAGAGATGAATGTCAGCGACACCTTCAATCGTTGAGCAAGGCGGGTGTTTCCCTTCTTTCAGCCATTCGCATTGATCGCAATTGGCAAACTGGTAACCGCACAACCCAACCCTCAAAGCGTTAATGACATCGGTGCTACCTGGTGCGCTGATGTAACCTGCAATTGGAACTTTCAAATCTCTCAAAATGTCAAGCAACTTCAAAAAACGGCGCAGCATGATTGTTCGGAAGTCGGCGGGCTTGCCTTCAAGGGTCCAAAGGATTAGCGTCCCATCAAGCAAAGCGATTGCTGGTCGGGATTTCCAAGCCTTAGCCAATCTGACAATTTCTTCAACTTCCATCAGGTGTCGTTTCACAGAGACGATTTCTTCGCTGATGAGAACCCTTCGCCCTCCCCATCGCTGATACAAGTCGCTTTCGCGGTAGAACAGACGGGGACGGTTGGAAAGGAGAGGGCGAGTATCAACTCCGTAAGGCAAAGTTACCGAACCGATGTTGATGAGGTAACAAAGCATTGCTTCGTGTCGGTCAGGAAAAATTTGAGAGCCGTCGGAAGCGAAAACGAGAAACCTTTCTGGTCGTTGTGGCAGCGGAGAAACTTGGGAAGGAGGTTCGTCAAATTGAGCCACCAGCCAGGATGTTTTGCTGCCAGCAATTTTGTCTGCAAGGTGGGTGTAACCAGCGACCCACCTTTTGGCTTCTTGAACTGCTATCCCAACTTTTTGCCCGAAATCAGGTTTGCGAATTGCTTGCTCTTGAACCATTTGAGAAAGTTGGCGTTGAACTTCCGAAAAGTTGAGCATGGCAAATCACCAGCAATCAAACCTGATTTTAACTTCAAATTCGCCGTCGCACGATGAAATGGGCAACATCCTCAAGCAAGGAAAGAGCCTCACGAGAAACCGAAAAAACTTTTTCAACGGACCTCAACTCCGACAATGCTTTTTCGGAGAAGTTCTGGGCTGTTTTCCTTGCCCGTTCTAAAATGCCGTTGGCTTTGATAAAACTCACCAAGTCGCTGACATCGTCAAGGGAGATGTCCCTGTTAGAAATTTTTTGCGCCCAAAATTTTCGCTTATCATCTGGCAAAGCGTCAAGGGCGAATCGGATGGGCAAAGTGATTTTGCCCTCAAGGAAATCGCTGCCAACGGGTTTACCGATTTCCTCAACCGAGCCTTCCAAGTCAAGCACATCATCAACGATTTGGAAAGCGATGCCCAAGTTTCGTCCAAAAGATTCCAAAGCCCCTGCAATTTGCCCATTGGAGTTTGTTGAAAGTGCTCCAATTTTGCAAGAGGCAGCCATCAACTCGGCAGTTTTCATGCGGGCAATTTCAAGGCATTGGGCTTCAGTGATGAAGGGATTGAAAGCGAGTTGAAGTTCAAGGATTTCCCCCTCGCAAACTTGGCTTGAAGCATTAGTCATCGTCCTGATGACATCAATGTCGCCATCTTCAGACAAAATGTTGAAAGCGGCGGCGTAAAGGAAGTCACCACACATTATCGCTGCTTCGTTGCCCCAAAGGGAGTGAACCGTTGCCTGACCGCGCCTCAGTTCTGCCTTGTCAATCACATCATCGTGAATTAGCGAGGCAGTGTGCATCAGTTCAACGGCAGCAGCGAAAGCAATGGTGCGGTGATTGATTCTGTCAACGAATTTCGCACACAGCAAAGTTAGAGCAGGACGCAATCGCTTTCCGCCAGCGGAAAGTAAATGCATCGCCATTGCAGTCATTTCCTGCACCGAAGATTGAACGGCTCGGAAAAGGAACTCTTCCACTTCTCGCATCGGTTCTTTTATGGCTGCAAACACTTTCGCCAGCACATCATCCAATTTGCTTCCAAAAATCAACCTTTGCAGTCCCTTCATCGGAATTTATCCCTCTGTCCCTTTCGCTATCGTTCAAAATCCCCTTCAAAAGTTTAGCGTCCGTGCACCCAAACTTCATCGCAGCGCTGATATTCAAAAATCTCGTTTTCGCTGAAGAAGAGGTTGATTTCCCGCTCGGCGTTTTCTGGGGAATCTGCGCCGTGAATTAGGTTCATAGTTTTTGTGCAGGCGAAATCGCCGCGAATTGAACCAGGTGTCGCCTCCGTTGGCTCCAAAGCACCCATCATTGTCCGAACGATGGCTATTGCGTTTTCGCCTTCCCAAACCATCGCAATGACAGGGCTGCTGGTTACGAAAGCGATTAGGTCGTCAAAAAAGGGTTTGCCTTTGTGCATCTCGTAATGCCGTTCAGCCATTTCTCGGTTAAGCCAAAGCATTTTCAACCCGACAAGTTTCAAACCTTTGCGTTCCAACCTGCTGATGATTTCTCCCACCAAACCTCTTTGAACACCGTCGGGTTTGACCATGATGAAAGTTCGTTCACGAGCCAAACTTGATCCCTCCTAACGGCTGGCGAGTTTAACGATGTCATAGAGGGAATTTTGAGCCCACTGAAATGCAGGGTTGACGAAAATCCCCAAGATGAAGGCACCTAAAACTCCTATCACGGCAGTGCTGTTGACAAAGAAAGGAGCAGTCACAGGCTCAAATTTCTTCGGCTGCAAGAAGAACATGCGACGAACCACTTCCAAGTAATACGCTGCCGAGATGACGCTGTTAATGACACCAGCGATTGCCAACCAAACCAAGTCAGATTTGATGGCTGCTCCGAAAAGGAAAAACTTGCCGAAGAAACCTGCAAACGGTGGGATTCCGATGAGGGAAAGGAAAGCGATGGTGAGCATAGCAGAAGCCAGAGGAGACCGTTGAGCCAAACCGTCGTAGTCTTCAATTTCCGATGAGCCGATGGAGTGTTCAACCCAGATGATAACAGCAAAGGCTGCCATGTTGGCGAAAGCGTAGCCGAGGACAAAATAAAGGACGCCAGGCAAGCCCATATCTACTGGCTGTGCTGACCTCATTCCTATCAAGATTTGCCAATCAGAAGGGGTGAAGGAAGCAATGCCGATGAGCAAGTATCCAACTTGTGCGATTGATGAGTAAGCCATTAGCCGTTTGATATTTCGCTGCCACAAAGCGCCTAAGTTGCCAAAGGTCATGGTCACAAGGGAAAGGAACGCTAAAACGAGTTGCCAACCTGTGCTTGCAGGACCGAAAGTTGCTGCGAGAATTCTAAGGAAAGCAGCCATGCCAGCAGCCTTTGAAGCAACTGATAGGAAAGCAGTGACAGGAGTTGGAGCGCCTTCGTAAGCGTCAGGTGCCCAACCGTGAACTGGAACCATTGAGACTTTGAACCCCAACATCGCCAGCATGAGCAAAAGCCCAAGCAAGGTAAGAGGATGAACTCCAAATCCAGCACCCTTCTCTCCTAAACTTGGCATTAATCTTTCGGCAATTTCGTAAAGTTGGGTTGTTCCTGTTGTCCCGTAAATCAGCGACATTCCGTAAAGGGCAACCGCAGTCGTCGTCGCACCGACGAGAAAATACTTCAAACCAGCCTCATTACTTTTCGGGTCATCTCCCATGTAAGCGGCGAGGATGTATGAAGCAATGGACGCAAACTCAATTGCGAGGAAAAGGGTTATCAACTCAACAGCCGAAGCCATGAAGCAAAGTGAAAGGGTAGCGAAAATGAGTATCCCGTAAAACTCCGCCCTTGCAGACCAAATGCGCCGTTCAGCGTAATCAACAGTGATGAGAGCGACGAGCAAAGCACCAATCAAAATTGCGACTTTGAAAAAGAGCGCCATCATGTCAGCAGCGAAGGTAGTTGCCAGCCAAAGGGAAATTCCGCTTCCTTGTCCTGCTTCGGCTTCTGGCAAAAGCAAATTCCTGATTTGCCAGCCAACAAGTAACAAAGCGATAGCAAAGGTGTAAATCGTCATCAGTCCGTAGTTTCGTTTTATCGCTCGTGGGAAAATTAAGTCAAGGGTCAAGATGGCGAAACCCATCAACGCTAACCACAACTCCGTCGCCATCTTCAACCATAAAGTTTGCCAAACTGTCACATCCTTTCACCTTCCTGTTTCCTCTCAGCATTCGGGAGAAGAAAAACTGTGTGACGGCATGCTTTCAAAGCCAACGATGAACGAACGATTGGGCTATTTGATTTTAGCGCATGTTCAAGCCCTTTGCTTTACAGGAAATCTTTTTGCAACTATGTGGCAAAATATGCAATCGCAGGAGGGAAAGGAAAGGTGAGTGCAATGACACCGTCACAGCGCAATTTGCTCATTTATGAGTTTGGGCGAAAGTTGAATTTGCCTTACCCAATGGGTCTCCCTGAGATGCTGGAAGAGTCGCTGGAAATTTACAGGCGCAACTTTATCGTCCTTTTCAGTTTGGCGCTTGTCCCTGCATTGTTTGGAACTATCTTGGGGACAATCGGGGGGTTGGGGCAAATTCTGATAACGGGGGTTTTAAAAGAAAATGCTTTCATCGCTGCGATAGTTTTTGTCTACATCCTTTTCATCTTCACCAACATCATCGGCTACGGCGCTCAAATTTGGGCTGTTGGACAGGTCATTTTAGGAAAGCCAATAAGTTTCTGGCAGTCATGGATGGCTGTGCTTAAGCGCTTGGGTGCTCTCATGGTCACAATACTCATCGCCGTTTTTCCGACAGTTGCCGGTTTGCTTCTATGTTGTGTTGGAATTGTCTTCACATCAGTCGTCTTCATCGCTGTGCTTGAGCAAATCGTCTTGATTGAAGGGGTTGCATACTTTCGTGCCATAAGTAGGCATGTTCAACTTGTCTTCCCAAATTGGGAATGGGGTCGTGTGCTCGGTTTTTATTTGGCTTCGTGGTTGATTATCTCTGTCGTAAGCACCCTCCTCAATTGGATCAGTGTGGTTCTGGTTTTCCTCGGTGAAATTTGGCATGAAGTTTTGCCTTTAACCACACGCATCAGTTTTCTGGTCATCTCTCAACTCTGGGGTCAGATGGTGAATGCACTGGTTATGCCTTACTGGGGTGTATTCATGACTTTGCTCTACTTTGACCTGATAGCGAGGCGGGAAGCATATGACTTGGGAGTTCTGGTTGAAAGGTGGGAGACGATGGGGCGTTGAAAAATCGCCAAGTGAGTCCTCTTTCAAATGCCTTTGAAGGGGAAGTTAAAATGCGGTGCTTAGCAGCCATCTTTCTAACCTTGTTGCTCATCGCATCCGCTCAAAGTCAAGGAGAAATTAGCAAAACGAATTTGCCATCGCAACTTGCAACCATAGCAAAGCACTTGCGGAAGGCACAATCTACAAAATCGCTGACGGAAAGAAAGAGCGAGATTTTGAAAGCGCGAAAGTTAATTGCCAAGATGCCACCCTCACTGCTTACCTATGAACTTGAAAATCGGCTCAACAAAGCCCTCAGCCTCAATGTCAAAACCAAAAACGCTAACATGTTGCTTAATGAGGCAACCGAAATCGCCGAGAATGCGAACAAATTGCTCATGGAGAGAACAGCAAAAGTTGACCCAGAAGCAGCGAAAGCGACCCTAATGCGTGTTTTGAGCGACCCTGAATTTCGCAATCCTTGGGAGCCGATTTTGAAGTTACTGGAACGACTTGAAAAACCTCTTGTGCGATTCCTCAACTGGCTGGGGAGAGTTTTCTCTTGGTTCGGGGCGATTTTGAGACCTGTGTTTGAATGGATTTCGGCAATCCTTCAAGCGATGGGCGTTTGGTTCTGGCATTGGTTGCAATTGCTCATGAAAATTTCGCCCATTCTGGCTTGGACGATTATCATTGCCTTCGGTGCAATTGTTTTGGTTTCACTGGCTTACGCAATTTTGAAGTGGTGGCGTCAAAGACAAAAGTTGGTTGCAGAGAGCGTTATCGCAGAAAAGTTGGTCATGCCAGAACAATTGCTCAAGGAAGCCGAAACCGCAGCCAAAAAAGGTGATTACCTGACGGCAATTCGCAAAGCCTACAAAGCGCTTCTGCTTTCCCTTGACCGAATTGGGCTTATCCGATTTAGGGAGCAAAGGACAAACTGGGAATATCTCGCTGAAATTCAACGCAAAGCCGAGCCGAATTTTGTTCGCCAGTTTCGTGAAATTACGCATACCTTTGACCTGTGCTTTTACGCCCGAAAATTTGCAACAGCGAAGGAATACACAACTGTCAGGCAATTTGCGGAGGAATTGCTGACCAGAGCCCTTCCAACGCTTTCATCGTCGTCCTCTTAGCCTGCTACTCTCCAAAGTCACATTCAAGACAGCGAGCATTTTGCACAAATTCAGGGTTTTTGTTTGCAAAATTCAGTGTCTGAAAATTGTGGGGGGCTTTTCGGGTATATTCAACGGCATTTTGACGGGTTTTGTGAGCCTTTGGGATTTCGTCTACCTAAAAGTTGATCTTCGTCAATTTTGGCGATTTTGTCTACCGAATTTCGTCTACCTTTTCGTCTACCATGTTTTTTCGATTTCGTCTACCCATTTTTGCAAACGGACTTGACAGTTTTAAAAATATATCACCTAAGTTAGCGTGATTTGTCAATGAATTTCATTGATTTACCAAGCGTCTTCTACTTCAACAGTCACATAATGGGATTCACTTGGGAGGTTGAAAAATTGTTCTTTGAACGCATAGATATCGCCGGGTCGGAAGCGCTCAAAAAGGAAAATGACTCTCGTCTCAGTATGCACCATCTGCTTAGCACGGTCGTAAAAAGTGAAACGCAGTTTCACCGTCTCGAATGTTCTGTTGGTGAAATTCTTGACTTTCCCAGAAACTGTGAAGGCATGCAGAAGCGAATCATACTCAAGTTGGGTCACATTGACGACAATCTGCTCTTCTCGTTGGGGAGGAGTTGCAACTTTCTTTGTTGGTGCAGCAGAGATTTCTTCTTTTGAGGGTGCAGTAGTGCCTTCTTCTTTTGGGAATGCAGCAGTGATTTCTTCTTTTGAGGGTGCAACAGTGCTTTCTTTGGGGAGGTTGATAAAGATAAGTAAGATGAACAAGGAGGCTAAGAAAACAAACACACCAAGATTGGCAGTGAGGAAGGGTGAACGAAAACGAGGGGGCTGTGTGTGATTTTGAGTTTCTTGCTGATCCTCCATCTCTATCGCCTCCTTAAGGTCGTTCGTAATAACGCAACACCCAAGTGACCTTGCCTAAAATTCTAACAGCAAGATTGGTTCAATGTCCAAATACTCGCATGCTGCCACCAACTCGCCGACCCAATCGCCCAAGATAGCATGAATATGGTTGCAAGAGAAGTTTTCGGCGATGACTTTCATTGGGCAATCAAATCTCGCAAAGGCGTGTGGCCATTCCCAAGTAGTCATGCGTGCAAGTTCTTCGTCCTTATCTTTGCCGAAGCGAACGAAACTTCCTGTGAAGATGTGCATCCGATAGCGACCTTTGTATCTGGTGATGCGCCCGAAAGTGACTTTGTCAACTGGGTCGGAGAAGAAGGCAACTGATGCTCCACCGCAAGGGAAATAAAGTTTTGGCGCTGGTCGCAGGTGAACTTCCTTCCAGTTCACGCGGAAATCGTTGCTGTATTTCGCCAGCCAAGGTGAATGCTGTCCTGAGTTCACAAGGTCGTAAACATCCAAGTCGGCATGATAGTGGCGCAAATCGGCAAACAAAACGGGAGTGCCAGAAAGGTGGTGCATAAGTTGCATCGTCAGTGCTCCATTGCTATCGCATTCGGTAGCAGTGATGACAACCTTTTTCGGGTTCTCTTCCCAATCAGCGATGTCATTGAGCAATGCTTCAGGCAAATCCATAGTCACGCCTCGTTCCCATTCCGTAAAGTCCAGTTGTCCCGTTAACCCGCAGAAGTTCAAACCTTCCTCTTTGCACAAATCCTTAACAGCGAGATACAAGCGAATTTGTCGCGCCAAGGTTCCATCAAGCCCGGGCGAAAGGTAAGGCGGATCCCACTCAATTGCCTTTGCGTGCTCCTCAAGCCACTTCAACCCTGCTTCAACGCGTTCGTCGCTGATTTTCTCCATGCGGGCAGCAATGGTCAACTGGCTCACATGGTGAACATGAATGCCGAACTGCCACATCCACTGGCTCTGGTCAATGTGCCCAGTATACATGCCCATTGACGGACCGTCAAACTCGCCGTAGCGCAACCCGAAAAGTTTTTTGGCTGCTTCGTAACCTTTTTGGCGCTTGTCAGGCAAATGGCGTCGCAGAAACTCACGAATGGTTTCCTGCACCTTTGGGTCGTCAATGTCGCCGAGGGCCCGCCCGAAGGGGCGATCAATTTCGTCAAGGGCACCAGCGGAAGCAAAAAAGGCAACCCAACCAGGGTAACCAGGGTTGATGTTGCCCAAGAACAAAATCGGTGCATCAAATTGCTGAGCGCATTGGACGGTGAAATCAGGATACGACCAGACGCAGAAGTTGAAAATGACAGCGTCGCATTGATTTTCACGCATCCTGCCACCCTGTTTTTTTGCCGTCTCCCAATTCCAGACGATGACATCATCAGCGACAACTTCATGTCCTTCGCCTCTGAGCCAATCAGTGAGCCGTTTTTGGAAGCGAAGGCAATCGTCCCACAAAAAGTCAGCGACCCGCTTCCGTCCATCTGTGAAAGTCACAACTCCGACACGCATCAGTTACCACCTCCGCTGTTTAGGCTTTTGCGGTTCTCGCCCTACCTTTTTACACCGCATTCAAAAGTTTGGCATTACCATTCCTCTTCTGCCTCAGGTGTTGGAGGTGTCTCTTTCTTCTTTTCGGGGATTTCAACCACAGCAGCCTCTGTTGTCAAAATGAGGGTCGCAATTGATGCTGCATTTTCAAGGGCAATGCGGACAACCTTCACTGGGTCAATGATGCCCAATTCAAACATGTCACCGTATCGGTCTTCAAGGGCATCGTAGCCGTGAGTTTCTGGGAGGGACTTCACTTTTTCAGCCACAACTGAGCCGTCTAAACCAGCATTTTCAGCAATTTGCTTGAGCGGTTCATCAATAGCGCGCTTGACAACTTGGATGCCCAGTTTCTCATCGCCCTCAGTCTCCTTCTCAAGTTCCTCAAGGGCAGGGATGCATCTTAGCAAAGCAACTCCACCGCCAGGGACAATTCCTTCCTCGGCAGCAGCCTTTGAAGCGTTGATTGCATCCTCAAAGCGATACTTTCGCTCTTTCATGTCAGATTCAGTGGGAGCCCCTACCTCAATGACGGCAACACCACCAGACAACTTCGCTAAGCGCTCTTGTAACTTCTCTCGGTCATACTCGCTGGTTGTCTTCTCCAACTCACGCTTGATTTGCTCAATGCGACCTTGAATTGCTTCCTTGCTACCAGCACCTTCAATGATTGTCGTTTCTTCCTTGCGAACGACGACTTTGCGAGCACGACCGAGCATGTCAAGGGTCACATTCTCCAACTTGATGCCCATGTCTTCAGTGATGAAAGTTCCGTCCGTCAGGATGGCGATGTCTTGCATCATCGCCTTGCGTCTCTCGCCATAACCTGGAGCCTTGACAGCGCAGCACTGAAGGACACCGCGAACCTTGTTGACAACCAAAGTTGCCAATGCCTCACCTTCAACCTCTTCGCAAATGACCAGTAAAGGTTTGCCTGTTCTGGCGACTTGTTCCATGACGGGGATAAGGTCACGAGCGTTGCTAATCTTCTTCTCGTAAAGCAAGATGTAAGGTTCTTCAAGGACGCACTCCATGTTTTCTGGGTCAGTGATGAAATAGGGGCTTAGGTAACCTCGGTCAAACTCCATACCTTCAACGATGTCAACGCTCGTTTGAGAGCCCTTGCCTTCCTCAACAGTGATAACTCCATCCTTGCCAACTTTCGCCATCGCCTCAGCGACAATCTCACCAATTTCTGGGTCATTGCCGGCAATTGATGCGACATGGCGAATATCATCGTTTGTCTTGACTTCACGCTTCATCTCCTTCAACCGCTCAACGCACTTTTCAACAGCCTTATCAATCCCGCGCTTAAGCATCACAGGGTTAGCGCCAGCAGCCACCAACTTCATGCTCTCTTGCAAAATTGAATAAGCCAAAAGGGCAGCAGTAGTTGTGCCATCGCCAGCCAAATCGTTGGTTTTGCTGGCGACTTCCTTGAGAAGTTGAGCACCCATATCCTCGTCTCGGTCTTCAAGTTCAATCTCTTTTGCGACGGTAACACCATCTTTAGTCACCAGTGGCGAACCCCATTTGCGCTCAATGACAACAATTCGCCCGCGAGGACCAAGGGTCACGCGAACAGCCTCAGCAACAACAGAAGCACCTTGCATTAACGCTTCCCTTGCTTGTTCACTGAACAACAACTCTTTCTTTGCCATTGTTCAACACCTCCTTCACAAGTTCGCAAGTTTAGCCAATGCACTTTTAACCTGATTTTTGAAGAGGAGCAATCTGAAAGGCTATTAAATTTTAGCACTCAAAGACCGAGAGTGATACATTAGTAGGAGTTACGCAGTTGGATGTAGAGGCGGCTGCTAAGCCGCCCGCAGTTTTCGGGCAGACTATCGTCTGCCCCTACACAAAATGACATCAACTGCGTAAGTCCTAACATTAGCAAATAACCGAATGGCGAAAATGACACAGCGCGCTACGATTTTGAGGGGAATTTGAATTTCGGAGGCGAAAGAAGATGGCAGTGGAACGAGTTGCTTATGGCGGTTGGGAAAATTGCTACCGAGTTAGCAACGGCATAGTGGAAGCAATTGCAACTTCCGATGTCGGACCGAGAATTATTCGCTTCGGTTTCATTGATGGTAAAAACGAATTTGCTGAGTTTCCTGAACAATTGGGAAAAGTTGGAGGCGATGAGTGGCGAATTTACGGTGGGCATCGGCTATGGCACGCCCCTGAGGCGAAACCGAGAACTTACTACCCAGACAACGAACCAGTCAAGGTGCAAATTCACGACGAGTTTACGCTGGAACTCATCCAACCGACTGAAAAATGGACAGGGATTCAAAAACGCATCATCATCAAAATGCATCCATCAAAAGCACAGGTTACCGTAACTCACATCCTCACCAACCACAACCTTTGGGCGGTTGAACTTGCGCCTTGGGCTTTGTCAGTGATGGCGAGAGGAGGGCGAGCCATTCTACCCCAGCCCCCCTTCATCCCCCATGAGGAAAAATTGCTACCTGCTCGACCAATTGTCCAATGGCACTACACTGACATGACCGACTCTCGTTGGAGTTTTGGCAAGCATTTTATCATCCTGCGTCAAGACCCCAATCAAACGACCCCGCAAAAACTTGGAATTGCTAACCACGATGGTTGGGTTGCATACTCAAACGAAGATAAGTTGTTCCTGAAGCGATACCAACACATTGAGGGTGCAACTTACCCAGACTTCGGCTGCTCAACAGAAGTTTTCACTAACGCTGATATGTTGGAACTTGAAACACTTGGTCCACTGACGACTTTGCAACTGGGCGAGAGCATTGAACATGTTGAGCAGTGGTTTTTGTTTAAGGATGTGATTTTGGGTGAGACTGAGGGCGAGATCTCTGCTGCGTTGAATCCGATTCTAAAAACTTGTAAAGGTGAAAGGCAATGATGGCTCAAAGGAAAAAAGTCCGCGTGAACACCTTTTTGGAGAAAAAGCAAGCGGGTGAAAAGATTGTCGCTGTGACCGCTTACGACTACCCGACAGCCTTGCTCGTTGACGAAGCAGGGGTTGACATGGTTTTAGTTGGCGATAGCGTTGGCAATGTCGTGCTCGGCTATGACAGCACCTTACCAGTGACGATGGAGGAAATGCGACATCATGTTCGAGCCGTTAGGCGCGGCATTAAAGTCGCATTTCTGGTCGCAGACATGCCTTTCCTTTCTTACCAAAGTAGCGTGGCTCAAGCAATTGAAAATGCTGGTTTGTTCCTCAAAGAAGGTGCTGAGGCTGTTAAATTGGAAGGTGGAACTCAACCTGTCATTCAGGTAGTTAAGGCTTTGGTTGATGTCGGGATTCCCGTTATCGGTCACCTCGGTTTCACACCACAGTGGATTCACCAATTCGGCGGTGTCAGAGTCCGTGGACGGGGAAGCAATGAGGCTAAAAGACTGATTGACATGGCTCTTGCCCTTCAAGATGCAGGCTGCTTTGCTATCGTCCTTGAACTTGTGCCTAAGGAATTGGCTGCTATTATCACAGAGAAATTGTCAATCCCAACTATTGGCATCGGCTCAGGTCCTCATTGTGACGGCCAGATTTTGGTGCTTCACGATTTGATTGGTATGTTTCCCGGTTGGTCGCCAAAACACGCAAAGCAATATGCCAATGTCGGCGAACTGATTCACCACGCTGTTGAGACTTATGCCAAAGAGGTTAGGGAGGGCAAATTCCCAACATCAGAACACACCAGCAAAATGCCTGAAGAAGAAATTGAGCGATTAAAACAGTTGCTAAAAGGCCCATAGGATGACTACGCTTCATGAACCCACCACTTCTCAGGCAACTCCCACCGAGGAATGAGTTCAACGGGAAGACCCAAATGGTCGCAAACTCGTTGGACGACGAAGTCAACTAAATCTTGCAGTGTTTTGGGGTGGTGGTAAAAGCCGGGATTGGCGTCAATGATTGTTGCACCTGCTTCCGTAACAGCAACCATGTTCCGTAAGGTCACAAGACTTAACGGAGTTTCACGGGTAACGAGAATTAGTTGCCTTCGTTCTTTCAGCATGACATGTGCAGCCCGAGAAATTAAATCGTCGGCAATTCCGTGAGCGATTTTAGCCAAAGTGTTTGTGCTGCAAGGAATAATGACCATGCCATCGTAGCGAGCCGAGCCGCTTGAAGGAGGTGCTACCAAGTCCTTAGGGTGGAACGCGACAACTTTGTCCATGCTTATGCCAAGCAAACTCAAATCAGGTTTTTTCAGGCTTAGGTTAACACCAAGTTCGTGAGCGAAAAGCATCCTGCCTTGCTCTGACATGACGAAAGTGATTTGGCGAACCTGTTCGTGCTGAGACAAAACTTGTAAAAGCCTTTGCGAATATAATGCTCCACTTGCCCCAGTTACTGCCACGATAACTTTCATGAGCATTCACACCCCTGTAAATTAGTTTGCAGCGAAAAGTCAATTTTGTTGGGTTCGTCCTAACTTTGGGACAAAATTTCAAAAGCGTTTGTTCAAGTGGAGCAATTCACATTTTGGAGAGCAAATTTGCCATCTGGGCAAAAAGAGGTCATAGTGACTACATTTGGACCGAGTGCAACTTTCGTAGCGTTGAAGCAAGCAGCCGCAATAATTAGCAGACTTGAAATAGTTTGCAGCAATACTGTTGCCGTAGTGCCCGTCCGAGCAGAACAAAGACCGTTCCTACTTTCTTTTAAGCGGCGGCAAGCCTCTCAAGCGCCAAAAACTGTTAGGATTGGCAAGGGGCAGTCCCCGTCCTGCTGCTTGTAGCCGCATCCCTCCTCGTGGCGTAGCACCATAGATGCTGTGAGGCTTTCGCCGCTCTTTTTTCTGACTGGCAAAATGAAAACAATCCCAAATCACCTCAAAAAATTACCGTGCTTCATGGTGCTTCAAGCACCCAAATTTCCGTCTCCTTTGGCAGTTTGTCCTTGCTCAACTTGACGCTGTTGCTTTTAATGCGCTTAACATTTTTCTTGCCCATCAGAAACTCATCAACGGGTGCGATTTGGCGGATTTTGCTGTATGGGTGTCGGTAGTGCATTGGAATGGCTATTTTCGGTTTTGCCATCTGAACCAGTTGCCAAGCCTGACTTGCATCAATGGTGAAGTAACCACCGACAGGGATAAGCGCAACATCAACTTGCCCAACTGACTTGACATCTTGCTCGCTCGGCAATACTCCCAAATCACCGCAGTGAGCAATCCTCAAGCCTTCAGCCTCAATGATGAAAACGATATTTTCGCCACGACCATCGCCATGTGAAGTTTTATAGCCGATGATGCGAATGTTGCCGACTTTATGTTCGCCTGATTTGTCAATTACCTTCGGTTTGCCTTGAACTGCTTGAATGTAGTTGTGGTCAAAATGTCCGTGGGAAACAAGCACTACATCGGCTTTGATATTGATTGGCTTGTATCCAACCTTATCGGCAGGGAATGGGTCAATGACGAGGGTAAAACCACTTGCGATAAGTCTCAACACAAAGCAAGCGTGTCCCAACCACTGCAACAAAATCCCACCTTGCATCACTTCTCACCTCCAGAAGCAAATAGTTCAACAATTTGAAATTGTCTACGCTATGTTGGTCGGAAGAAAAGTGCAACCAAAAATGCTGTTGCCAACCAACCTACGGCAATCCATGTAATCACTCGGTCAATAAAGGTCGCCATTCCCGATTGAGAGGAAAGGATATGACGACCACCGACAATTCCCCAACCACCCCCACCGCTTGTTTCCTGCTCGGTGATGTGAAGCACCATTGCCAGAATCAAGCCAATAGCGAAAATAAGGTTGAGCACCGCAACCAAGTAACCGAGAATGGTCATTCATTTCCACCTCGCTGATTTGCGATATGCTCGTCTCAACGACGATAAATTTGCAGCCTGAAACTTCCAAGTGTTTTCAAAAGGTCTCAGGCACGATAAAATTTACCACGCTTGAAGTAACAAAGCAAGGGAGCAATCTTACCATGAACGAACACCAGTTGTTGGAGAAGGCAAAGCAAGGTGATTACAATGCCTTCATGAAATTGATAGAGCCACACGAACGCAGACTTTACAACTTGGCTTTGCGGATAACAGGAAGTAAAGAGGACGCCGAAGATGTTTTGCAAGATACGCTTTTGAGTGCCCTTGAACACTTGCATGACTTTCGTGGCGATGCTGCTTTCGGGACTTGGCTATACCGAATAGCCATGCACAATGCTTTTCGTATATTGCGTCATCGCCGCTATGACACTGTTTCTTTTGAGGAGTTGGTGACGGAAAGGGTTGAAGAGGAAGATGAACCATTGCCCCATCCCGAATTCGTCTCCGAATGGCGAGACCCTGCAGAAATTGCCGAACAAAATGAACTGCGACGCATTTTGGACGAAGCAGTTCAAAATTTGCCCGAAAATTACCGAGCAGTTTTCTTACTCCGAGATGTTGAAGGGTTGTCAACGAAAGAGGTGGCAGAAATTTTGGGCATAAGTGAAGGGAATGTTAAGGTCAGATTGCTTCGTGCCAGATTGAAGTTGCGAGAAATTTTGAGCCGACATTTCGCTGACCCGACAAAACAAGTAAAGCGCAAACATCTTTGATTTGAAGTTAGACTCAACATTGCTAATGATGAGACTTTGATGGAAGTCTTCTGGCGAGACGAGATTTGTTTTTCAGCACTGACTTGAAAGCCGAGGAAGTGGTCCAGATGAAACTGACCGAAATGTTCAGTTCCAAGCGTCAGAAGTTGCCCTTTTGGTGGCGTTGCAAATTCATCCCTTGCCATAATGATTTTGCTTCTTGTGAAACCGAAAAGTTATGGCAAGTTCATGATGAACTCTGCCGTCAATTGCGTGATGGGAGGTTGCTATCACGATTTCCTCTTCAATCGTTCAAACCTTCGCTGCTTGACTTGAAAATTGAGTTGACCCACCGAAATTACCAAAGTTGCACCCTTTGCCCATGGCTTTGCAAAGTTGATAGGTTGAACGGCATGGTTGGGAGGTGTAACCTTGGGGTGCAAAGTTGGGTTTTCCGATGGGGTGTGCTTTTTAGCGAAGAGCCTTTCATCGTCCCAACCTGCGAACTCTTTCTGAGTGGATGCAACATGCGTTGCAAATTCTGTCAAGGATGGGAAGGCATCGTGAGGACGAAGATCGGAGAAATTTTAACTTGCGAAAATTTTTGCCAAATGGCTCATCACGGGTTAAACAAAGGAGCGACAAATGTCCATTTTGTCGGTGGCGAACCCACAGTGAACCTATTAGGTATTTTGCACGCCCTTCAAGGTTTAAATGAACCACTCCCCATTGTTTGGAACACCAATCTTTTCCTTACCGAGGAAGCCATGAAACTTCTTGACGGCATCGTTGACATCTTCCTCGCCGATTTCAAGTTCGGCAATGACGAGTGCGCCAAAAAACTTTCGGAAACAGTCAACTATGTCGCAACAATCAAGCGCAACTTGATTTTTGCCTCTCAAATTACTCGCTTGGTCGTTAGACACTTGGTTATGCCAAACCATCTTGAATGCTGCTTAGAACCAGTTGCTCAGTGGGTAGCACAAAACCTTCCGTCAATTACTTTCCACCTGATGCTCAATTATGTCCCCGACTGGAAAGCATGGAACGAACCGAACCTGAGCAGGAGGTTAACGGAGGACGAGAAGCGAAAAGCAAAAGAAATTGTCAAGTCAGCCAGACTCAGGAAAGTGCTCGTGAGCGAGTAGGATTATTGCAACTTTTTTCACCATCAAAACCAATTGGGTTTGAACCAAGGGCTAAGTTTTTATGTGGCATAATCATGATGGTGACAGGGAGGGACGAAAAAACATGAATAGCGAAAGGGAACGACAAGCCTGTAAAACTTTTGAGACCGAAATCAGGATCTTGCCCGATGGCGCTGTCGTCATTTTAGACCTTGACGAAGCGATGCTTGATTTGGCTTTGGCTTTGAACCCAAATGACTATCGGTTGAGAAGGCGGCGGAGGTTGCTGCAAAGGAAGGTGAAGAATTCCGATGCAGCGAAACAGAATCGCTGAGGAGTTGGAAACCCTCATAAGGGCTCGTTATCCGCTGATTTATGTCGTGACATGGGAAGAACCCCGCCTTGATACTATCCTCTCTTCCATCGCTGCCCGTCGCGGCAAAAAGTTATTTGTCTGGTCAATTTCGCGCGGCTTATTACCCTTCGGGACACCATTGCAAAGCAAAAAGATTGACGAAGCGACCCGTGACCCGGCAGTTGCCCTTGACAGAGTTGTTGAACATGTTGAACCCGCGATTTTCTGCTTCAAAGACTTTCACCCGTTCATGACCGACCCAGTTATTGTCCGCAAATTGCGTGAACTCGCCCAGTATCTCAAAAGCACATACACGACCGTTGTTCTCTCTTCCCCGACTCAGAGGATACCGATGGAACTTGAGAAAGACATTGCCGTGGTTGAGTTTGGGTTGCCCGATGCAAATGAATTGCGAGATCTTTTGGAGCGAACCATTGAAGAAGTTTCCCGGAGCACACCCATCAAAATTCAGATGACGGAAGAGGAAAAAGAGCGTATCGTTCAAGCGGCTTTGGGCTTGACACTCAGCGAAGCCGAAAATGTTTTTGCGAAAACGCTCATAAAGCGGGGCGGGTTGGGTGCCGAGCATTTAGATGTCATCATCTCCGAGAAGGAGCAAATCGTTCGCAAATCAGGTTTGCTTGACTATTACCACAGTGCCGAAAAATTTGACGACATCGGTGGACTTGATTTGCTTAAAGATTGGCTTCGTAAAAGGCAAATGGCTTTTTCCGAACGAGCGCGCGAATATGGACTGCCGACTCCGAAAGGGGTTTTGCTCATAGGGGTTCAAGGGTGTGGAAAAAGCATTCGTGGGGATGAGCGCGTCATTATCCTCAAGAACGGTCAAGTTGAGTTTCCCACGATTGCAGATTTATATGCCTCTTTTGAAGGCAACGAAATGGCTCTCACGCTTAACCCTGAAAACTTTCGGTGCGAATTTCGTCCTATAATTGCAGTGACCCGTCATAGGAGTGAAGGAAAACTTCTGAAAGTCACGACCGTTTCTGGACGAACAGTCGTTGCGACACATGACCATTCCTTTCTGACGCTTGATAAGCAAGGTCACATCACTTCCATACCTGGCAGTTCCTTGGACACGAAAACTTTCCTGCCCGTCTTGTCTCTCATAAACCTACCTGTAACCTTCACTCAGGTGCCAATCAACTTCGTCCGAAACCCTTACAATCGTAACCCTAAATTCACAACCATTAACGAATTGTCCCTCAATTGGTTTTCAGGTTTCCTAATCGGCGCTTATCTGAGTGAAGGAATTGCCGTTGAAAGGCGTATAGAGATTCACAACGAAGATATATTGTTCCAACAAACACTGTTAAGCGCCCTTCGCCATTTGGGGCTCGCAGGTAAAGCGACAGAACGGAAGGTGACGATAAATTCTGTCGCGCTATGTAACTGGCTCGCTACAGAATGCGGCACTGGGGCAGAGAATAAGAGGGTTCCCTCTTTTGCATACACTGCCCCAGAAGACTTTAAAAGTGGTTTGTTATGTGGCTACTTCTCTGGTGATGGGACTTTCTCACTTAGCCAACGAAATTTAGTGGATGCAAGTTTCACGACAAAATCGCTTTTGCTTGGAATAGGTATTGGGCTTCTTCTCGCAAATTTTGGGATAGTTATCACAGTCAGGGTGCGAGGCGGATCTGGAAAGTATGCGAATCAAAAATACTTTGTTGGACGACTGGAAGTCAGTTCAATTCTTCCTTTCGCCGAACTTATCGGGCTAAGGCACAGTCGGAAGCAAAAAACTTTGGAGCGCATTGTGAATGTCATTAGGAAAAAGCACCGTTTTGAGCGCTATCGTAAAGTGCCTCTGTCAATTGAGGCGATTAACGATTTAGCCAGAACCCACCACCTGAACGCTCGTGGGTCTAAGGGGAGAAAGTTAATAGCCAACTTGAGGTCAAAGGCTCACTACGGTGCTCTCGGCATAACCGCATTGAGCAACCTATTAGCCAAGTTACCTATTCATGGGCATGATGGTTACTTTCAACAATTGCAAAAGCTCCTTTCCGCCGGCGTGTTTTGGGACAGAGTCAAAAAGATTGAAGAGGTCACGAGTGAGGAGTGGGTTTACGACATCACCGTTGAAGGTAACTCTAACTTCTGCCTTGCCAACGGTCTCTTCGTGCATAATTCTCTTACAGCCAAAGCAGTTGCTTCCCTTTGGAAAGTCCCGCTCTTAAGGCTTGACATGAGCCGAATTTTCTCGTCGCTTGTCGGTGCGTCCGAGGAAAACCTTCGCAACGCGTTAAGGGTCGCCGAATCGGTTGCACCTTGCGTGACTGGGGATACCCTTATAGCCCTTGCTGACGGACGACAAATTCCCATTGCCCAACTTTACGAGCAAGCAACAGAGCATTTCAAGGTTGTTGCGTTTGATGAGAAAACTCTGAAATTGACAACTGCAGATGTAATCGCTATTACTCGTCGCCCTTGTCCTGACGACCTATATGAGGTGCGATTGCTCCACTCTGTCGTTAAAGCAACTGGCAATCATCGCTTTCCTGTTCTTAGGGATGGTAAACTTGTTTGGGTTCGTGCCGACGAACTTAAAGTTGGCGACTTTATTGCATGTCCAAATCGGTTACCTGCCAAAGGCAACAATCCAGTTAAAAGCCTGCACTTTTTACCGCCAAATACCCGACTTTACAGCAAGAGTTTATTCCGAAAGTTTGAAAGTCATATCTCCAAACTCCCCAAATCTCAAACACGAAAAATCCGCTCTCAACTGCGATTGCGCCGTTACGCAGGTAAGCGAAGGGAAAACTTTGTCAAGGTCTCTGAGGCTTTATCTTTTGGCTTTGAAATTCCTTGGCACGAGGTCAAGCATTTTGCACATGGGCGTGGAGGTTTTACGGATAGTCGTTTGATGACCCTAAAGGAGTTTTTGGATGAAGATTTGTGTTATCTTCTCGGACTTTTGACTGCCGACGGTCATTTCTTGAAAAACAACAAGGGCATTGGTTTTACCAATTCAGAACCAGCGTTGTTGGAGGCATTTAACACCATTGCAAATTCATGGTTCGGTAAAGAACCCTTCAAGGTTGAACTCCCGCGACCCCAAGAAGGGAACCAAAAGATTCTCTCAAAACGCATTTGCTATCAACTGCGTCTCAACAGTAGACTTATCTCCGATTTTCTCCAGAATGTTCAGGCTTCTATCGCCAAATTGCCAGAGAAGTTGATTGCAGCATGGCTATCAGGAGTAATAGACGGAGACGGGAGCATTATCGTCCGCCCGCCCAAAATCGTCTTCTCCGCATACTCTCAAACTCTCAACGAACAAATTCGGGTATGCTTGCATCGGTTAGGAATTGTAACTTATCGCACTTTTGAACGAACTGGGAAAGGAAACACTATTTACAATGGACACATTACCGTGACAGGAACAGAGTATGTGAAGCGGTTGGGACAAATGCTTTGTCTCCGTCATCCCGAAAAATCCAAGAGGCTTAGCGTGATCATGAAAAAAGACGCTTGTTCCCAGAGGTCACGCCTTGATAGTATTCCCGTAGGGGCGGTTCTGAAAAAAGTTAGGAAAATTCTAAACTTGGGGCAACACAAATTCGCAAAGACAAACCGTGGGTTAATCAGTTATTACGAGAGGGGCTTACTCAATCCCTCAAAGGCGAGGCTGCAGTCTTTAGTGCAAGAAATGGAAAGGTGGGCACAAAAGAACGGATTTAACCTTCCAGAAGAATTGCAGTGGTTGCGAACTTTGGCATTTGGAGATATCGTTTGGATGCCTGTTAAGGAGGTAAAACGAATTCCACCGACGGATTTTGTTTACGACTTGGTTTGTAAAGAGCACCACAACTTTGTGGCAAATGGCGTGTTCACTCACAATTGCATCCTCTGGGTTGATGAGTTGGAAAAGTCCTTTGCTGGCGCTCAAAGTTCGGCTCTGTCGGATGCGGGGACAACTGCGAGGGTTTTGGGCTACTTCCTGACATGGCTTCAAGAGAAAACTGCCCCGTGCTTCGTTATCGCGACCGCAAACAGCATTGAACAACTTCCGCCTGAACTTCTCCGCAAAGGTCGCCTTGACGAAATTTTCTTCGTTGACCTTCCAAGCAAACGGGAGCGAATGGAGATTTTCGCCATTCACTTACGAAAACGCAAGCGAGACCCTTCAAGGTTTGATTTGGAAGCGTTGGCGGAAGCATCTCAAGGTTTTAGCGGCGCCGAAATTGAACAGGCTGTCATTTCCGCCCTTTACGATGCTTTTAGTGAAGGGCGGGATATTACGACCGAAGACATTTTGAAAGCCATCAAAGAAACTGTTCCGCTTTCGGTGACAATGAAGGAGCAAATTGATGCTCTTCGTGAATGGGCTTCGGGTCGCGCGAGAAGGGCTTCAAGCGAAGAGAGTGAAGAAGTGCCAGTTATGCCGATGAGAAGGTTAGAATTGTGAGCGGGGAGGTGAAAATCATGTCGGTTGTTTTCGTCATCGTCCCATCGCTTGCCGTCGGAGGGTGGCCGCTTCTGGCTGCTGCAATCGCTGCTGCTTGTTCCGCTTTGGGTTACCATGTCTTGCGTGGCGAACAAAAGCAAGTCACTGCTACAAAGGTTGACGAAAGCGTTTCGTTGACTTTGGATGCTCAAGCCCTTTCAGACGCCCTTGATCGGGAAGAATCAATCACTGTTGTGCAAGGCGATGTCACCATTACCTTCCACAAAGACCCGAGAGGTCGTGTCACCATGCATGTCAACGGCAAGAACAAAACTGAGGCTGAACTTCGCATGATAGGTCAAACGGTCATGAACCGCATTTTGCAACAGTATGCATACCAACGGGTCATGCAGGAACTTGAAAAGCGCGGTTTTACGGTTGTCAAGGAGGAAGTTGACGAGAACCAAGTCATCAAAATCCGCGTCAGACGACCTGCCTGAGAATTGTCAAGGAAGGGTGCGGGACATGGGGAGATTTGAGCGTTTGGAATTTGACGCTGGGTTACCAAGAAAGGAACGATGTGAACCGCCTCCGATTTACGACGATGCTTATTACCTTGCGGAGGGCGATAAATGCTTCTATCGGGCAGATTACGAAGGAGCACTTTTGAACTACTCGCGAGCACTCAGGTTTAACAGCGAATGCGAACCTGCTTGGGTTGGGCAGGTTAAGTCTCTGATTGAATTGGGTGAACTTGACGAAGCGTTGATTTGGTGCGACAAGGGTTTGCAGCGGTTCAAAAATTCGCCTTCGCTTTTGGCTTGCAAGGGTAGGGTTCTCGCTCGGCTCGGTGACTATCACAAGGGTATGGCTTATGTTGATGCTGCGTTGCAGGAGAAGGGAAGCGATTTACCGCTCATTTGGCTTTCTCGCGCTGATGTTTTGCTTGCGGAGAAATCGCCTGCAGCAAAGTTTTGCCTTGAAAAAGCCTGTGAACTATCACCTCAAAATTGGCAAGTTCACTTAGAAGCGGCAATGATCTGCTTACAGCACAATGAACCTTTGCTGGCTTTAAAATTTGCTCGTCAAGCATCCGAACTCAACAAGGATCACCCTTTTGTCTGGTGCGTTTTAGGCGATGCTTATAGAGGGAGCGGTGAGCGCAGCGAGGCAGAACGGTGCTACCGATACGCTTTGACCGTTGAACACAACTTTAAGCCAGCAAAAACTCGCCTTCAGCAATTGCAGTCAAGCGGCTTTTTCGGGTGGCTGCGCAAACTTTTCGGTATGTGAACTTTTGAACCGAGGGGTGAGTAAGATGCCCAAAACCTTGACGATTGAGTTGCCCGATGAGGTTTATGAA
>Ga0209289_100364_pt1 | contig 25179 bp, 21 predicted proteins | sample GXS110809BmetaG_FD_184121 | JGI IMG/M metagenome (GOLD analysis project Ga0209289, IMG submission 184121) | Hot spring microbial communities from Gongxiaoshe hot spring, China to study Microbial Dark Matter (Phase II) - GXS 110809B (SPAdes)... ...
TTTTTTCTCTTAAGACAGATTTTACGGAAATATATCACAAGTTTGAGATAATTGACATAAGTGAGATAGAAGCGGAGAGTTTTTTGGAATCTGATGAACCAGATGTTTTTATTCTTTCTATTTTAGGTAAGACAGGAGATAGGGTGGGAGTGCTGAGGCGTGTTATAGAGAAATTAAAGGAATTAAATCTTGGGGAGGAAAGAATCTTAAAATATATACATAGGATAGAGGTTTTATCGGAGTTAAGGGGGATAGGGAAGGAGGAGATAAGTGAGATGCCGATAGAGATAGACATAACAAAGCTTTGGGGGTATAAGGAAGGGAGAGAAGCTGGACTGAGGGAGGGGAGAGAAGCTGGACTGAAGGAAGGACTGAAGGAGGGGAAAGAAGCTGGACTGAAGGAAGGGAGGGAGATAGGATTGAGAGAGGGCCTATACAGTGCGATAGCATTAGATCTTGAGTTAAGATTTGGAAAGAGGGGTTTGAGGCTAATGAAGAAGATAAGGGAGATTTCAGATATTGGAAGGCTAAAGGAACTGAAGAAGGAGATAATAAAAGCAAAGAGTTTGAAGGAGTTCTCAAAAAGAATTAAGGAAATCTAAAGCTTGAGTTCGGATTATCTCAATAAAGCAATGTTGCATTCATCAAAAATCATTGAAGTTTGTGATTTTCTTAAGGAAATGATGCCCACAACACAGAGGAAAAATATTTTCTGAATGCTTTGTTGTATCCATATCAAGCCAAAAAATGGATGGTGTCGGACTTTACCCAATTACCAAAATTTTTAATAGTGATCAGATATGAAAGGTAAAATACATAGTATTTTGAATATGATTGCAACAAAGCAAAGCAGTTAAGTGTTCTGACAACAGATTTTTATTTTGTTGAATAATTCATTTGACACTTTTTATTTCTGCTTATTATTCAATTAACCTAGAAAATCCTATACTTCATAACTCCTACTGTTAAAAAAGTTTAGCAGATGAAAATCAAGATGTGAAAGTAAATTATTCAACAAAATAACAAATTTTTATCCTTCACTTACAATGCAAGAGGAAGTTGACAATTTTACATATTTATTTGACAAAGCAGTTAAGTTATTGCTTTGCCTTTTGAAAGATTTGGGTCATTTAGAATCTATGTTGCATTTGAATTCAATTAAGATTATTCTGTTTTAGTTCTTTGTCAGAAGAATTGAACTTTGCAACTGATTGAGCTTTGAGGGTAAGACAGTGGAGTAATTCAGTTTTGATTTGAGGGTATTATGGAAAATATTTGAAAAAGTTTTTTTTTGATCTTATTTTTATATTTTGAAGATAATATGCAAGACATTTCAAGTGTTGTTGAGGAGAGTTTGAGTAAAGGTAAGAGATATTTTGAGATGGAAAGTAATGTTTATAAGATAAGGGATTACGAGCTTACTATTATTCTGAGACCGGACCTGAGTGAGGCTGAGGAAAAGGAGGTCGTATCACAGATAAAATCTCAGATATTAAAAAATTTAGGCAAGATAAACTACGAAGAAGGACCTAATCAAAGAATTTTAGCATACAATATTGGTAAGTATGATAGAGGTAAGTTCTACTATGTTGAGTATTCTGGTGTTGCACAGCCTGAGATAAAATTTTTGAAACTCAATCCTAATGTTTTGAGGTATCTTTTGGTTTTGAAGGAACCTGTTGAAACAAAGGGACATATATGGAGAAAGAAGATGAAAGAGAATCTGAGTAAGTAGCTCCTTTTCTAAGGATGATTACGAACTTTTTGGGTATAATTATTTTCTCTTTTAGGGCTTTGAGGGAAATTGCAAAGCCTCCCTATAGATTTTATCTTATATTTAAGGAGATAGAGTTTTCAGGTGTCAGGTCTCTTCCGATAATAGCTATAACATCTATTTTTCTTGGTATGGTATTCACTCTGCATTCAATCCGCGCTTTTTCAATTGTGAAGATGGAGTCCTTGGTTGGCCCTTCTGTTATGCTTTCATTTGCCCGGGAGCTTGCAAGTGGTTTTTCTGGACTTATAGTCACGGGTAGAGTTGGAGCTGCTTATTGCTCACAGATAGGAACAATGAAAATAACTGAACAGCTCGATGCACTATATATGATGGGAATATTACCGATTCACTATGTTGCCGTCCCAAAAATCATAGCTTTGGCAATAGTAATGCCACTTATATATTTTTTCTTCATGTTCCTTGGTATGATCGGAGGAATCATATCAGCTTCTATGTATTCTATAGAACCTCTTCTCTTTCTTAAAGATGTTCATTCGTGGGTCGGAATAGATGATCTTATTCTTGGAATCGTAAAATCTTCCGCTTTCGGAATGACTATAGGCTTCACCTCATGCTACTTTGGTTTCATAACAAAAGGTAGCACAGAAGCTGTTGGACAGAAAACTACCGAATCTATAGTTTATTCTATGGTGATAATATTTATCATAAACTATATAATATCATCTCTGTACTACGCAATATTTTGATCTTTTTGGATATATGTATTTTGTTATACCCAGAACGTATTTTTTTCCATTAATCAAACAGTATAATCTAAAAATTCCTGATTTTATGAAACAGATATGTTTGAGAATAAAAAAGTTTAAGAAATGTTCTCCAGATTGAAAAGTTCTCTTTTTGTTTTCTTTGTCCTCTTCGGTGTTTTAGGAGTTTTTGCATTTGCCCAGCAAGGGAATCAAGTGAAGGAAAAAGATTTTGATTTCTGGAGAGCTGTTTTTTACAAAAACCCATTTCCTCAAAAACCTCCACAGCCTATAAAGTTTCCTCATAATATACATGTTCAAAAGCTCGGGATTGACTGCAAATTTTGTCATTACTATGTTGAGAAATCAAAATACGCCGGTGTCCCTTCTGTCTCAGATTGTATGGGATGTCATAGATATGTTTCATCTGTTATGGATAAACCAGAAATAAAAAAACTTTTTGAATACTATGAGCAAAAGAAAAATATCCCGTGGATAAAAGTTCATAACCTGCCAGATTTTGTTAGATTTACCCATAGGATGCATATTAATGCTGGTCTTGAATGTTATGAATGCCATGGAGATGTAGCTTCTATGGATACCGCTTATAGGGTAGCTCCACTTTCTATGGATTGGTGTCTAAATTGTCACAGACAGAAAAATGCTTCAACAGAATGTAATGCATGCCATTATTGAAGGAGGGAGGTAATAGTCATGAACACTAAATCAAATGTAGATCTTTCAAGGAGGAACTTTTTTAAGATCTTTGGTAAAGGTTCTGTAGCTGTTGGAACTATTGCATTGATTGAAAGTTGCGTTAAAAAACCAGAACCGGAAAAGCTTCTACCTTACCTTGATATCCCAGATGCAATAATCCCGGGTGTTCCATATTACTATGCTACGACATGCTCTGGTTGCCCGGCGTCTTGTGGGATACTTGTTAAAACAGAGGATGCTATTGCAAGAAAGATAGAAGGAAATCCAGATCATCCTCTGAGTGCTGGAAAGACTTGTGCAAGGGCTCAGGCAATCTTGCACCAGCTTTATTCACCAGATAGGATCAAAGAGCATTTACTAAGGGAAGACGGCAACTCAAGGCCTATCTCTACAGACGAAGTGATTCAAACTATAGTTGATAAGATAAAACAATCAGATCCGAAAAAGATTTTCTTGATTACGAATAACATAACGGGCAAGACTGAAAGCTTTTACATTGAGTTTGCTGATTCTATTGGGATACCGCATGAAAACATAATAAGATGGGAAACATTTTCTTTCTCTGGAATAAGAAAGGCTTGCGAGATACTATTTGGAATTTCATCGGTTCCGATTTTCAGAATAGATCAAGCAGATTTTATCCTTTCTCTTTCTGCTGATTTTCTTGATGTTGGTCCTGTTTTATATTCAAGGTGGTTCGGAAAGTTTATATCAGTTGATGAGAATACCGGAAGAAAAAATAGATTTATTCATGTATCCCCTCGCCTTAACTTGACGGGTCAAAATGCTCAAAAGTGGATAAAGGTCAAACCCGGAGGAGAGTTGCTTTTTGCATCTCTTCTACTTAACAAGCTTATTGACGAAAAATTCCAAGATTATTCTTATCTAAAGGTTAATGTTCCTGCAGGCCTCCAAGATAAATACGGTATATCACCAAATGATGTTGAGCTCGTAGCAAAACTTATTTTGAGTTCAAAATCACCTTTAGTTATCCCTCCTTCTTGTGGTTTTGAGACAAATATATACATAATTACTTTTCTTTTAAATTACATACTCGGGAGCTGTGGGGAAAGAATAACCTTTGACCCTTCTTTCTCATATGACAAGCTTGCATCTTATTCAGATATAGTTTCCTTTGCAAATAAAATCAAGAGCAAGCAGGTTGATATTGTTTTTGTCCTAAATAAGTTTGACATCGTTTATACTGCTCCAAATATTCTTAGGTCTGCTTTAAAGGAAGTTCCATTTTTGGTTTCTTTCTCATATCATCAGAATGAGACGTCGGATTTGGCTCATCTTGTTGTTGCAGATTTGCATCCTCTTGAGTCGTGGGGAGATTCGGAGATTGTAAAAGGTTTGGTGAGTTTTTACCAGCCAGTTATCAGGCCATTGTATCAGGAATATCAAGCGGAAGACATTCTGATGGCCGTTGCTAATAAAGTTAAGGAAAACGCTTTTCAGTATCAAAGCTTTAAAGATTATGTCTTCTCACAGTATTCAGATGAAGAAAGAGTGAGTTATCTTGAAAAAGGAGGATTGTTCAGATTTGATCTGAAGCGAAGTCAGGTTAGTCTCAAGCCATCTGTTGTGGATCTACTCAAAAACATAGAATTTTATGAACCAACTCAAAATATTGGCCTCTCTGCTTATCCATCTTATCACCTTTATGATGGGAGATTGGGGAACTCTCCATGGATTCAAGAATTTTTTGATGTTTCAAATAGGGTGGCATGGACGAACGTTTTTGAGATAAGTAAGAAAACTGCTCAAAAACTCGGTCTGAAAAATGGAGATATAGTTCAGGTTGATATAAATGGCAAGAGAGTTGAGCTTCCTGTCTGTGTCTATTACGGTGTAGTTGATGATGTTGTTTTTGTATCTGTTGGTCGTGGTCATAAAAAGTATGGCAGATTTTCAGCTAATGGTTATAACATATTTGAGTCTCTTGAATCATATGATAAAGATTCAGGAGAGCTTTTATATTTCATCTCGAATGTTTCTGTTTCCAAGACTGGTAAGAGGCTCAAACGTCTGACCACAAATGAAGGTGTTCCAAGACTGTTAGGTAGAGATGCTGCATTTTTCTCCACCACTCAATCATTGCCTGAACAAGACTATCATAAAAAGATCAAGGAATATGAGGAAGTTTTGAAGAAGAGATTTCAGAAAGGGGATTGGGAAAAGTATGGAAGGGATTCTGGTAAGAAATCTCAGTATAAATGGGGTATGAATGTTGACCTTGATAAGTGCATTGGTTGTCAAGCTTGTGTGATTGCTTGTCAGATTGAAAATAATATACCTTTTGTCGGAGAAAGAGAAGTTGTTTGGGGAAGAGAGATAAATTGGATAAGGATTGAACGTTATTGGGTTTCGTCTTCTGAGATTTTGAATAAGAGTGAGCACGGTGGACACTCATTAGATGATGAAGAAATGTTTCCAGTTTTTGTTCCTATGATGTGCCAGCAGTGTGATCATGCACCTTGCGAATATGTCTGTCCAGTTTATGCGACCGCTCATACGTCAGACGGTTTGAACTATCAGACATATAACAGATGTGTTGGAACTCGTTTCTGCGCGAACAACTGTCCTTATAAGGTAAGATATTTCAATTGGCATGATTATTATAAGAATATCCCAGAACCTCTGAATATGGCATTTAATCCGGATGTGACCGTCAGGTCAAAGGGTGTTATGGAGAAATGCACATTTTGTGTCCAGAGGATAAGGTCTGCTTATCACAATGCGAAATTGGAAAAGAGAGATGTTAAGGATGGTGAAGTTGTTCCAGCTTGTGCTCAGGTATGTCCAACGGAGGCTATAACCTTTGGAAACATCAAAGATGAGAATTCGCAAGTGTCGCAGGGGAGGAAATCAAAGAGAATTGATTGGGCGCTCAAGGAGCTTGCAACAGATCCAGCGGTTGTATATCTTGAAAAAGTTTTTGATGGAGATATTTTGAAAGAATGAAAGCAAGTGGAGGTAAGATCTATGAGATCAGAAGGAGAGAGGAGGATAGCCATTGATATACATGAGGGGATGTCCCCTGAAGCGAAGGAGTATGGAAAGCAATTTTCTTACTCTGAGATATCTGAGGAGATATGGCGTGCTTCCCAGAAGCCTTCTTTGATGTATTTTTTAGCTTTAGGTTTTTGTGTTTCGCTCGTTCTTCTCGGTCTTGGAACTTTTGCTTACATGGTCATAAGGGGGATGGGAGTTGCTGGATTCACGCCACCTATTTTTTGGGTCCATTTCATAGTTAATTTCGTTTTCTGGGTTGGTATCGCTCACTCGGGAACTTTGATTTCGGCCGTTTTGCATCTTTTCCGTTCAAAGTGGAGAAGAGGGATATTTAGAATAGCGGAAGCTATGACAGTTTTTGCTGTTCTCACTGCCGGTCTTTTCCCCCTTATTCATATAGGTCGTCAGTGGTATTTCTATTGGCTTGTTCCGTATCCTAACCGTGGGATGTGGGTTAATTTCAAATCAGCTTTGATGTGGGATTTCGTTGCAGTTTTGACATACCTTACCGTAAGTGCAATGTTCTTTTATGTCGGCATGATCCCTGACCTTGCTACTTTCAGAGATAGAGCCAAAGGTATAAGGAAATTTATCTACTCTTTGCTTTCTTTGGGATGGAAAGGAACAGATAAAGAATGGAGACATTACAATAGGTCATATATGTTCTTTGCTGCTTTTGCAACTCCACTTGTCATATCGGTTCACTCCGTTGTGTCTTTAGACTTTGCTTCCGGTGTTATCCCAGGTTGGCAAAGTACTATATTCCCCCCATACTTTGTTGCTGGTGCTATATTCTCTGGGATGGCTATGGTCGTGACTATAGTGACTCCATTAAGAAAACTTATGCGTCTTGAAAAATTTATAACAGACTGGCACTATGATCATATGGGAAAGATAATCCTTGTAACCGGCCTTATAGTTACATACTCTTATGTTGTTGAGTTTGTTTTGGCATTATTTTCTGGTAACATTTATGAGTATCAGCAGTTTATATACCGGGCAACAGGTGATTACAAACTACCGTTTTGGGGGATGGTTTTCTGCAATTGTGTAGTTCCTCTTCTTATGATTTCTAAAAAAGTCAGAACAAATGTTTGGCTGATGTTTGTTCTTTCAATATTTGTTAATATAGGGATGTGGCTTGAAAGATTCAACATAATAATGATATCTCTATCTCATGATTTCCTCCCATATGCTTTTGGGACTTATATTATGAGGTGGCCGGAATGGGCTATAACACTTGCAAGCTTTGGTTGGTTCTTCATGTGGTTCCTTCTTTTCGCTAAGTTTTTCCCTGTCATATCAATTGCAGAAACAAAAGAACTTGTTCCAAAACCTTATAGAAAAGGAGGGGATGTCCATGGGTAAGGTAGTTTTAGGTAAGTTTTCTTACCTGGATGACGTTGATCAGGTAATAGATGAACTTCTAAAAGCTGGACATGATAAGAAGAAAATAGAGTTTATTTCATCTTTCCCTGTTGAGGATGTAATAGAGAAGCTTGGTGGGACGGATAGTCCTGTTAAGTTTTCTGTACTCACAGGGGGACTTTTAGGTTTTTCTGCAGCTATAGCTCTCGTGCTTGTGACATCTTTAGCTTATATTCTACCTGTTGGAGGGAAACCTGTTGTTGCTTGGATACCATATGTTATAGTCATGTTTGAACTGACAGTTCTTTTGGGTTCAATATTTAATCTGCTTGGAGTTATTTTGCTTTCACGCCTTCCAGATGTTTTCTTTTTCTTCGGTTGGAAGGCTTATCTTCCTTCTTTTTCAGATGATAAGTTTGGTGTCGCTGTCTATACCGATAAGGTTGATGAGGTAGTTGCCATTTTCAAGCGAAACAATGCAGAGGAGGTAAGGGAGTATGAGGCATAATATTACATTTATTATTATTTTTCTTTTAATCTCTGTTTTGGTTTTTGTTGGGGAGGTTAGGTCTTGGCCATGGAGTAGAGATATGTACTTTAGTCCTGTTATTACTCATGAGAAGAAACCTTCTAAAGATCCGGAGTCTATACCTACTGGGGGTGTGAATCCTGTAGTTTTAGCAAAGAGGAAATTACAGAATCCAGTTTTAGTCAAAAATGCTTTTGCTGACTTTAAGAATCCTGTGCGTCCCACTGATGAATCAATAAAGAATGGGGAAAGACTTTATAACATATATTGTTCAGCATGTCATGGTAAAACTGGTATGGGAGACGGTGAAGTTTCAAAGAAGATGGTTCCCCCCCAGAATCTCCAATCTGATTATGCTAAGAATCTTTCTGATGGGTATATCTTTGCAACTATTGTAGGCGGAGGAGCAATAATGCCATCACAAAAGAAAGCTCTTACGCAAAAAGAGGTCTGGGATATAGTTAATTACGTAAGAAAACTTCAGGGGTTTGATCCTGCTTCAAGATGGGATGAGTTGAATAAAAAATAAGGGGGTAGAATTTATGAGGCACTTTGAATTCACTGAAACAGAAGCGAGAAGGAACTTCTTTGAAAAAAGAGTGAATCCGTTGGCTTACATTGTTCTTGGAGCTTCATTAGTTCTAAGTTTTCTTGCTTTATCAAGTGATCCAAAAAGATTTTGGGGAATATTCCATACAAATCTTCTTTTCTTCCTTGGTATAGCTCAGGGAGGAGCTTTGTTCTACGCACTTGTGAAGGCTACAAAGGGATATTGGTCTATTCCGATTTTGAGGGTTATTCCATATTCCATATTATTGCTACCTATCATAACCATCTTATTTTTTGTTGAGTGGATTTTTGGTGGTAAATATATCTTCCCTTATTTTGATCCGGAGCAGATACATCATCACAGATTTGGTTGGCTTTCGCCTTCCTTCGTTTTTACGCGTGATGCTATCATATTGATCGTCATGAACTTTTTAAGCTTTCGTCTTGTTGGATATTCTCTTTCTGCAGATGGATTGAAGATACCTTTTATACCATCCCCACAGGTTTCCCCAGATGTTGCGATAAGAAGGATTCACCTGATTAGCAAGATTGTTCTTGTCTTGTTTGTAGCAGGATACACAATCTTTGGTTGGGATCAGGCAATGTATCTTGACCCCCATTGGTATAGCACAATTTTTGGAGCCCGCTTCTTTATAACCATGCATCTTACTTATCTTGCTACATTAGGATTTATCAATTCATTTCTTATGACCAAAGAGGATTTTGCTCAGAAAGTTGGGAAAAAATATCTCAACAATGTTGGAACTCTTATTTTTGGTTTCTGTATATTCTGGTCATATCTCTTTTACGCTGAGCTCGTGGTTACATACATGGGAAATATACCAGAGTTCTCTCACTGGTATGTCGAAAGAATGTATTCGCCCTGGAGAACTACATTTTGGCTTGAAATAATTTTGGTTTTCGTTATCCCATTCCTGACTCTTCTTCATATACCTATAAAAACGAATCCGAAGATTTTACCATTTATAGCTTCCCTGATTCTTCTTGGACTTTTTCTCAGAACGTACGATGTGGTTTATTTACAAATTGTCAAATCGGAGGGACCTGTTTTGGGATGGACTGAAATCGTGGTTACCGTTGGTTTTATTTCATTAACTTATATAGTTTCTAAATTCTATTTGCGCAAGGTTAATTCATTTCCGATATACGAAGCTCAAAATTTCTGAGATTTTTATGACTTTTGTATAAGTTGGCTGATCCAGTCTGTCTTTGAAACATGATCTCGGAGTTCTTTGCTGTATATTAATTTGAACTCATAGATTGCTCTTGCCCTGAAAAGCTCGCTTTCAACTTCATAGCGAATCTTTCGTGGATGTCTTATTGATTTTGATATCATTTTGTTCAATATGGAGATCATCATGAAAGCAAATGAGCGCAGAAATAATATTTCTTTTGAAGGAAAACGTCCGCCGAAGAACTTTGAATATGACATCTGAATACCATGCTGAAAAGCATACTGTTTCAGAGATTCAGTGGTCATGCGTTTTTCAGGAATGAAGTGCTTAACAACCGCATGAGGTGTATATATGATTTTCCAGTCTTTCTCCAAAAGTTTTCTACACAGTCCTGATTCTCCATCTCCTCTCTTCCAAACATTTGATTCAATTTGAAAAACATCTGGATTAACCCCACCAGCATCAATATAAGCTTTTTTTAGGACGGCCATGTTATTTCCATTGATATGTGGAACTTCTTTGATTTCATCTCCCCAATCAAGAACACTTAAATATGAATGCTTCAGATACCTCATATGTGATGGGATTTCAGATTCAAAAATCGGAATGACTCTTCCGCCAACTGCTCCGACTTTATCATACATGTTGAATGGTTTTATGAGATTAGGAATAAGATTTTCTTCAGCAATGATATCATCATCGCTAAAGATAACAATATCGTACTTAGCTTCAAGTATTCCCCTATTTCTTGCATTGTGCAGTCCCTCATTGTTTTCTTTGATATATTTCAGACCAAAAGTTTTGGATATTTCATAAATTTTTTTTGATTCATTTGGATTTAAGGAGTTATCAACAATTAAGATTTCAACTTCTTCTTTAACCTTCTGATTAATTAGACTTTCTAAAGTTTTCGAAAGTATAGATGACCTCGTCGTTGGCACTACTACGGATACCATTGAGATAATTTGTAGTATTTGCTTTAAGTATTTGAGATTTTTTGAATTATTTTTCAGATTGCCTAAACAGTATTCTTGTGAGATTTCTTCACATACTTGTTAGACAGTTTGGAATATTTTCTGCAAGAATTCCTACATATCTTGTTGTAAGGTATTTGAATAAGCGTGGGCATCAGAATATAATATTGAATAATGATCATGCAACAGATGATGAAGAGAGGGAATCGAGGTTTGTAAGATCTATTGGAACAAATCATTACGAAAAGTTTCTTGCAATAATGAGAGCGCTTTTAACTTTAAATTATGATGTGGTTATAGTCTATGATACTTTGGATGCCATGCTTTCTTCACCGGCATCGCTGATTAAATTTTTTCTTCCACTTTTGAGAAACTCTAAAAAGTGGGGAAAGAAAAAGTTTATATATTATAATCTTGAGTTATTTTCTCTTGATTATACTTCTCCAGTTAAAAAGAATGTCGGAAAGACACTTGAGCAGATATTTATTTTTGGCTGTGATGCTTTTGTGGCTTTAAGTCCTATCAGACTTAACCTTGCGGAAAGAATTTTCAAGATCACATGTAAAAAGTTTGTTGTACCAAACAGCTTTGACTTTGAGGCTAAAGAAATAAGAAAGGAGCCATATAGTCCGTTCAAACTCCTTTATGCAGGCGGAATAGAAGATTATATATTTGATGGATTCCAAGATGCAGAATTTGATTTTGAATTTACGATACACGGTATATCAAAATATGGGATTGAAAAGTTAATGCAAAAACTTAAAGGAAAAAGAAACATAGTTTTGGATTTGAATGTGATAAAAAGGTATGACGAGTTTGCCGGATTTGTATCAAGGTATGACGCAGGTTTTGTCTGGTATCCTACCAGAACACTGAATGAAAGATTTGCTGGTTTATCTTCGAGCAAGTATTTCAGATACCTTTCGTTAGGAAAACCTGTGATAACTAGAAATCTACCGGAGATAGCTGAGATCACAATGGAAAATAATTTTGGAACAGTTATAAACGATTTTTCTGAACTAAATCAAGCTGTTAGTATGCTTTCTGAAAGATACAGCGAGTTTGTAGATGGAATCTTACAGAACTACTATAAGTTTGAATTCTCAAGAAATTTCAGCAAAGTTTATGAGTTTTTGGTTGTTTGATTTCAAGAGGTTTGATTTTTCGTAAAGGTGTTGTATTATTTCTAAGATTTTTGCTTTGTTGAAAGATATGCTTGTTCTTTAGCTCATATTTATTAATAATAGAATAAGAATTTGAAAAGTATAAAATTTGTCATCGGGCTTTTGAGAATTTACTTCTTTACATTGTCGCATATAAATATATTCAGTAATGCAAACTGAGGAAGTTTTAACAGGTTTATGATATCGTGGATTCTTCTCATTTTATTTGGAAAAAGAGTTATAAGTTGCCATATGATTGGAAATGTTGGAGTTATTGGATACACTTTTTTTATGTAGAAACCGTTTTGTTGAAGTATTCTTTTCATTTCTCTGAATGTTCTTTCTCCTAAATGATTATAGTCTTTATCTGTTCTTGAAAGTTCTCCGAGAATAAGGAATTTCAGGCGTGAGGATATATTTGCAACATTTGGAATACTTAGAATCAGTATACCATGATCTTTGAGGATCCTTTTTATTTCATTTAAAGCTTTATATTGCTCGTTATATGATAAATGTTCAAAGACATCAAGAAGTAGTAAAACATCGAAATGATTATCTGGATAATCCATAGATGTTATATCTCCTTTCTTTACGAATTCGCTTTCATAATTTAGGTCTATTCCTTCTATATTATATCCTTTTTTCTTGAATTCTTCAACTAGAACTCCTTCACCACAACCGCAATCAAGAATTTTTTTCTCTCGGAATTCCTCGATTATCTCCAATATTATTTTCATTTTTCTTTCGTATATGAGAAAATACCAGTCACGTCCTTCAATGTTTCTATCGTTCTTTTTTATTTTTTCAAACCAGACCCTGTGCGGTTCTTTTTCAGCATATATCCAAGATTTCATATGTTTTTATATTGTTTATAATTTACTCTTTTTATATTTATTCTATTTGAACTTCTTTTGCAAAAGATGGGAAACAACCTGGGGGATATTCTATTTTACTTTTCCATCCGGTCCAATATTTTGGTGCAAAGACTATATCTCTTTTCTTCATAAAATATGCACCCCACCAAGAAAAGCTACTTGGAGATAAAATTGCCCCATCACACAGACTCATTATAGCCATATCAACTCCATGATGGTTTTTTGATATAACTTTGTTTCTAATGTCAAAGAATAAATTTTCCGCTTCATTCGGTTCATCTGTGGGTATTATGAAAAAGCAATTTTTTCTGTTTTCTTCGAACCATTTTATGAGATTTTTGTAATATGGCAACGGAGGAATTACTTCTTTACCGAAAATCCTGAAATTTTTGTAATCCCCTGCTCTGAAATGAACGAATACTTTATAAGCATCTTTCGGTAATCTGGTTTCTATAAATCTCTGGGCTTCATACAGAAATCTTTGCTTGATTTTTATGTTCAGTAGATCTGGCGAAAAGAATCTTTCGCTTTGGAAGAATCCAGGTTTAACAAAAACAAATTTTCTTATCAAGCCGATTTTTAGTTCCCAATCTTTTTTTATATTTGTTTCATTAATTTTTTTGTCTGTTTCCTCGCTTTTTTGATCGATATATTTGGCACCTTTAATTCTTTCATCATGTTCTATACAAGATATCAAACCTTTATCTGAAAGTAAATCAAGAGAATCTCTTATTCTGTAGAATATATAGTTATACCACCAGTAAATTGCTCTGAATTCTTTTTTGTCCTTTAAAGGATAAAATGGATTTTTTATTACAAATATATCTACTCCATCAAATGTTTCCGAAAGTTCATCAAATCCAAAGGAGATTACTTTTTGCTTAAGCTTATAGCTTATAGTTTTTAAAAAAGCGTATTGGAATATTTGATTTCCGATTCTACCTTCTGCTATATAAAAGAGCATTTGTTTTGATTACTTTTTAGGTATATATATTAAATTTATTTTATTTATTTTATTTATTTATGTACATTTACTTTGTCGCAAACATATTTTAGACATAGTGAAATGTAGTAAAGATTTCTGGTTCCTTCATAAGAGTAAAAAATTTATTCCCTAAATTTACCGCTTTATCACTGATTTTACTATCTCGCATATCCAGCGATGGGAATTTTATGAAAAAAGCGGAAGTATAGGGTGGAGTGAGAGAGAAAGGAACATTTAAAAACTTTGATGATTGAGACTAAGCAAAACTCTGATGATTGCGACAAAGCAAAATTCTATTATTCTTTTAATCTTCCTGTCCATTATGTTTTTGTAGATATACAAAATGCATTCCAGTCAGAATCATTTGGTTCTCTTGATAGAGAGAGGAATGGAAAGAATTTCACATCAGAAAAACCAACATTTCTGAGCATGAATGTTAGATCTTTTGGGAAAAAGAATCTCATATTGTGTGTTTCTTGAAATTCTTCCACGATGTTTTCCCTAATGATAAGAACTTTGAAATTTACCTCCACCGTGTTGTTAAGAATATCTATTTTAGGATTGGTTATTCTTATCACTTTTGTTTTTCCGTGATTAACTTCTTTTACTTTCACCTGTGGTCTTTCTTTTAGAACAGCTGGTCCAAACCAAAAGTCAAATACAAAAATACCACCTTGTTTTAGATGTTCAAAAGATGTTTTAAAGAATGACATTATATCTTCATTTTCTGTTTGATAACTTGCAACCGCAAACATAGATATAACAGCGTCAAATCTCTTGTTAATTCTGAAATCTCTTAAGTCGTGTTCTATGAACACACAATGATTTTTGACTTTTTCACGAGCCTTCTTTATCATATGTGCAGATCTATCTACCCCGACTATTTCATACCCGCGTCTTGAGAGAATAGCATCATGTCCCCCTGAACCACATCCAAGGTCGAGAATACTTGAAACGCTATTACCGAATTTGGAGAATACTTCCTCTAGGAAATCACATTCCCTTTCGTAATCTTTATCATGATATATCAGGTCATATACCTCAGAATATTTTTCTCCAAAGTTCATTTTAACTTTCAAATGATTTTATTATTTCTTCTTTCACAATCTCACCTACATATTTTATTTCACTCTCATCTAGGTTCAAACCGGATGGTATATAGAATCCATGCTCTGCAATGAATTCTGCAGTAGCTAATCTTTGTTCAGAGAACCACTTGAATCTTCTGAAAGCAGGTTGTAGGTGCAATGGGTAGAAGAAAGGTCTTGTTTCTATACCACGTCTTTTTAGTCTTTCCATGATTTTCTGAGCATTTACTCCATTTCTGATTACTATCCCATACATCCAGAAAGTATTTTTGTAGTCCTCATTGCTGCGAGACGGGAGATTTATTAAACCTTTCTCTTCAAGCTCTCCGAGAATATCATAATATATTTCTGCCATCTTTATTTTCCTTTTTATTCTCTCGTCTATATTTTCAAGTTGAGCTAAACCTATTGCGCAAAGAAGGTTTGATAAACGGAAGTTGAATCCGATCTCATAGTGAAGAAATCTTTTTTCTGGTATAAATGAAAGATTTCTGAGCCTTTTTAATCTCTCGTATATTTTCTCATCATCTGTGAGACACATTCCACCTTCTCCTGTCGTGATGAGCTTGTTTGAGTAGAAGCTCGTACAGCTTATTATCCCAAAGCTCCCACATTTTTTACCTTTGTATTCAGAACCTATAGCTTCCGCAAAATCCTCAATTACAAAAAGATTATTTTTCTCGGCTATTTTCAGTATCTTCTCTACATCACAAGGGTAACCGTATGTATGAACCATCAATATAGCTTTTGTTTTTTTCGTGATCTTAGCTTCGATTTCCTCTGTTTTCATATTCCATGTTTCATAAGATGAATCTACAAATACGGGTATAAGATTATTGTATATGCTAGCAAGGGCGCAAGATATTATAGTAAAAGTCGGAGTAATCACTTCACTTCCTTCTTCAATGTCAAGAGCTCTCAGAGCCAATATCAGAGCATTTGTTCCATTATTAACTGATACTCCGTATTTTCTTCCAACGTATGACGCGAATGATTCTTCAAAAAGATTAACATATTTACCTTCAGAAGAAATACGCGCATCTGATAGAGCGTCAAGAACATACTCCTTCTCTTTTACGCCGAGCCAAGGTTGGCTCACATGTATGAACTTCCTTTCTTCCATTTCTACTCTGCCCCGTCAAATCTCTCCTTATCCGATTCCCCTGTGTATGGCCCCTGCTTTAGCTCTATCATAACTGAATCCTCCAACATCTCAAATCCGTGTCCTCCTCCACATAGAAGGATAATATCACCTTGCATCAAGATCTCTGAACAGATAAAGGATTTCTGACCATTATACAGATTAACCTTAACCTTACCTTTCCTTATGAATAGGGCTTCCTGCGTGAAATGAACCTCTCTCCTATTGTATATGTGCCTATGCGCCTTTATTCTTTCTCCTTTTTTGTGGGGAAGATATCCAAGCTGCTGAGAAAAGTTATTCGGTGTAAAAAAATTGATTTCCTCCGATTCAAATTCATTTCTCAAAATTATTGCTATCATCTCCCCCTTATCATAAATGTACTCTAGTCCTTTGGCTGGGATTTCTTTGACCATCCCAAAAATTTAATTTTTAGAATAAAAAGTAGCCATAAATTGAGAAAATTTTTCTACAGTTCTCCTTTGCTTAAATGCTTTGGCAACAAATTTTTATCCTTTGTTCGCCAAATTTATACTAGGGAAATTGACAATTTTTGGTATATACTTAGTTGACATAGCAGTTAAAATTTGCTTTGTCTAAGATATAATTTCTTTAATGAGGTAGGGAAGAAATGAGAGACAGAGACTATAACAAGGAACTGGTTAAGAGAGGAGAAATGCTAATTGACCTATCCCTTTTTGAAAGCCTGACCACTCCAGACGCAAAGCCAAAAAGAGGAAGACCATACACATATCCAAAGGCACTCATATTCTTACTCTTGCTCCTAAAGTTCTCCCTCAGATTACCATATAGACAGACAGAAGGATTAGCAAGAAAAATCTTTTCCTCCTTGGGTATTGCCATCCCCAACTTCAGAACACTGCATTACAGATTAACAAAAGAAGTGCTTTGTCTAATATCTTTAGCCCTTGCCTTAAGATTATTGAAGGACAACATCTCAAAAAGCATGATTTATATCATAAAAATTCTCCAGATGACCGAAATTTCTACTTTTCCTGCAAGCATATTGGACAAAGCAGTTTCCAGTTTATAAACTTTCGTTTTTATTTTTGATTTTGCGAAAATCTGAAATACTGTTATACATGTTGTCGGTCACGATCTATGAAATTTTTTAAAATTAAACTTACTTTGTGTTGTGTCTTAACCGCTGTGTCGAATAAATATGTACCAAGAATTGTCAATTTCCTCAATAGAATATGTGATTTGGAGGATGAAAATTTGTTGCCACACCACTTAACACATATATCCAAATTCTGATTTTTGAAGATAAAAAACTTTAAAATAGGAGGATGAATTTCTTAAGAGAACTACTAGATTTGGTAAACTCTGGATTAATCCAGGTGAAGTATATTAAAGATTTGAAAAAATATTCTCCTGATGATTATTGGTGTGTGGTAGTTGTAAGTAGATCGGAATTGAGATAAGCGGAGAGAACAAGATATAGATAGGTCCGAGTTAATTTGTAATCTATCAAGTTATAGTGCATGAAAGAAAAGCTTGAGCCTTCTCTTATAGCACTGTAAAAGTTCAGAAAAGCAATATAGTTTATTTTTTGTTACGTGTAGTTTTTTCATTAAATTTTGTATGATGAGGATATTGTTTTTCAATCCAGCTCCAAATCTTAGACTTTCTCTTGGGATATTCAGAAGTTTTTACGCTCCCATGCCACCGCTGTGGATTGGATATCTTGGAGCGATCTCGAAAAAATATACAAAAGATGTTGAAGCTATTGATAATTCCATAGAAAGATTAGATCTTACGGAATCATTTAAAGTAGTTCAGGATTACAAACCAGACATATTTTGTATTTCAGTTCTGACCCAAACTGCAAGCTTCTCATACAGGTTAGCAAAGGCAATAAAGGAGAATTTGAAGTCTATCGTTATCATGGGAGGGCCGCACGCTTCATATTTTGCTCATGACATATGTAGAAGAAAAATTGCAGATATAGTAGTTGTGGGGGAGGGAGAAGAGACTTTCTCAGAAATACTTGAGAATTTTGATGGAATAAGAAGGAAGGATTTTGAAAAAATAAAAGGAGCTGTTTTTTCCGAGTTTCCAGAATATACTCCAAGAGAAAGAATTGTAAATTTAGACTCAATACCCTTTCCAGCGTGGGAACTTTTAGAAAAGTATTTTAGATACTACAAACCTCCAGCGCCAATAAAGCCTGGGAGCGTCCTAACATTTCTTGCTTCAAGGGGTTGCCCATACTCCTGCAATTTCTGTATGGTGCAGCTTGGGAGGAAATATACAATAAGATCTCCAGAAAAAATCTGTGATGAAATCGAATATTTTTGTGAGAGATATCAGACAGAACATTTCCTTTTTTGTGATCCACTTTTCCCGCCATCTAAAACTAAAGGTTTGGAAATGCTAAAATATTTCAACAGAAGAGGTATTCAGAAAATAACAACCTGGAGTATAGAGGCTAGGGTAGACATAATAGATTATGAGTTATCCTGTGCTCTTAGGGATAGTGGCTGTAACCTTGTGGCGCTCGGAATAGAGGGAGGAGACAACCAGATTCTCAAAAATGTCAGAAAGAATATAACCATAGATCAGGTTAAAGAAGCAGTGAGATCACTAAAAAAAGCGGGTTTGAGAGTCATGGGACTATATATGCTCGGAACACCGGGAGAGACAGAAGAACTTACGAAAAAAACTATAAGATTTTCTAGATCTTTGAGAACTCACGGAGCAAAATTTGCTATAACTGTACCATATCCTGGAACCGAACTCTATGAAAAATACATAAACGGTAAATATTTCTTCTCTGATGATGACTGGGATAGGTTTTCACCATATACTGATTCCCCGCCGTATGAGCTTTCATGGACATATATTCCACCAAAGAAGCTTGTTCGTTTTCAGAAAATAGCTTATATTTCTTCAAATATATCTGTGCGGAATATTCTTTTATATATAAAGGAGAGGTTTCCTGATATCCTAAAAACTTTGATTTACCTTGTTTTGGATGTTTTGAAGTTTTCTAAACCTCTAAGTTTTTTTAAATTCCCATATTCCCTTGTAATTCTTAAAAAGTATAGAAGTTGAGACTTTTATCTTCTTGTAGATATTATCTGATACTTTCAAAGAATGCTTGAAACGGTTCATAATATATCTCAAATCCAGATATATTTTTGAGTAAGCTTCCATCTCGAGTTCCATTATCTTCTTTTCAGAGAGAAAATTTGTTTCATATCCAATGGGATGCTCTGGAAATCGCCCAATTTTTAAGCAGAAAGAATGATATAGAAAATCTTCAAATGTTTTCCTGAAGATTTTGACTCCATATTTGTTTGGGTGAAGCCACATGGGAGATCCAGGTTCTAATGAGGGAACAAAAAGGTTCAGTCCTATGTCTTTTTGCCTTAGATATTTGGCAAAATCTATAGTTTTATTTACGTCTTTCTCTGTCTCAAAGGGCAGACCACAAAAAAAGTACACACAAGCATGAAATCCATTTTTCTTTATTTTGAGTAAGTTATCTACAAGATCTTCGTTGGAGTAATCACCTCTTCCATTTAACCTTCTTATTCTCTGATCTGCTGACTCTGGACTCAGCTCTATCACGCTTATTTTGGACGGAAAGACCTGAGCAAGACCTTTTATTATATCTTCATGTGGAAGTCCTCCAGCCCAAAATCCAATGTTAATGCCTAAATCAATCTTGAATCTCTTCCACCTTATTTCATCCAAGAGTTCCCTATAAAACCTTTCAGAAAATGGATGGGGATCAAACTCAATATGTAACATGTCAACCCCCATATTTTGCAATCTTAATATATCCTGAACTACAACTCTCGGACTTCTGAAAACTGGTTTCTTTATACCAAACTTGCTGAAGTTATAAACATTTGCAGAACAGTAAGAACAAAACTTATAGCATCCTCTCCCGAGAAACAGAAAATATAGTTTTTTTGGAATATAACTTGAGTTTGTTATTATATAGTTCCCTGTAGATGATGTGGAGCTAAGATAATAATCTTTGCTCTCTATAAGATCAAAGTTGTAGAAATCAAGTTCATCTAGAACTTCAGAAGAATTTATATATTTTGAAGGTATAACTACCCTACCGTTTCTGTCCCTATAAACAAGATTTGGAATGTCTTCTTTTATTCCGCTTTTTACCAATTCAGAAAAAGGAATTTCTGCTTCTCCAACTATTACACCGTCTATGAAATTAAATCTATCAATTATATCTTTTGCAAAGATTGATGCGTTGAAACCTCCCAATATTATTTTAGCTCCTTTGCGTTTTGATATCTCTGCATACAACATAGAGTCGTAAATATAAGGATACCACTGCATATCTATTCCTACAAAATCAGGAGAAAAATTTTCAAGATACTCTTCAAATGAAAAATTTTTATTCTTTTTCTTTTCTAAAGCAACATTTAATATTTTTACTTCGTGCCCATCTTTTAGGAGTTTATCACCTATTGAAACAATTCCCATCGGCATTATTGTGTAATAGGTTCCATCATCAGCGATAAGACCGGGATGCACAAGCAAAATCTTTGACATATATTTGAAATTTAATCATCTAATTATTGCTTTGAATATTAAGTTAGATCTTTGAAAATTCTGCAATAATAAAAGCTACCTTATAATGCCCAAAATTTCTGTAAGAATTACGAAATTTCAAGGTATTAAATGTGAGCAGAAAAGACAATTTTGCTTTGTGTGAAAGCACACAAAAGAATTTCAAAAATTTTACAAGGGAAGTTTTCTTTGTTGAAGTAGTAAGAACAATTTTAGGTGCAGCAGAGTGTTCAAAAATAAAAAACATACTTTCCAATTTATCACTATTGGACATCAAGGTTTGAAAGCAGGAGTCAGGAGTATTTTTATATTTTTAGTTGTTATACACATACTATTTATGATTGCTCTGATGCATTGCAATATTTTTTCATATTGCTTTGTTGCATTCATCAAATGAAGTTTGTGATATCTCAAATAATGCCCACAACAACAGAGGTTCTGAATGCTCTGTTGTCAAACCAAAAATAAATAAAAAGTAAAATACATAAAATTTTGATATTTTGTCTATGATTGCAACAGAGCATTTTCATATCAATATTTTAATTTTGTGAGATTTTGAAGGGCTATTTGGACTTTTGAGAAACCTTTAATCTCTATTAAGTGTATTTGCTTTAATTTTTCCCCTTTTGTCTTCATTTTATTCAACCTATCTGATGCAGATTTGCTCTTCTGTCTTTCCATCTCCCGATTCTTATAAAGTATATAAGTCCTTCAAGAAATCTCACTTCATAAAGAGATTTCAATTTGAGCATAAGGTATGCCTCACCTATTCTTGAAAGAATGAATTTCATGGGCTCGAATCCTAAGAAGATAAGCGATATTTTTTGGAAAAGTTTACTTCTTGAAGCGAGCGAAAAGATGTTTCTTACATAGTCAATATTACTTTTATCATTGCTGACACTTAAGCTGCCAAGGGGTGTTTTAGGGATTGGAACAAATTCAGATGCTATAGCGAGGCTTATACCTGTTTTTCTATTGAACTCTGCCGTTTTGAACCAGTCATGTATATCTTCCCCAGGTAATCCGACAATATTGATAGATACTGCTTTTATTCCGAATTTACTTAGGGAATTTACTGCTCCTTCTATTATACTGTTTGTAACAGATGTTTTTTCGAGCTCTTCAATTCTCTTTTTCTCATTGTAGGTTTCCACGCCTATTATTACGAATTTACATCCTGCTTCTTTTAGAGATGAGGATACTTTATCATTCAAAAAATTCGAAAGCGTTACTATTGAAAATGGTAGCTTTATCTCATCCTTCCAGATTTTACAAAATTTCTCGAGCCAAGTTCTATTCCATACAGGAAAAAGATCATCGGAGAAATGAACGAATCTTAATGGATACTTTTCAGATACCTGCAAAACTTCCTTCACTACTCTTTCCGGTGATTTGAAACGAACCTTTATCTTCCCCATTATGTTTTTAAGCCCAGATATGTAGCAAAAGGAACAAGAAAGAACACACCCACGAGACATCAAAAATCTCTTCACAGGAAAATCTCTCAATACTTTATATCTGCTGTAATATATTTCCCTGTCTGGCATTGGCAGAGAATCAAGATCAAAATCAGTTGGTTGAATCTTTGTGGGAATGCTGTCTTTTGATATAACATTTATCAGTTCTGGTTCTTTCCCTTCTAAGAAATTTATTAAAGATAAGAATGGAACCTCAGGTTCTCCTACTACTAAAAAATCTGCCGGAATTTCTGATTTTTCCTGATAGAATGTCGGGATGGAACCGAAAGATACTATCTTGCTCTTGGGGAAATTTTCTCTTATCTCCATACAGATTTTTTTGGACCATTCTTCATCGCCTATTTCAGATTGTATTGCTATTATATCTGCTCCTTCTTTCTTTATAGCTGAAAGTAGGTTCTTCTCATAAGAATGGATAAGTAAATAGGTCTCGTTTCCTTCTTGTTTCAATAATGCAGAAAGCTCACATATAATCGGAGATTCCTCTATCCCCTTTCTCTGTATTATACATATTTTTTTCATAATCCATATAAAATTATGTTTAGTATGATTTTTTGTTGTTTCTTATTTTTGTTGACTTATCATTTACTCTAACCTGAAGAGCAAAAACAAATGGAAATAATTATATTTTTACTTGTATAATATGAGGATATTTTACAAAACTCTAATTTTCGTGATCATAATTTTTTTTTCTCTTGAGATACTATCAAGGCTTATTTTTTACTCAACTTTGAAAATCTCTCAAATGCTTGGAATAAATTTGCCAAATTTGATCGTCAGTACTTTACATGTTATGACGAAAAATATAAATGAACTGAGATATATTGATCAACAGTTGGGTTTGATTTATCAGCATAAAGATCTAGGTTATGCTTTCAAACCAGATCGCGCTTTTGATATTGTAAATCCATATGGTCAAAAGATTTTATATAGGACAAAGGATATTTTTGGCGATGGAGAATTTGGTCTCCGAGATGACGGTATAGACAAACAAATGTTCGCAATAGCAGTCGGAGATTCGTTTACTTTCTGCATGCATCTTGAAGATAAAGACTGCTGGGTTGAAATCGTGGAGAGCCTCCTTGACCTTGATGTGATAAATACAGGAGTATATGGTTATGGCACATATCAGGAATCAATTATGCTGAAGAAGGTTTTACGGAAGTTGGGAAGTAGATCGCGTGAAATCAAGTATATTCTGTGGCAGATAACTTTTACTGACTACCAAGATGATTCTTGTTTTCTTGAAGGCAAGATGTGTAATATCTTCTCTCCTCTGTTCATATACACACCAGTTAACAAACAAAGTTTTTTGAATTATTCTTTTCTCATTGGTATATTTTTCTCACTTTATGATACAATAAATTATCTGATTTCTTTTAACGAAATTCCTAAGGAACCTGATGAAAGTGTTTTCCGTGAAGCTCAAAGCATATGTGATGAAATAGGATGTAAGCTCATCATTATATATGCCTACAGAAGCTATGAAAGACCGAAACTTTGCCGAAAATACGAGTGTATATATCCACGCTATTCTGAAGACATGTTTATACCAGGTGATAGGCATCTTAATGTCAAAGGTTCAAATTTTCTTGCTCAACAAATAATTGAAAGATTAAAGTGAGGATTCGTTATATATCGTCATTCATAATAGTAGCTTCAACCCTGGTTTTGATCTCTAATCATGTGCTTGAAGGAGCAAAAAGGTTAGGTATAACATCGGGAGAGTTTTTTCATGTATCACATCATAAAGAATATCGTAAAAAAAGTAAAGTATATAAAAAAGATACTGGCTATCTGAAATATGGAGGAGAAGTTCCGCTAATCATAAATATTGGTTCTTTAGAGCTACCATTGATCAAATCTCCATACAGTATCAGTTATATATCATCTTTAATTCTCAAACTTCTTTGGGATAAGACAAGAAATTTTCTCTATTTGAGGTTTATTAATATAGCTACATTTTTGATTTGCTCTCTTATCTTATATCTGCTCCTGATAAAGAGGATTGATTTTTGGTCTGCTGTTGTTGGCTCAATAGCTTTCCAAATTCACATATCTTTTATCTCATACCTCTATGAAATGAATTATATTATTCTGGCATATTTATGTTTCTATGCTGGTCTTCTGTTGCGGGGATTCTGGAGACTTTTTTTCTTCTTGCTATCTATTCATCTGAACACTCTGTGGATGATAATCTTTTTCATTGTGTATTTTGTTATCAAATTTTTGTTTCATAAAGATATAAGTTATTTCAAAAAAAGATCTTTTACTAATATTTCTTTCCTAAATATTTCTTTCCTAATTGTCTTATCTTTAGTTTTGATTGTTATTCCAATTTTACTTCTTTTCTCTCATCCAAATTTTATACAGTTTTATGACTTGACGAGTTATGGCAATGATGCTTTATCAGAAAAGATCAAAGTAATTTTTTATCTTTTTACCTTCCCCCATGTTGTATTTTTACCAATACTTTTCATTTCTTTCATTCTGTCATTGATTATGATATCAAAGAAAAAAGATAATTTTGGCATACTTTGCTTGAATGTTTCAGGATTTGCTATATTTGCGTTATCTATTTTGTTCCTTCTTGTATTTGTGGAAGATAAACAAACCGTTTTTGATTTGTTTTCAAGATGGAGAAAATATTATTCATTATTCACACCATTTGCATTTTTTCCTATATTCAATTTCTTTTCTGGGATTTTCGGTAAGTTAGTCAGATTTTTTTTGTTTGCTTTTCTTTTGATATTATCGCTTGGTCTTGGAGGAGCTAAATTCTCAAGAGATCCGAAAGTTTTTGAAGGTCAAAGGAAGGAACTCTTTGCTCAAACTGGGTATGGTATGGATATTCAAATTCAGAGAGAAATCACCGAGTTCCTTATGCGCAAGATAGAAGAAAATAGCGGTAGGCAGTTGCATGTAGTTTTTATATCATCTCCTTTATCTATTGGTTTTGCTTTCGTTTTATCGGGAGGGAAGATATCAGCTGATTATATGGTATGTTCAGGTTTACTTGAGCCTAGGGAAAATTTTGATATTCTTGTA
>Ga0209289_100366_pt1 | contig 25117 bp, 22 predicted proteins | sample GXS110809BmetaG_FD_184121 | JGI IMG/M metagenome (GOLD analysis project Ga0209289, IMG submission 184121) | Hot spring microbial communities from Gongxiaoshe hot spring, China to study Microbial Dark Matter (Phase II) - GXS 110809B (SPAdes)... ...
GAGATGAAAAAATAGGAGGCAACATCCTCTCCATCAAAAAACTTAAGAGGGGTAATCAAACTGTAAGTTTTATTGGAAAACCAGCCATAAGACATTATTTGTTTACAACTCTTCAAAAGGCATTCAAATGGAAACATGCAGAAGTAACCGGTCAAGGAGAGGTAGTTCAATTTGATATAACTAAAGATGATATTATCACAAGTCCTGAACTTGATGCTTTTGGGTATATGTGGACACATGAAGAATCTGGAATAACTATTACAAGAAAAGCTCCTGTAGGGATTACAAAAGCCATTGGTCTGGACCCATATAACGGAGATATGGCATTCTATGCAAATCATGATCTAGTTAATAGATGTAGAGAAAAAAGACCTAATGTGACTCCAAACCCATATAACAAGGAAGAGCATGTTTCATTTTATAAAGTGAGCTTTACGATTGATACGGATATGTTAGGAAAAGATGAGTGGGTTATAAAACCAGAGTTTGAAAGAAGGGAGAGAAATAGATCTCTCACTTACAGAGTTGAAGTTAGGGATAATGGTGATATTATAAAAGTTGAAGCGAATACGGGAGGGGGAGAAACAATTCAAATACTACAACTTAATAAAAAGGAAGGAATAACGGTGGATAAAACAAATCGGAAGATAGCTTTTAATATTCCAAATGTGGAAAAACAAAAACGAATTTGTGATATTCTTAATGCTATCAAAAACGGTCTAAAGTCTCAATCAAGCAACGAAGAAAATACAATTATTCCTCTATTTTTAGTTGCTGCATATGTTAAAGTTCCTATACCTGTTTTTCATCCTTATATAGACATACGACGTTGCGAAGATAAATATGAAGTAATAGGAATTAGAGACGGTATAAAAAACGGCTGGGTGGAAAAAGTTTTCATATTGGATACAGAAAGAGTAAAAGTTCCGGATAAAGAAAGTTTAAAAAATGAAGCCCCTAACAAAGAGTGGATTAACAAATGGGAAGATTTTATAAAAGAAATCTGTTCAACTGAGACAAAAAGTTCTAATCAGCAAACCACACAAGTATGAGAAGAAACAATAAACCCAAATTAGAAATTCTAAAAGATCTATTCTGGGACTACAAATGGGATTCTGTTATTAAAAATCTTGATTCTCCTTTTGTGATCACTCGCGTCCTTGAAATTGGAAATAAAGAACAGGTAAAAGAATTCCTCTCTTATATAGGCTCTGAAAAAATAATTATTTTTTAAAAAAATATGGAAACCTACTTTCAAAACAATCACTAAATTTCTGGAAATTATTTTATGGAATTGAAGAAGAAACTACTCAAAAAACATAAAAAATCAGTAGAAAAAATTAAGGTAATACTTGAAAAAGGCAAATTTTATCTTTCAGAAGCCACAGCAATTTATTACTATCTTAAACATAGAAACTCAGTAGATCTTGACTTTTTTACAAATAAAGAAATTGATTTCAGAGAATTCAGTTTATATTTTGAGCCAGAAAAAATTAAATTGCTAACAAAAGACACTATCTACGCAATTGTAGAAAAAGTAAATACTTCCTTTTTCCAATACCCTTATCCCTTACTTAAGCCCCCTAACAATTTAGACTCAATTAAAGTTGCAAGTTTAGAAGATATTTTGTGTATGAAAGTCAATGCTATAATTTCAAGAGGTAGTAGAAAGGATTTTGTAGATATGTTTTTTATTATGAATGCATTGAAAATAAGAGGTGATGATGTGTTAAATCCTTTTAAGAAAAAATTTGGTCATTATGATGAAATAATGATAAAAAAATCCCTTATATATTTTAATGACGCTGAAAAAGAACCCGAATTCCCATTGATCAAAAAGGCAAATTGGAAAGAAATCAAAAATTTTTTCGTAAAAGAGTTTGCAAAAATATAATAAAAAATGAAAGTTTTGAAATTAAAAATCTATCAACCACATGCTCATTACAGAATTCCTTTCACCTATCAAAGAAGGCACACTTACCCCATACCACCATATTCAACTGTTATCGGTCTTTTATGTAATATCTTAGGAATAAGAAACACTGAAGGAAAAGAAGAGCCATGTGTGAATCAAAATTGTTCCTGTGATTATCACAAACTTAAAAATATAAAAATCTCAATATGTGGGAAATTTGAAAGTAAAACAACTGAATATATTTGGTTTAGAAACTTATCAAAAGAAAGTCATAACGATAGATTTGGTTTCCCAGAAAATAGATATATCTTTGGTTATGCTGAGCATCCCGGCGGTCAGATGCCTGTTTTGATAGATATTTTGAATGATGTTAATCTCTGGATTTATCTTTATCACGAAGATGAAAAATTTTTAGACAAAATAAAAAATTCTTTTGAAAACCCTCAAAACAGGATTTATCCTCTTCATCTTGGAAGAGCAGAGGACTGGATGGTGATTCAAGAAATTAACTTTGTTGATTTGGAAGAAACAGATTATGGTGGTGATTTTAAAAAGTTTTTCTGGATACCTAGAAACTGTTCGAATAATTCCAATTTTGATTTTGAAAAATTCGGTGGTCTTTTATATAAAATTCCAACCTTTTATAGGCTTGTAAATGGCAAAAGAGACTTTATCTATATAGATGCAAAATTAAATGATGGTGAAATAATTTTATCAAAGAATAACATAAAATTATTTTTTGACAAGTTTGACAAGGATGAATATATCCCTGTATTTTTAGCTAATTTATAAGGAGTAAAAAAGATGGAAGTATGGGCGAAATCTGAAGGAATAAGATTAAGCAAACACATAGAAGATATATTGCAAGTTTTTGAAAAAATAAAGAATAATGTAAGTTCTGATCTTCATCTCCCTATAAAGCTATCAATTTTCTATCACGATTTAGGAAAGGTTTTGCCAAAATTCCAGATTGAAACTTTGGGTAATAAAGATTATAAGCCATTTGATATTATCCATAGCATACCACACTCGTTATTCTCCGTTTTCTGGATTAACATAGAAAAACTGAAGGAAAAATTATGCGACGACAGATTAGCTGAAATTACCATCTCATCTGTTGCTTATCATCACTGGAGAGATAACTTTGATGATTATATTACCGGGAAGGAAGACCTAAAAAATTTTTGTGAATTTGTCTTTAAAGTAAAGAATGAACTGAAAAACAATCTCCAGAATGAAATCAATTCCTTATCAGATGATGAGCTAAAAAATTATATTGGACCTGTAGATCTTAATGAAAAATTCTCTAATGAAATAAAAAATGGTGTCAAATTGTATAATATTGCTATTCCTCCATATAAATTTGATTACGAACCATTGAGAGAGAGTATTGCTCAAAGTATTGATGATACTAAAAAATGGATTTTAATCTCTGGATTTTTACAAAGATGTGATCATTTTGCATCATGGTGTGAAGAGGAAAATGAGAGTTTTGATAAAGTTGAAATTGAATGTATGAAAAGTGAGGATGTGAAAAACAAAATAAAAAATGAAATATCACAAAAGACTGGGATAAGTGATGAACAGCAAATCTGGCAATTTTCCAAAGTTAAAGATTATATAAATAAAGATTTAATTCTTATAGCACCAACTGGATATGGCAAAACAGAATTTGCCTTTTTATGGTCTGCTGATAAAAAACTCATTTACACATTACCACTTCGCTCTGCTGTAAATCAAATTTATGATAGATCCTTAAAAATCTTTGGAAATGATAAAGTTGGACTATTACATTCAGACGCTGATGTTTATTTGATTGAAAAATTGGGTGATGTTGGTGATAATATTAAACTCTACGAATTATCTAAAAACCTTTCATTTCCTGTAATAATCTCAACAGGTGATCAATTTTTTCCTTATGCCTTAAAACCACCAGGATACGAAAAAATTTTTTCACTCCTTTCCTATTCAAATCTTGTAATTGACGAAGTTCAAGCGTATGATCCAAAAGCCTGTGCCATTATCGTTAAGTTTATTGAATGGGTTAAAATTATGGAAGGAAATTTCTTACTTATGACAGCCACAATGCCTGAATTTGTCAAGAAGATATTAAAAGAAGAAAAAAATATTCAATATGAAGAAATAAATATCTATGAAGAAGGAAAACAAGAATTCGAAAAAATCGTTAAGCATAAAATTAAAATTGAGTTTATAGAAAATGAAAGAAGAAAATTTGAAATACCTGATGATGTTTTGGATAAAGTAATTAAAAAAGCCCAAAGTGGTAAAAGGGTTCTTTTTATATTAAACACCGTAAAACAAGCCCAAGAAGTTTATAAAAAGATTAAAAAGAAGATTGAGAATACACCTATTAAACTATTCCTTCTTCATTCAAGATTTACATTTGAAGATAGGAAAAATAAAGAGATTAAGATGATAAGCCAAGAATTTAAAAATCCAAAACCTGACAATGAAAAAGAAGGCAAAATTCTTATAGCGACTCAGGTAGTTGAATCATCCTTAGATATAGACTCAGATATTTTATTTACTGAGATTTGTCCCCTTGATGCACTTGTCCAAAGAATGGGAAGAGTTTTAAGAAGAATCGGTCCTAACTTTAAGTTTGAGAATGGGGATGATAAAAAAAGATTGTATAAAGATAATCAGAACAAAACCTATAAATTAGATTTTTCAGAACCTAATGTTTATGTTCTTGTGTTTGAAAATGGGCTTGAATCTGGAGATGGTAGAGTATATCAGAAAGAACTTTTAAAACTATCAATTGCATGGCTTTGGAAAAAATCAAAAGAGGATATTAAAAATAAGGATTTTAAAGAAGATGAAAAGAAAGAGTTTTTTGAAAGAGAATTTAAGGAGATTTTCAGTGAAAGTCCCCAAAAACCCTCTAAAGGAAAAAAGAAGAAAGATGGTGATAATGAAATATTAAAAAAGATTATCGAGGAAGATGATTGGGTGAAAAATTTAAATATTCAAGAATTTGAAATAAGTGAGTATGAGAAGTATAAAATCGTTGATTTATTTTACGAATCACTTCCAGAAGATGGTTCTTATTTAAAGAAGTTTTATGAAACTCTTGACATTCTTTCCGCAGGTTATATGTCAGATAAGAAAACAGAAGCTGAAAGAATTTTTAGGGAAATTTATGATATACAGATAATCCCAGAAAATAAACTGAATGATTTTATTGGAGAAATTATAGGTTTTGATTATGATGGGAAAAATTTTACGGCTTTTAAAAGAGAAATTCTATCAAAATATGTTGTATCTGTTCCTTATTTTGAAGTAGGCGAGAAAGATTGGGTGTTTTATAAAATTCAGGAAAATATAGACGACCAAGGAAAATTAAAGAAATTAAAAAGATGGCTATCTGGGATTTTTGTTTCTAAACGATATGAATATAATGAAGAATTGGGAGCAAAGCGGTCAGATTCAAAAGAAAGTGATGCAATGATCTTCTGATAGAAATCAACAAGAAAGATCAAACTAAGATTTTATTGTGATAGAAAATCCGCGTCTGCAATCACTAAAAAGAATTTGATTTTTCTGATGTGAATGAAGATGTGAATCGGAAATCAGAATTTTTTGCAAAATCTTAGAAAATTTAGGAGATGGAAAAAGAAAGAAAGTGGTTATCTTAAATCTTATCTTTCATTTATAGAGAAAATTGAAAAATCAGGCACTAATACAAGCTTAAAAATACATATTCTTATATGGAACTAGCAAGAAAGCTCAAATATACAGGAACAATGGTAAATTATTACTTTGTATGTAAGAGAAAGCTTTGGCTTTTTTCTCACAATATAAGTTTTGAACAAGATTCAGATGTTGTTACGCTCGGCAAATTGTTATCTGAATTCTCATATCGTAGAGAAGATAAAGAGATAGATATAGATCAGACAATAGTTATAGATTGGATTGATTTCAGAAACAAAGTGATACATGAGGTGAAAAAATCAGATGCCATTGAAGAAGCTCACATATGGCAGGTCAAATATTACTTGTACTACCTTGAAAAAAAAGGAGTATCAGGATTCAAAGGCGAGATAAACTACCCAAAACTCCATAAGATTCAACAAGTTGCTTTATCCGATGAAGATAGAAAGACTTTAGACAATGTGCTTGAAGAAATAAAGAACATAGTATCTTTGGAAAATCCACCAACTAAGTTCAAAAAACCTATATGCAAATCTTGCAGTTATTTTCAATTCTGTTGGGTGTAATATGAAAAAACCACTTTACATACTAAAATCTGGAAGATTAAGGCGAAAGGAAAATACAATCGTTTTTGAGATTGAATCCGATGAATCAAATGTAGAACGAAGAGTAGTCCCAATTGAGTCGGTTGATTCAATCTATGTATTTGGTGAAGTTGATTTGAATATGAAGTTTTTGGTGTTCATCTCACAAAACGGAATACCACTTCATGTCTTTGATTACTACGGCCATTACTCTGGAACATTTGCTCCAAGAGAAAATACGATCTCAGGTTTTACAATCATAAAGCAAGCTGAAACTTACTTGAATCCAGAAAAAAGACTGGAGATAGCAAGGGAAATAATCAAATCATCAGCGCACAATATGTTGAAGAATCTAAAGTATTATCAAACAAGGTATGGCGGATTTGAGGACATCATATCCGATATACAAGCGGTTCTGAAAGATATAGAGAATTCCGACTCAATAAAATCGGTTATGGGAATTGAAGGACAGATAACCAGGAGATATTTTGACGCTTGGAACATAATAATTAAAGCAAATGAAGATGTATTCAAATTTGAATCCCGAGAGAGAAGACCTCCTCCAGATCCGATAAATGCCTTGATCTCGTTTGGAAATTCGCTTCTTTATTCAGCAGTCCTTGATGAAATTTATAAGACTCAACTCAATCCAGCCATAAGTTTTCTTCATGAAGCAGGAACAAGAAGATTCTCACTAAGTCTGGATCTATCTGAAATTTTCAAACCATTGCTTGTGGATAGAGTCATTTTTTCGCTGATAAACCACAAAAGAATAAGACCTGAACATTTTGAATCTGACCTGAATTACTCATACCTCAATAATGAAGGTAGAAAAGTTTTCATCACTGAGTTTGATCAGAAGCTTGAAACAACCGTAAAACATCCAACACTCAAAAGAAATGTGAGCTACAAAAGTCTAATAAGGTTTGAATGCTACAAATTAATAAAGCATATAATTGGTGAGGAAAAATATGAAGGTTTTAAAATTTGGTGGTAAGAAGGAACAAATGCTTTGTTGCATCCATCAAATCAAAAAATTTAATTAAGATAGTGCGTTAGAATATGAAAAGTAAAATACATAAGTCATTGTTTTGACTATGATGCAACAGAGCAAGGAACAAAAAATAAATATATTATGTAGTATGTATTATATAATCGTATATGACATAGCTGAACGAAGGGTAAATAAAGTTCTAAAGCTGATGAGGAAATACCTGAACTGGGTTCAGAACTCAGTTTTTGAAGGTGAGCTAAATCAAGGTCAGCTTGAAAGATTAAAAACAGAGCTTAAAAATCTAATCAATCCTCAAGAAGACTCAGTGGTAATTTACGCTATGGAAAGAAAATGGTTGAGTAGAGAAATAATAGGTCTTGAGAAAGTTGAATTAAGTAGAATAATATCTTAACCTAAATCCATTTTAATCCAAGTACGGGATTTTCTTTTATCCAGAAATACTATGAGCATTCATGGGCATCAAACAAGCGTGGAATTTAAACTATTTTTATATTAAACATTTTGAGACTAAAATTAAGTGAGCATGCATTGAACTAATGTAGAATTTAAACTTATAATTCCTTTAGGAGGAAAAACATGAACGGCGAACTACAAATTGATGCCTTTCCACCAGAGAAGATGGCCAGACGTATGGAGGAAGTAGGAGTCACCAAGGCGAACCTTGACTTCTGGACCATGTTCTCGCTTGCCGTACTGGCTGGTGCGTTTATAGGCACTGGAGGTATCTTCCTGAACACCGTAACAACTGGTCTGAGCACAGCTGGCGTGCCGTATGGATTGGTTCGGCTGGTCGGCGGTTTGGTTTTCTGCCTCGGCTTGATCGCAGTCGTGGTCGCCGGAGCCGAACTATTCACCGGAAACAATCTCATCGTCATGGCCTACGCAAGCCACCGAGTGACCACCGCCCAACTCCTGCGGAACTGGGCTATCGTCTACGCAGGCAACTTTGTCGGTTCCATCCTCACCGCGCTGCTAATGTTTCTAACTCGCCAATATACTTTTGCTTCCGGAGCTGTCGGGTTGAATGCCCTATCCATCGCCAATGCGAAGTGCAACCTGGAATTTCTTCAAGCCATTACGCTAGGCATCATGTGTAATGCGCTTGTCTGTCTGGCTGTGTGGCTCTGCGCCTCAGCACGCTCTACAACAGATAAAATCCTCTCCATCATCTTCCCAATCACAGCCTTTGTCGCCGCCGGGTTCGAGCACAGCATAGCCAACATGTACCTCATCCCTATCGGAATTCTCATCAAGTCATGGGCACCAGCAGAATTCTGGGAAGCTATCGGTAAAACACCCGATGATTTCCCTGCTCTCACATGGGGCACCTTCTTCCTGAGAAATCTGCTACCAGTTACCATAGGAAACATCATCGGCGGTACAGGCTTCGTCGGACTAGCCTACTGGTTCATCTATCTGCGCCCGAAGAAGAAGGCAGAAGTCAAGCCAGGTTCAGAAATGAGAATCTCCGGTGTTGGACGATGAATTAGAATTCGTGGAACTATACCGAGGAATTCCTTAGCAAAGCATGGTATCATGTCACAATCTCCAGCAAAGGGCATTAGGATTAAAAGATGATACGAAATGAAAAGCTGGACCCGGTCATACTTGATGACGGCAACACTGTTGTTGGACGGTGTGGCACTCCTGGGAAATCGAAGCGGACTAGAACCTATGATCTATCGTGGTATCGAAGTTCTCTAGCAGATAGCATACAGTACATTGTTAGCTTGGATTTCTAAGTTTGAACTCTCAAAGGCTCCCCTCATACGACCTTTAGGCTAGAAATTCAAATCTTTGGAAATCTTTATATCGTTCCCTCTGGATAGGTGAGTCAAATGTACACAACTTGCGTCCACCACCTGCATGGAAAGTAATGATAATTTTGCTCTTTCTTTCTGATTTTCAAAGTTCAAATTTCTCAAAAATCTGAGAAACTCTTTTATTTCAATTTTGGTCCTCCCCATTATTGCTTCTTCAAGGTGAAGATGTCAATGAATACAATCTCATCGCATTCTACTTCTATTTTATCAGTTGTTCCTTGATATTCTCATCTTTTGACAAAAAACAACTCTGCTTATTACAAAGGCAATATGGTCAGCATTTTTTATCATCATGTTATCCGGTGATTCTGCATAAAGGATTTACCCTAGTAATCTTTTGCAAATTCCTGATGATCTTTCTTCAAACGCCGCAAACATATTTTTTATCACAATTGGGTCGCATGGCAACGCTTTTAACTCAAATTTATTATTATTCACCCCACAGACTCTGGTAAATTATATTCCAAATAGCTCTTAGCTTTCGTTTCTAATTTTGAATTTATTCTTAATTTTATCTTTTGACCTTCTTTCTTTATCTCTATAATGTTATGTTCAAAACCAGCATGTGCAAAGAAGTTTCTTTTATCAATATATATCTAAATAAACATCAATCTGTTGAGCACAAGAGTCTTCAAGCCATTCAATAAAAGTAAAAGCTAATTCCTTAAAAACAGGGTAATAAAAATCCATTGAATTGCCAATAAATTTTGAATTATTAAATTCTCCAACACCATAAGAAACTATTACCTTGTCTGGTTTATAACCAAACTTCTTCTTGCAAAAATCCTTAATAAGTGAACAAGAGTAATCTTTAACATCTTGATATTAAATAGATGAAGATGAAATAGACGGAGATAAGATAAATTCACTGGAAAGTGTATCAACAGAAACAATTATAGTTTTTTTCTATTCCCTCTTTTTCTTTTATCAATTCTGAAGTATCTTTTAACTTTCCCCCTTGCCCCTTATAAAAATATATTACTTCATCCCAGACCTTTGGACTTCCTCAAGTTGAAATTAAAATTTTCATAATAATTCCTTTATCTTAATAGTATCTCCGACTTTAAATTCTTTTGAATGACTTTCAACTACAACTGCTCCTTCCAATCTTGGATCAAAAATAGCAATTGCCTTTGTCGGGTGATAAAAATGAATTAAATAACCATAAAGCCAGATCGGCCCTCTTCCGGATAGAATTATCAGATCTGAAGAAAATCCGCCTTTTATCGGATCCGGTGGGTTTATTTTCTTTAAATCTTCTGGCTCCAGCTCCCTTTTAAGTTCAAATTCAATCAATGTGAAATAATCCTTGCCTCTAACAGTAAAATTTATAATATCGTTCAAATATTCCATATCCCAGACTCGTTTCTGCCTCTACTCCAAAGTTTTTTAATGCCCCTTCAACTAAATATTTAATTTCTAAAGTTTAAATCTTTGATTATTAAATCCTTTTTTATCAAATCTTTTGCTATCTCCAGAATTTCGATTTTCTCGAATATTTCATCATATCATACGCTTTAATAAACTTTTCGTTTCCATAATTATCAAGCAAAAATTAAAACAAATTTTATCTCTCCCTTCCTTTACAGCTGAAAAGAAAACCGGTCTTGGATTTTTCCAATCAACGCACACAGTTTCTACTTTCGCTCACCAAAACAAAGTCCGGGAACTTATGTTTGATCTCTGTACCTTTATAGAAATGCTACCGGACAGATGTTTTGATTCAAAAATAGCACAAAACAATAAAGCAGAGATAAATCCAGATAAGAGTTTTTCACAGTCTTTTGTGTATGAATTCAAGATCGAATGGGATACAAATCCCTAAGAAGCTACGATCTTAATTTTCTCTATAGCAAAACATGTTAGATGAAGGTATGATGCATTTATGAAAAGAAAAATTTGTAGATAGTGATACAAGGTAAAACTATGAACTACCAAGTGATTTAGCGCATATATCAAAGCTTTACAATTGTAAAATATTCAGCAAATTGGTTCGTTATAAACAAAAATCTGATCGTAAAGGTATAGACGCCAAAATTTTGAAACATTTCTCATCAACTTTAATTCAAAAAGAGAATCAAGCAAGAGAAATTATCCTAAAATGTTATTAAACTTAAACATATGGATATAATACAGAACACAAAGGAAATCTTATCAAGTATCAAAAAAATCCTCGAAGAACTGTGTGAAAAGGTTGAATCAAATATTTTTTCACCCGAGATAGAAGAAAATTTCAAAGAGTTAGAAGAAAAAATAAAAAAACTCCCAGAAATGATCTCAAAAATAATTGAATATTCAAAGAGGCAGCAGATACCTTACGATACTATATCACAAATAATCAATTCTTTTTCAGATACAGAAGGAATATTCTCAAAATTCTTATCAAAACTTGAGCTAATCTCAACATATGATTCCAGAAGGTTAGAATCATTAAGAATGTTATCACTCCAGATGAAAGCAGCAAGCTCTATGACCTCAAAAGGACAAAACATAAAAACAAAAAAGTGACCCCCAGTATATGAGAACTCTGCTTCATGTATTACTCATCCTTCATTTATCGGATATAAAAATAAAACTTCAAAGAGTTTTCGGAGAAGAAAAATTTAGCTATCCGGTATTTCTCATACAAAACCCGATATATGATGAAATATTCTACATTGTGGAACAGATAGGAGTAGTCAAAGCATGTTCATACAATAAATGTTTGGTTTTCCTTGATATAAAAGATAGGGTAGATTTTGGAGGAGAGAAGGGACTTTTCTCAATTGCATTTTCACCAAATTTCAAACAAGATGGAAAAATCTTCGTATCATACACAAACAAATATGGAAATTCAGTTATCTCATTTTTTGTCTCAAAAGATAGGAAGTTTGCAGTCAACGTAAAAGATGAGAAAGTTATACTGAGGCTCGGGCAACCTTTCCCGAATCACAACGGTGGTATGATATTATTTGGTCCAGATAATATGCTCTACATTGCTTTTGGAGATGGCGGAGGGGCTGGTGATCCATTTGGCTATGGTCAGAATAAAAAAACACTCCATGGGAAGATATTGAGAATTGATGTCTCAACTTTTCCGTATAAAATCCCAAAGGATAATCCATTCTATGGAGATGCAATTTGCGGTCTTGGGCAAAAACCAAAAGAAGCCTGCGCCGAAATATTTGCGTGGGGTCTCAGAAATCCATGGCGCTTTAGTTTTGATGAAGAGAAAATATTAGCAGGAGATGTGGGACAAAACACATGGGAAGAAATAAACATAATTGAAAAAGGAAAAAACTACGGTTGGAACTGCTACGAAGGCTTTGAAAAATTTAAAGATTGCGAAAGCGGAGAATTCACATACCCGATAACAGTATATCAACTATATAAAGATGGAGACTGCTCAATAATCGGAGGATATGTGTACAGAGGCGAAAGAATCCCTCAACTTTATGGAAAATATATATTCGGAGATTATTGCTCTGGAAAAATACAATATCTTGATCTTGAAGATAAAAAGCAATATTTACTTCTCAAAACAAAAATCTCAATCTCGTCTTTCTCTATAGATAAAGAAGGAGAAATATATGTCATAGACCATAAAGGAGGGAAAATATACAAAATAGTTCAGGATGACTGAACGAATCTATTGTTAATCAAAAAATATTTTCCAAGATCAAAAGTAGATTTAGTGCATTATATAGTTCTTAAATGGCTCATCGTAAGTATAATATTGTGTTTCTTTTTGACAGAAATATACTTTGAACTCCTACTCTATTTATTCAAGTAATTTATCACATCAATCAAAAGCTTTATGATATCTCACTTATATAAAATCAATAAAGGCTTCTTCTCTTTTTACCTTCAACGAAAACAGGTTTTCCGCCATTTACTGTCTCCGGAGTTATTATTACCTCCTTTATGTTTGGATTCTCCGGAACCTCAAATATTATATCAAGCATTATCTCATCTAAAACAGATTTTATGCCCCTTGCTCCAATATTTTTGGCTTTAACTTTCTTGACTATCTCATCTATGGCCTGATCTGTGATTGTGAGGGTCACACCTTCAGATTCAACAAGTTTTATATATTGCTTCAGATAAGAGTTTTTCGGCTCAGTGAGTATTCTCCTTATATCATCCTCCGCAAGATGATGAAAAGGAACGACTATGGGAAATCTACCCACAAGTTCCGGAATCATCCCGAATTTTATAAGATCATCCTGGCTCACTTTGTAAATAATACCGCTTTCCTTAGCTGCTGATTCTGATCTTTTAGTTTGTGATTTACCCTTCTGCTCATCTTTCATGTCCTTAAAACCTATAGTTTTCCTACCAAGTCTTTGAGAAATGATGTTTTCTATACCAGAAAAAGCTCCTCCCGCTATAAAAAGTATATTTGTAGTATCAACAAATATGGTATCAGAAAGTCCTCTTTTTCCTCTTACAGGAATATTCACTCCGTTGCTTTCTATTATCTTGAGCAAAGCGTGCTGAACACCTTCCCCAGAAACATCTCTCGTAGATGATGACATATCACCTGATTTTCTCGCTATCTTATCTATCTCATCTATATACACAACACCAATCTGAGTCTTTGCAAGATCATAACCAGAGTTTATATAAAGGTAATATAGTATATTCTCAACATCATCTCCAACATATCCAGCTTCTGTAAAACTTGTTGCATCTACTATAACCATAGGAACTTCGAGAATTTTCGCTATGGTTTTTGCGAGTAAAGTTTTACCTGTTCCCGTAGGTCCAACAAAAATAAGATTACTCTTTTCTATACTTGAATCCTTGAGTTTTATCCTCTTGTAATGATTGTATATCGCAACAGAAACAAACTTCTTCGCAACCTCCTGACCAATTATATTCTGATTGAGAAAATCCATTATCTTCTTTGGTGTCAGATTCGCACCTTTAACATTCCCCTGAGGAAAAAGATCTTCAGATATCTCATTCTCTTCATAGCTCTCAACCATATCATTACATATCCGGACACAGTCAAAACAAATATAAGCGTTGTTCATACCACCTATCAACTTTTTCACCTCATCCCTTGATTTTCCGCAGAAAGAACATCTTTCTTTATCGGAATGACCCATATCAAATAAAATATATACATTCTCCCCTGCTTTTTCCTTGATTCTTATATTTTTATTCCACACCAAAGTAATGCTTTTTATGCTAGAAAAAATGCAGATTTCCCAAAAATCCTTATTTGGAAATACAAAAGTATTTTTCCAGATAAGGTTTCAGAAAACCAGAACAAAAGTCTAAACTAATAGAAAAATGCATTCTTATGGGAAATTTTTACTACACATAAACAATTTTAATATTTTCTGAATTTCAATATTTCCTCCATAACCGATACAATTAGCCAAGATGGTACGTGTTTTTTAAACGATGGATATATCTGCGATTTAAAAACTTCCTCAAATTTCTCAACAGATTTCATCTCTACTTTTTTTATACCAGATCTGAAGATAGTTTCATATGCTTTTTCATTCAGAATTTCAAGCTCTTGAGTTATGTTATCACTTTCTCTCCCAAAGACTTCTTTCAACTGTGAAACAACTTCGGTCGAATATGTCTGTAGCTTCTGTAATGAAACAACCACCCCTCCAGGAAAATAAAGTATAGGAGGAAAAACGATATATTTGAAATGCCTATACCATCCAAAGGCTACAAGAGCATAAGGTGGTCCCCAGATTATATCTGTTTTATCACAAAAATTCAGCAAATCAATGACACTGACCTCAAACGGCTTCACACCAAAATTTTCTAATACTTTAAATACCTCAACTTGCACAGGATTTGTCGGCCATACCCAAAATCTTCGATCTGAAAAATCCTGAATTTCTTCTAATTTATATTTAGAAAGAAAATGAACAAAACCTATACCAAATAACGTAAGTATCTCCCAACCATCATCCCTTACTGCTTTTGTGAGCAGATTAGATATTCCTTTTTGAACCTTACGCCACTCATCCTTTGATTTTATAAGAAAAGGCAATTGCAAAACCATTGCATATTTTGAGAGATATCCTAAACCATTTCCTGTAAGTATAGCACAGTCAAGTTTCCCATTTCTCATATCTCTGGCTATATCAATTTCATCTGTAAAGAAAGTAGAGTAATAAACCTTTATCTTGATGTTAAACTTTTTTTCAATTTCACTACTAATCTTTTTGATTATTTTCTCATAATCACTCCCTTGTGGTGCAATCGTCCCACACCTCCATATATCTTCTGAATACGAGATTGAGGCACACAAGAATAATACAAAAAAATCAACCACAAAAATTACTAGAAAGGAACGATTTCTATTTTTAGAAATTCTCATAATATCTTATTTAACTAACAAAATCTTTGATGTATTTATTTTATTTTGCTTAAAAGGATTTTCACAAATGATAATTCCATCAGAATCGCTTCAAAGGTATTTCGAATCAAAACATTAAATTAGATCAGAAAATAAGAGATAGGAGAACAAGTTTTGGATTTATAAAAATCTCAAGCTTCTCTCTGGCGGATTTAACTTTTTCCCAAAGCTCAACAGAAAATTTTCCAAGCTTCACATAATTCTTACTCAGAAAAGATTCCAGCGCATCAAGTACCTCTCTTGCCTCATCAAAGTCCTTCACTTCATTTATAAGTTTTACATATTCGGCAACAGAATCTAAAGGAGATATGATACAGCTTATTATCCTCCAAATTCTTTCTATTCTATCCTCTGATTTCTCTATTACAGAGAAATTAAAATATGATATGTTTTTCAATACATCTTTTATTTCATCCGAAAATCCTCTTTCTTGCAACTTAACAGAAACCAAATCTTCTATCTTTGGTAAGAACCTTACTCTTATACACCTTGAAAGTATTGTTGATGGTATAAGTTCAAGCTTTGATGTAATAAGTATAAAAGTTGTGTAATTCTTTACCTCCTCAAGTGTTTTGAGAAGTGCAGAATGCCCCTGTTGAGTCATAAGTTCCGCATCTTGAATTATTATGAATTTGTGAAAAGAGTAAGGCGGAATAGTTGCAAATTCAACAGCTGACCTTACATATTCAGCTTTCAATCTTTCATCTTGTTCTGCTTTTTTTACAATAAGGATATCTGGATGATTCTCATAGACACACTCAGAACAAAACCCACAAGGTGGCATATTTCCACAGAGAAAACTTTTTGCAAAGATCAAAGCAAAATCAGCTTTACCAACTCCACGAGGTCCAAAGAAAATAAAAGGACCTTTCCGCTCCTGCTTCTGAACGAGTTGAGAAAATCTCTGATACAGATCTGGGTAAAGTTTCAATACATCCATAAATATAAAATTTCTCCACGAAAATGGAAAATAAAAGTTTTTTGAAAATAGCATTAATGAAATTGAGAATTAATATCAATTACAATTGAAAATAAAAATCATTATCATAAATGGAGGAGAAAATATGATAAAAAAAGCAAAACATAAAAGCAAATCAAAGAAAATAAGGCAGATCCTCTTCCTCATAATAATATGTTCTCTTAACTTTCAAAAAATATATGCATATGAAAGAGAAGGAGGTATATCAGTTGGAGGATATGGCTCAGCACGCTTTGAATACCTTTCTCAAGGAGATAAATCCATATCAACCTTCACACTACGAAGAATAGTCCCTACCCTATCAACCACCGTAAAAGAAAGACTAAGGTTCTATACAGAACTTGAGTTTGAAAGATTCGGACTCATTGAACTTGTAGAGGAGATGAAACCAGATAAAGGTGGTCTCAAAACCAAAACAGAAATTGAAGGAACAGATGGATCCGAGATAAAACTTGAGCAAATGTGGGGAGAGCTTGAAATCTCAAGATTCCTGAAATTCAGAATGGGTGCAATACTCCCTCCGGTTGGAAGATTCAACATCTTACACGATGATGATATATGGGAGCCAGCAAGAAGACCTCTTTCTGTAAGAGATGCAACAGTTCTCCCAAGCAAAACAGCCTGGACAGAAGTAGGAGCAGGTTTCAACGGTAATATTGATATATCAGAAAGTCTTCTTGGATATGAATTCTACATCGTAAATGGTGTAACCCTTGAACATGACTTTGAACTCTATGTCATCGGAGGTGCAGATAAAAAAATAGATGATGAAAACATAAAATACAATCAGGCAAAACTTGAAGCTATAATAAAGCCAAGATTCGGAACTTTTAAAATAGACACAAAGAAAGAAAAAGCAATAACAGGTAGAATCTTTCTATCGCCAATCATAGGATACGAATTTGGGTTCTCTGGATACTTCGGGAGATACACACCAGATTTTCTTATCCCAGCAGATGTCTGGACTTTAGCTCTTGATTTCAAGGCAGAACCATCTTCAATACTTGACTTTGAGGGAGAGTATGCACTCACACGTTTCCTAAAAACAAGCAAAGTGATAGAAGATATAATTAAAAAAGCTTTCCATAAAGAAGGAAAAGTTGTATTCTATCAGAGCTCAACCGGAACTAATGTTGATATACCAACAGAAATTGTATCTGAAATAAAAATCAAAGAAAAAACAATTGCAGATACAAAGCACGGTGGATGGATGATCCTTCGCGTTAAATTCTTCCCAAGCTTTTTCAGAGGAACTTTCATTGATATTGACGGAGAATCACAATTTATACTATTCTTGAGACCAGAGTACGTACAATATCAAAAAACTATATCAAAACTCGAATTTAAAAATGGAATTATAGAATCAGAACAGCGAGAAGATATAAAACAGATAAGAAACACCATCGGATTAGCCTATAGACCGACAAAAAATTTTGTGTTCTCTCTATCTTACGAACTTACAAATCTGCTGAGCGGATCACAATATATACATACCTCAGGTAAAGAAAACCAAAATTCAATACTCTTTGGATTTGCGTTTGGACTTTAAGGAGGCATTAAATAATGAAAATCAATAATATAGTTCTGATAAATATAAACATTCTCGTGTTTCTTTCTTCATACTTATACGCAGAAAGTTATGAGAAAGAAATATATGATCTATCTTCTCAAGTATTTCCAGAAGCGATAAGTTTGGCTATCATAGATGTGGAAATTAAAAATCCAGAAAACTTTGAAAAATACATTAAACCAGCAAAACCCACAATTGAAGAAAGATCATTTTTGGGAAGCTACGCCGTAATTCAGAACAATGATTCAGGCTACTGCTTCATTTTAAATGAAATCGGGAAAGAAATGCCTATAACTTTCTTCGTATGTTTAAACTCAGATTCTTCTGTAAGGTTCATTGATGTTATCAGATACAGGGAGACAAGAGGTGGTGAGATAAGATCAAAGTTATTTCTGAAACAATTTATTGGTAAAAACCCAAGTGATAGTATTTCTGTTGGAAGAGATATAAGAAACATAAGAGGAGCAACTTTATCTGCATGGGCAACATCTCGCGCTGTTAGAAAAGCTTTCGGTATAAAAAAATCCATCGATAATGGTGAAGCCATAATCTCAATAAAGAGCATATATAAAAACAAAACACCAGACAAAAAATCAAGATGCTATGAGGTTGGGGATACATTTTTATGCCTAAAGTGTGATTGTTCAGAAAAAGAATTCGCAGAGGTCCAATCTTTCCTTCTAGAAATCTCAAAACAGTTCTCTGATTTTTATTTCTATGGCACCGAATCTCAAAACATAAAAAAACTTATAGAGAAATATAAGAAAATAAGAATGGACATTCCATTTTTTGATATATATTGGCATGGTCAGAAGGCAGACCTTGGAGGAGTCTGGAAAGGCTATGTTGTAGATGCACTTGCAGAATTCATTAGAAGAAACAAAAAAGATTTTGAGATAAACTTCGGATGGTCATCTTTCTATTTCTCAAAACCCACAGAAATTCTTGTTCTTGGAGAAAGAATAATCTGGGATGGAGCTGTTTCAGTTTCAGATTCTGATTCCGATTACTCAAAAATTTTTGATCCGATCTCTAAAAAATATGTGAGTGGTAAAGGTAAAGTCGCAGTTCTACACAAAAGCGCAGAGTTTTCAGACTTTGGTTCAACACTATGTATAATCTGGGAAGAATGTGAAAGTTATATCAAAAAAAACCGGGGTAAGTTGATAAAAGGAAATCAAAACTTCGGAAATAGAACAATAAATAATCCTGATTCCCAACTAAAAAATGATTAGAAAAGGTATAAAATCAAAAGCATACAAAAATTAGGAGGAACTGTAAAAAATAATGAGAGAAATAAGAATAAGGAACTTAAATCCACCACTAAAGACTGCGATATTTTTCTTCTGCTTGTATTGCACATTTGGGCCTTTTATAAACCTTGGTTACCATATCTCAAAAAAAGGCATAGGCGTAGAAAATGTCAAGAAATATTACATAGGTAGCGAAGATGAAATGCTACCAGGACAATCTTTAGTTTCAATATTTGAAGTTATGCATTTCCACACCTGGGCACAATCATCTGCAATATTCATACTATCAGCTATATTTTCCATATCTTCATTCAGATACAAATCCTTTATAATTGGTCTAACTTTCATTTTCTCAATAGGTCATATCTTTCTTCCATCTTTTGTCAGATTTGTTCATCCGAACTTCTCTTATCCTTTATTTATCACGACATTCGGGCTTTCTTTCAACACTATACTTATGGCTTTGTGGATAATCAAGGATGTGTTTTCCAGAAGAATTTCGGACTAATTTACTTTATGTTCCGCTTCTTTTACATAAGTATCTCCCTGGAAACTACTTATGAAACTATCAACAGCTCGTCTGAAATTGACCACAGTCCTTATAGATCTAAACATCCCATAGATGAAGGATAGAAATACAATTAACCCCACAACATACGAAACAATATTTGGAGGATTTTTTAGGAACACAAATAACAGAGAAGATAGGAAAATAACAGAAATGACAATCAGAGATGATATTGGTATAGTACTCAGAAGGTCATCAGTTGCCTTTTTCATTTTTTCAAACTCCGCTTCTCTATGAGAAAACTTCATTCTTGCAATAACCAAACCTTCATATATTTTCTTTATGTTGTCAGATTTCAACAAAATAAATATCTCCATTGCTATAAGAGCAAGAACCGATATCATGATAAAAAAAATAGCTGCCCAGAGCAACTCACCTATATTTCCGTATGAGAGATAAATGTTAACAACAATACCGCACGAAAGTAGAAAAGAAAGAGAAATCATAATGGTCAAATTTCTTTCCAGATTTCTGCTCTTGATCTTTTTCCTTTTACCAAAAGATTTCTCAAATTCCTCTGTGAGCTTGAAGAACTCCCTTAGTCTGGACTCCTGCTCCACTGTAAGTTTTCTTGTCCTCACAGATAAATTTTTAATCAGAATACTTCCAGTTCATAAAAATCACTACAAAATTTTTATGATTCACCTTTTTGTTGCTTTTCAGTCATAATTCTTTCAAGAGCAGCAATGGCCCCACTCATAAGCCAAAACATCTCAGATGTCTGTAATATAACCAAAGTATTTGCAGGTATCATATGAAAAAGAATCCCGACAAACCAGCAAATCATTCCAACAGATGCGGGTTTCAAATATTCATCATTCGGTAGGTTTCTATAAACCTCAAAATAGATTCTCCACAAATTTTTGAGAATGATTAAAAACAATATAAACCCAATAGTTCCAACCTCTCCCCAAACGCGGAAATACTGACTATCCATAAGTCCCAAACCGAAGGCTCCATATCCAAAAAGAAAAGTTATAATATTTTGCGGGAGTTGGTCAAACAAAAAGTATTTCCATCTCTCTACTCTGACAAAACCTGAACTTTCAACATATATATTTCCCAAAATCTCGCCACCACCACTACCAGTAAATGTGTATTTTATCCTCTCAATGACATAATCTGGCAGAATGAAAGGCGAAAGAGCAACGATAAAAAGAACCATGAGAAAAAGATCTTTTCTTCTTAGGAAAATAAGGGTAAAAATAATCCAAGCTATTCCAGCCAAATAAGAGGCTCTTGAAAGAGTCCTAAAATAAACTATTGCAGATATAGCAAAAAATAAAAGAAAGAAGAATTTCTTCAAACCGCGTGAGCTCAAGAAGAAAGGTAAAGAAAAAGACATAACACCAAAAGTGAAAATACCAACATTTTCTCTGCCAGCAAACTTCTCATGGAATGGGAATCTTATAGCATTTCCTGTCTTACCCTGAGATATATCTCCTAGCCAATAAATCAGCGCTAATGATATACCTAAAAAATAAGCTACAAGCAAGAATTTGAAATCCCGTTCATCTTTAATAAGAGAATAGGCAAAAATGAAATAAGACCAATACTGTATGTATTTTAACAAGAAAAAAATCTGAGCTTTTTTTGAAAAGAATATAAAGGTTGAAAAAGCATGAAGCAAAGCAAAAAACAAAAGGAGACGGAAAATCCTATATCCGGCTCCGGTTTTTGGAACACTTAGACCAAACCTCAGAAACCACATAAGAGCTACAATAGCAAAAATTATGTCCTCAAATCTTAGTGTTATCTCTCTTACCTCCGTCTGACCAATCAAAATAGTTGGAGATATAGGTATCAAAAAGCAGATAAACCACAACCCTACCTGTGGCTTATTCAAGATAACAGGGAAAAGAACTACGAACAAGAAAAATAATGGGATAACATAATCCCTAATGATTTCAGAAACCGCTTTTTCTCCCACTGATTTACATTAAATCCGAGCAAAAATATTAACTCCTTCAACAAAAAGTTATGATGGTAATAAAAGTAAAAATTATATTATTGAATCTTGATAACAGAACAACCGTAGAAATAAAATACCCCTGCGGAATATGACCCATTAATAACCATATAGGTGATTAGCCCTCTGATACTCAAATCAATCAGATAGAGATGGAGCCAAACATTTCCAAATGAAGGCATTTATTTCAGCAAATTTTCAAAAAATCTCTTTGGATTTAAATATGGAAAATATGATAAATCTTGCACTAAGAGAGATACGGTCTTTGTTCCTATCACCGGTAGCTCATGTAGTAACAGCAATCTTCGCACTAATTTTAGCCTGGTTTTTCATAAATATAGTTGCACTCTATGTAATTTTAAGCCTACAAGCAATCAGGGCTCCTTTCATAGCGGAGAGGTTAAACATGCAAGACATAGTTGTTCAACCATTCTTTGGGAACATAAGCGTGATACTACTTTTCATAATCCCAATGATAACGATGCGGGCCTTTGCTGAAGAAAAAAGAATGGGAACTTTTGAACTTATATATACATCACCCATCAACACGTGGTCAATAGTAATAGGAAAATTTATCGGGATATCAGCATTTGTTATGTTTCTGATACTGATCTCCGGATTTTTTATGATTCCACTTTTCTCATATGGTGAGCCGGATAAGGGAGCAGTACTAACTTCATACATAGGATTAATACTTATGGCTCTTGCATTCGTTGCTGCTGGGATATTCGCTTCCTCGATCACAGAAAACCAAATAATATCAATAATAGTTGCCTTTGGAATACTCCTGCTATTTTGGGTTCTTGGATGGGTCAGAGGAACACTTGAAGGAACACTAAGAGATGTGCTTTCATATCTATCGTTTATGGATCACTTCCAAAACTTCTCCCGTGGAGTAGTTGATACAAGAGACCTTGTTTATTACTTATCATTTACAGGGGTACTTCTTTTCCTAACATATTCTGTCCTTGAATCAAGGAGATGGAGAGGAGCGTACTAAATGATTGTTCTTGACTTTTCGCGTTTGCTACCCGGACCACTTGCAACATACATATTAGCGCATCTTGGATTTGAAATAATAAAAGTAGAAGATCCAAAAGGCTCGGATATAACCAGATATATTCCCCCATTTACTGAATGGGGGGAAAGTTCAGTCTTTTCTTTTCTAAATGCAGGGAAAAAATCGATAGCCATAGACCTAAAAAAAGATGAAGCTATTGAAATAGTAAAAGATCTCATAAAAAAATCAGATGTAATAGTTGAGGGATTCAGACCAGGAGTTATGAAAAAACTTGGACTTGATTTTGAAAGCGCAAGAAAAATAAATCCCAAAATAATCTACTGCTCAATATCAGGATACGGACAATCTGGAATATACTCACAAAAATCAGGGCACGACATAAATTACATAGCCCTTTCCGGAATCCTGAACCTGTTTATATCTGAAAACACAGCTTTTATACCCGGCGTTCAAATAGCAGATATATCTGGAGCACTTTTTGCAGTCATAGGAATATTAAGCAAATTATACGAAAGAGAAAGGGACAAAAATTTTCAAGGATACCACATAGACATAAGCATGACAGAAACATCTTTGTTCTTCGGAGTTGAGAGTTTGAGCAAATTTCTTGTTTCAGGCAAGGAACCGGAACCATTTGGAGAAGTTCTAACAGGAGGAGCAATATGCTACAACTTATATAAAACAAAGGATGGAAAATGGGTAAGCATAGGTGCCCTTGAACCAAAATTCTGGGAAAATCTGATAAATGCGCTTGAGCTAGATCTCCTTCCTTCCGATGCTATGATAAAACCCAAAGAAAATAGCCAAGAATATATCAAACTTAAAGAAAAAATATCATCACTAACATCTGATGAGCTTGATTCAATTCTTTCAAAAGCAGATGTCCCATATGAATTCGTAAGGAACTATAGTGAGATGATAGAACACCAAGCTATAAAAGAAAGAGAAATATTTTACTCCATCCAAGAAGACGGTAAAAATCAAAAACTTTTAAAACTTCCGTTCATGAATAAAGTGAAAAACATATCACCAAAAATAGGAGAACACAGCAAATACATATTAGAAAAAATTTGCGGATACAGTCCAGAAAAAATCCAAGAGCTCAAACAAAAAGGAATTATCTCTTTTTCTGACAATTAAAAAAATCATTAAAATTTTAGAAAAATTGAAAAAAACTAAGTTCGCTTTTTACTGGTAATCTTTCTTAACTATGGTAAAGAAAGTAGGAATATTGGGACCTGGAACAATGGGAGCAAGCATAGGTTATCTCTCCGCATCTTGTGGATTCTATACAGAGTTATATGGGAGATCGGAAGATTCAATCAAGAAGGGGAAAGCTAGAATAGAAAAGATAATAGAATCAGCGCTAAAAAGATCAAAGATAACAGAAGATACAGCACAGAAAATCAGAGAAAGAATAGAATACACAACAGATCTGTATCATCTTGCATCATGTGATATAATAATAGAATCTGTTTCAGAAGATATTGACCTGAAAAAAGATTTATTCAAAAAGCTTGATTCCATATGCGGAAGCTCAACAATACTTGCAACAAACACCTCAACTAAATCTATAACAGAAATCGCCTCCGTATGCTCAAAGCCACAAAGATTCATAGGGATACATTTTTTTAACCCAGCACATATAATGAAACTTGTAGAGGTAATAAGAGCAGTCCAGACATCGGACGAAACCGTATCAGAATCAATAGATTTTATCCAAAAGCTTGGGAAATCTCCAGTAGTTCTTAAAGACTATCCCGGGTTTATAGTTAATCATTTACTAGTTCCGTTTTTAAACCATGCAATAGAAATGCTGGAAAGCGGAGTTTCCGCCGAAGATCTACAAAAAACTGCTACATTAGGACTTGGACACCCTATGGGACCGATAGAGCTAGCAGATTTCATAGGACTTGATGTAGTAGAAGCCATGGGTGATACACTATATGAATACTTTAGAAAACCGAAATTCAATCCACCTGTTTCCTTGAGAAATCTTGTCAAAGCTGGACTACTTGGCCTCAAAACAAAAAAAGGATTTATAGATTACAACGGAAGTAAAAAATAAATGCAGATTCAATTCGATTAGAATCAACAAATAATCAGATTGGAAAACCTTCAAAAAGAGTTGAGACAAATCAGGAAAAATCAAGGAAAGCTAAACCTCTCTTCCAGACTTCTCCTTTTTTGAACGAGAGTAATCCTTATACCCTTTTGGATAGTAGTAATAGTATTGTCCAAGATGCTCTGAAATTTTATTCACAACACATTTTATATCTTTTATCCCAATCTCCCTCAAAATATTTATCATCTTCTTATACAACCTCTTATCTGTCCTACTTATATCATATACAGCTAAAACAACATCAAAA
>Ga0209289_100370_pt1 | contig 24971 bp, 29 predicted proteins | sample GXS110809BmetaG_FD_184121 | JGI IMG/M metagenome (GOLD analysis project Ga0209289, IMG submission 184121) | Hot spring microbial communities from Gongxiaoshe hot spring, China to study Microbial Dark Matter (Phase II) - GXS 110809B (SPAdes)... ...
GCATCACCCCCGAAAGGTTCTCAACGGCTAAAGCCCCGTCCCCTTCCCTTCTGCGTTCTTCGCCCAAAAGTCAAGGTTTAGGCGGCACGGGTCGGGTCACCCGCAAGGTCACTTCCACTTCCAGCCACTCACAGCCGTCCTCTTGCGGCTCGGTGAACACATAGGGCAAGTTGTAGACCGTTGCCCCCGTGTGCAATCGGACAGGTTGGCGCTGCTGAATTTCCTCCCACGCCTGCTTGCGCACATAGCCGACAAGCCGCATCTCCTTCGGCGGCTGTTCTGCCATCGTCGTTCCCTCCGTTATTCCGTCCCGCGCCCTGCGTCCCTCGTCCCGAACGCTTGGCAACCGTTGCTTCAGAGCCCTCGTTCTGCCATGTAGGCAATCAAATCGGCGACGCGGCAGGAATAGCCCCACTCGTTGTCATACCATGCCGTCACTTTGACCATCCCGCCAGGACCGACGAAGGTGAAGGCAGGGTCGCCATCCACGATGGCGGAGTGAGGGTCACCCTTGAAATCGCTGGAGACGCAAGGGTCAGTCTCCACGCGCAAGATGCCGCCCAGCCCCCCTTCGCGCCAAGGAGTTTTCTCCGCTTCTTTGAAGGTGTCAATGAGTTCCTCCGTCGTTGCTTTCTTGCTCGTCACGACATTCAGGTCAATGACGGAGACGGTGGAAACGGGCACGCGCAAGGCGACGCCGTGCAATTTGCCTTTCAGTTCGGGCAGCACCAAATGGATGGCTTTGGCAGCGCCTGTCGTTGTCGGGACAATGTTCATGGCTGCCGCACGCGCCCGCCGCAAGTCTTTGTGCACCAAGTCCAAGATGCGTTGGTCGTTGGTGTAAGCATGGACGGTCGTCATCAACCCAAACTCAATGCCGAAGCGTTCGTGCACGACTTTGCACACAGGCGCCAAGCAATTGGTCGTGCACGAAGCGTTGGAGATGATGTGGTGCTCTTTTGGGTTGTAAGCGGTGTGGTTGACGCCTAAGACGACGGTGATGTCTTCGTTGGTGGCGGGAGCGCTGATGATGACCTTTTTTGCTCCCGCTTCCAAGTGGGCGCGGGCTTTTGCCCCGTCGGTAAAGATGCCTGTGGATTCCACGACGATGTCCACGCCCAACTCCTTCCAAGGCAACTTGGCAGGGTCTTTCTCGCTCAGCACCTTGATTTCGTCGCCGTTGATGACCAAGTTGCCGTCCCGCACTTCCACCGTGCCATTGAAGCGCCCATAGTTGGTGTCGTAGCGGAAGAGGTGGGCGTTCGTTTCGGGGTCGGCTAAGTCGTTGACTGCCACGATGTCGGCAACGCCGGGATGGCGCTCCAATAGGGCTTTCAAAACTTGTCGCCCGATGCGCCCAAAGCCGTTGATTGCCACACGCACAGCCGCCATGTTCGTCTTCCTCCTTTGCCTTAGGATGCATCCTCTCGCCCTCTTCGTTTCTTCGGGCGAAAATTTAGCACACCCTTGGGAAACAGGTAGGTCGGGAAGTCGGCAAATCGGGAGGTCGGGAAAAAGTTTGCCCGCCAATGAACTGACGGGCGACGACTACTAAGCCCATTGAAGTGGGCTCTTTAGTCGGCTTCCGCTGACTTCGTTAAGGCAGCCCAGCATTTCAATGCTGAGCAAGGATGTTCGGAAAGAAGGGTTGGGCTCAACAGGAGTTTCGCCCTCCCAAAACGCCCAACTCATCGGGAGGGCAAGGCTTTTGCCGAGCCGAAAAGAGCGACAGGTCGGCAAATCGGCAGGTCGGCAAGTGGACAGGTTTGGGAAATGAAGGGCAGGTGGGCAGTGATGGCATGGCGATGGTGGGTTTTCAATGCGACCTTGGTGGCGTTGGTGGCACTGAGTTTCAAACCGCTTTGGTGGCTTCCTTGCCTTTCCTTAGCGGTGCTCCTTTGGGTGGCGCCACCTCGCAGGTTTCTGTCTCCCGATTGGGGCGACTTTCATCCCGTTTGGGCGACGCTGATTGCCTCTCCCCTCGCCAAAACCTTGTCTCGTTGGGTGAGGAACCGCAAACTCATCGGGGGCGACAGCCTCACCCTTCTCCCGACCTTTCAAGGTCCTCTTGCCCTTCTGCTGGACATGAGCAAAAACGATGTGGAGACCCTTTTGTGTTTCGTTTGGGTGCGGGCGTTGTTGGCGACCTTACACGGGCGTCCGATGGCGACGGTGCGAAAAATCCTTGCCTCCTTGCCCTCCCTCAGCGACCGTGTGGACATCGCCTACCTGATGGGCAAACTGTCGGAAAGGGAAGCGCAATGGGAAAGCGTCGGATGTTTCGGCATCGGTTGGTGGACGCCTGTCCGCCAGCAGACCCGTCTCTTGCCGACTTTGGCGAAAACTTTCTGGCGCACCCGCCAAAGGGTCAACGGTTGGATGGTAACGACCGACGGTGCCGCACCTTATCTGTCCGACTTGCTTCAAACTTTGCGCTCCGACGGCACCTTGCATGACGGGCTTACTCGCTCCATCAGCGAAGATGACCTGACTGTCGTCTGGATGATGCCTGCCCTAAAATTTTGCCCGCCTGACCTTCATCCTCAAGGGCAAAACAGGAGGCGTTAAAGGATGCGTCACCCATTGCTGATGCTCGTGGAACAAAAATACTTGCGCACTGACATCCCAGACTTTCGTCCCGGCGACACGGTGCGGGTGACCGTGCGCCTGTCCAAAGAGGAACTGGTTAGCGGCGAAGAGCAAAAGAAAGAAGGGCGAAAGGAGCGGGAACCTGTCACCGTTTTTGAAGGCGTTGTCATCCGCCGACGAGGTGAAGGCACGAACGCCACCTTTACTGTCCGCAAAATCGCTCATGGCGTTGGGACGGAACGCACCTTTTACTTGCACTCGCCCAACATCGTGCGGATAGAAGTCCTTCGGCGCGGTCGGGTGCGACGGGCGCGGCTTTACTACCTGCGGGGCATGTCCGCCAAGGAAGCCCGCATCAAAGAAGATTTGCGCCGTGCTTTCAAAGACCGACAAGCCGCCAAAGAAACTTCGGCATGACCTTGGGCAAAGGGGCGAAGGGCTGTGCCGTTTCCTTGGGATTCCGTTTGGGGCTATTTGATCGTCGCTGGTGTCCTGATGGTGTTAGCGCAATTGCGCCTCGCCCTTGCCAGAGAGCGATGGGAAGATGAGCGGCTGCAGAACTTTTTGATGGAAGGCTGCGATTCCTTGATGATCGCCTTAGCCCTTGTCTTCTTCCTCATTCGCCCCTTTGTCGTTCACGCTTTCCTCATCCCGTCTCAGTCTATGGAGCCGACTCTCCTCGTCGGCGACCGTTTGCTTGTCAACAAGTTTGTCTATCGCCTCCGCCCGCCCCATCGGCAGGAAATCGTCGTCTTCAAAGCCCCTGAGTTAGCCCTGCAAAAATCGGGCAAGCCCGATCAAACCGACTACATCAAGCGGCTCATCGGGTTGCCCGGCGATTTGGTGCGGGTGGAGCAAGGGCATGCGTTGGTCAATGGCAAGCCCCTTCTTGAGCCCTATCTTCCGCCTATCACGGGCGTTGATGTGTTTCCTGACGGCTACTTGCAGCAAACGCCTTGGAACACGACTTATCGCCACCTCATTGAAAGGCATTGGGGCAAATTGTGGGTGCGGGTGCCCGAAGGGCATTACTTCGTCTTGGGCGACAATCGCGCCCAGAGTTTGGACAGTCGCTCCTGGGGCTTCGTGCCCCATGATGCCCTCATCGGCAAATCCCTCGTCCGCTTCTGGCCGTTGTTTCGCATCGGCTTCATCCATTAGCCGCAAAGCCGAAGGAAGTATTCGTGAATGCGGGTGTCGTCGGTCAATTCGGGATGAAAAGTGCTGGCAAGAATGTTGCCCTGCTGCACCAAAACAGGTTTTCCGTCCAACTCCGCCAACACTTCCACGCCTCTCCCGACCGCCTCAATGATGGGCGCCCGAATGAACACGCCCCGAACGGGTGGGTCACCCAACCTCGGCACACGAATGGGCGCTTCAAAACTGTCCTTCTGCCGCCCATAGGCGTTGCGGTTGACTACGATGTCCAAAACACCGATGCGAGGTTGGTCGCTCTCCAAAATCGTCCGAGCCAACACGATCGCTCCCGCACAAGTCCCGAAGGCGGGCAACCCTGCTTTAAGCCGCTCCCGCAACGCTTCCAAGACGCCGTAGCGTGTCCCGACGATACCCAATGTCGTGCTCTCGCCGCCGGGCAAGATGATACCGTCAATCCCTTCCAAGTCCTGCGGCAACCGCACTTTCACTGCCTCTGCGCCCAACCGTTGTAGCATCGCCATGTGCTCCGCAAAATCGCCCTGAATGGCTAACACACCGATGCGCATCACCAGTCACCTCCGAAGAGTTGCTTTCGCTGGTTACCGATAGGCTTCTGACCTCTTACGCACCTTTTCAACCCGCACGATGCCTTGCTCAGTGTCCACGCTGTAAATGATGCGATACTTGCCGACACGCAATCGCCAACGGTTAGGCTCGCCTTGCAATTTCTTGCAACCTTTAGGGAACGGGTTGGATGCCAACCCTCGGATAGCCTCTTCAACGCCCTTTCGGATTTCCGAAGGTAACGCTTGAATGTCTTTGTCCGCTGACCGAGCCACCCGCACCTCGTAAAACCGCCCCGCCATTATCCCGACCCCTCACCATAGACGACATACTCGCCCCGTTCAATTTCCGCCGACGCTTCTTCATGCTCTCTGATCAACTCAGGGTCGGTGGCAAGCAAGTGGTCTTCATAGTCCGCCAACTCTTCGTCCATTAGCGCCCAAAGAAAATCCCGCTCCGCCTCTGTCATCGCCTTGACAGCAGCCACCAACCAAGTCACCAACCCCTTGCCACCTTTCACTTGCACCCGAAATCGCCCCGATTTTTCCCGCCTCACTTCTATCACCATCGGCAAATCTGGGAACTCCCATATCACCTTCGGTCGCCTTGCCTCCCATTGCACCCATGCCCATCCTGCACGCACCCACGCTTTTGTTGGAACCTCGCCTTCTTTGGCTTCTTGGCTTTCCTGTCTTTCAAAGAATCGGCGCAAATCATCGTGGAAGGCGGAGAAGAAGCAATAGCGCCATCGGGACGGCAAAAACCACAAAATCGCCGCCAACCGATAAAGATTTTCCCTTTGCTTTTCCGTCAGTGCGTCCTCCTGAGCCTTTCTCGTCAGTCTCATCGCTTTCACCCCCTTGCTGCGTTGTTGTCCCATCAGAGAGACAAGCGGGCTTCCTTCGCTATTTCGTCGTGGCTGTTAGCCACTCCAACACTTTGACATCTCGTCGCAGCGTCTAAAAGGCGTAACTTTGCCATTCGCCAATTGCTGCCTCTCTTAAAACGCGTCGGGGATGTGCTCAAGGTGGACGACATTGCCTTGTTCGTCCAAATCAACGGCGATCAGGTCAAAGCGCACCGTTTTGTCTTGCCAACCTTTTCGGGCGATAAGCCACTCACCCGCACGACGCAACCGCTGTCGTTGGCGTGGGCGCAACGCTTCTATGGGCGTCCCAAATTCCTCCGAAGAGCGCGCCTTCACTTCCGTGATAGCGATGACCTCATCCTTTTCCGCTACTAAGTCAATTTCGCCAAAGGGCGTTCGCAAGTTTTGGGCAAGGATGTGATAACCCCGCCGGCGCAAGTAGAGGGCTGCTTCCCGCTCTGCCCTTCGCCCCCGTTCAGATGCGCTGAGCGGACGAAACCGTTTCGCCCACCAACGCCAAAGTTGCCTTAGCAACCACATAAACCATTCCCGCCCTCACGACATCAGTGAAAAGCAAATGGCATCGGCGACAGGTGGACGGCTCAGAGTGCCATGCGTTCCATTCGCCCTCGGCTCAATTTTGCGACAGATGAGTGGGCAACTTTAAGGGCAGGTGATGGCGATGCGCCGACGGCTTTGGTTGCTCACTTTCTTCGCTTGTGCCATCGCCTCACTGCGGTGTTGGTGGTGGTCTCCAAGCGTCCTGCCTTTCCCGTTGAGCGAACCGTTGCGGTTTGCCGACTGGCGATGGATTTGAATGGCGACGGCATCAGGGCAATGAAGTGAGTAGCGACGCGGTGACAGTTACTTTCGCACGATGTAACCGAAGCGACGCAGAGCGTTTTCGTCCTTGCGCCAGTTTTTGGCGACCTTCACCCACAAGTCAAGGTAAACCTTTTTGCCCAGCCATCGTTCAATTTCCTGCCGCGCCATCGTCCCAATCTTTTTGAGCATCTGCCCACCTTGTCCGATGAGAATGCCCTTTTGGCTCTCCTTCTCCACGAAAATCGTCGCCTTGACATACGCCAATTGTTCGCTACGGTGCTCTAACTCGTCCACGACGACGGCGACGGCATGCGGGACTTCTTCGTGGGTGTAATGCAGGACGGCTTCGCGGATGGCTTCGGCGATGGGCAACTTTTCGGGTTGGTCGGTGACCGTGCCCAGCGGGTAGTAAGGCGGACCTTCGGGCAATCGGTCAATGACTTTTCGCAACAGCAACGGAACGCCCTCACCTGTCAATGCCGAAATCATCACCGTCTCATCGTAATTGCCCAAAGCCTCATAAAGCAACTTGCGTTCCTGCAAGACTGCAGGCGAAACGGCGTCAACTTTGTTCACGACGAGCAAGACGGGGCGGGGTGCTTCCCGCAGCAAACTGTTGAGCAACTTTGCTGCGCGTTCATCATCGGGAGTTGGCGGTTCCGTCGCATCTACCATGAAGAGGACGACATCGCCCTGCTCTAACGCTGCCCGCGCCTCGGCGACCAAGTATTCGCCCAACTTGTGGCGGGGATGGTGGACGCCGGGCGTGTCCAAAAAGACGATTTGCGCCGTCTCCGTTTCCACGATGCCGACGATGCGGTTACGGGTCGTTTGTGGCTTGGGCGAGACGATGGCGATTTTTTCACCGACGAGGCGGTTGAGCAGCGTGGACTTGCCGACATTGGGCTTGCCCCACAAGACGGCGTAGCCCGATTTGAAACCGGGTGGGACAAAAAATTCGGTCGGAACATCCGCTTGGAATTGCTGCCGCTTCATAGCCATCTAACGCTCCCTCCATTGGCTTAACATTCGGATGTTGTCGCGGCTAATAGCCACCGACAGAAGGTCGGCGGATTGCTCATCCCTGTTGGAGTGGCTATTGCCACGACGCTCCAAAACCTACCAAGACTTTCCGAACATCCCCGACAAACCTTGGGACATTTTGCCAACCTGCGTTACAATTGAAAGCGCCTTGGAAGGGTGAGGCTCTTGCTGAACCGAACATATCGGCAATCGTGCGAGAGGTAAAGTCGGCAGGTCGGACAAAAAGTGACTCAACGGCAGGTTTGCTCTCCCTTGAGGGCTCACAGCCTGAACGCCTTCGTGCCTTAAAGGAGGCAGGCAAAAGTGACCGACGCTGAAATCCGAGACAAAATTCTTGCCGCCCTTTACGGCGTTTGGAAGGAACGAGGGTTTGATGCTTGGGTGCCCCTTCTTTTCTTGTCCGAACGCTTGAACCTTGAGCCTGTTGCTGCTGAGCGCAATGTGGAACTTTTGGCTAAACTCGGCTTAGTGGAAGGGCAGCGCTTCATCGGTGGGGGCGGTCTTTACCGTCTCTCGGCTAATGGGGTGCTGGAATGTGAGCGAAAAGGCTTGCAGCCCGATTTCGCTCTGGTGAAAAGAGAGGGATGAAGGAGTGCTTTGGGCGAAGGTCGGAGAGGCACTCGTTGACTTGGAAGAGGCGCAAGCATTAACAGTCGGCGAGACAGTGGAGGGAAAGTTTACGCTGGTCATCGTTTTCAAGAATGGGCAAAACCTTTCCTTTGGAAACTATTCGGATCGTGAAGAGGCTTTGAAGGAACTGACGAACCTTCTGATCAGGCTGAAGAGCCTGAACCCAAAGGCGGTCTTGACATAACTGCCAAAGGAGGGGCAAGCGATGGAGATCAAAGCAACCCACTGGACTGACGAGCGCGTTTGGGGCACTTGGCGGGTGAAGGTTGGGCTGGCGGAAATGCTTAGGGGCGGCGTCATCATGGATGTGACCAATGCCGAACAAGCCCGCATCGCCGAAGAAGCGGGGGCTGTCGCCGTGATGGCGTTGGAGCGGGTGCCCGCCGACATCCGCAAGGAAGGCGGCGTCGCCCGCATGGCAGACCCTGAGAAAATCTTGGAAATCATGGAAGCCGTCACCATCCCTGTGATGGCGAAGTGTCGCATCGGTCACTTCGTGGAAGCCGAAATCTTGGAAGCCCTCGGCGTTGACTTTATTGACGAAAGCGAAGTCCTCACGCCCGCCGACGAGCAATTCCACATCAACAAGCACGCCTTCAAGGTTCCCTTCGTCTGCGGCGCCCGCGATTTGGGTGAAGCGCTCCGACGCATCGCTGAAGGAGCAGCGATGATTCGCACCAAAGGTGAAGCGGGCACGGGCAATGTCGTTGAGGCTGTTAGGCACATGCGAAAAATCATGGACGAAATCCGACGCATCCAAATGCTGCCCGAAGAGGAACTGGTCACTGTCGCAAAGAACTTGGGGGCTCCCTACGAACTTGTCAAGTGGGTGCACGAACATGGTCGTCTGCCTGTCCCCAATTTCGCCGCTGGTGGCATCGCTACGCCTGCCGACGCGGCGTTGATGATGCGCCTTGGAGCCGAAGCGGTTTTCGTCGGCAGTGGCATCTTCAAGAGCAGCGACCCTTACAAACGCGCCAAAGCCATCGTGGACGCCGTGACCTACTACGACCAACCCGAAATCCTCGCCGAAATTTCGCGGGGCTTGGGCGAACCGATGCGAGGCATTGATGTCCGCACCCTCTCGGAAGCCGAGTTGCTGCAAGTGCGGGGTTGGTGATGTAATGCCACCAGCAGGCAAAAGCCAGCCCCGTTAGTTCTCTTCGCCCCGCAACTTCTCCACGAGCAAGTAGACGGCGATGCCAAAGGCGACGGCGACATTGAGCGACTCTTTCTCGCCGAACTGAGGAATTTCCAGCACCATGTCTGCCGCCGCTAACACCCCCTCGTCCACGCCCGTCACCTCGTTGCCGATGACCAACGCCAATGGGAAATGCGTCCGTTGAACCGATTGGATAGGCAGGCTCTCGTCGGTAATTTCCAACGCTGCGATCGTCCAACCTTCGTCCCGCAAGTGACGGATGGCGTCCAGCGTGTCGGGAAAGTATTGCCAAGGCACCAACTGCGTCGTCCCCAGCGCCGTCTTTTCCACCTTGCGATGAGGCGGCGTCGCCGTGATGCCGCAGAGGACTAACTTGGCGATGTAAGCACATTCCGCCGTCCGAAACATCGCCCCGACATTGTAAGCGCTGCGGATGTTGTCCAAGACGGCAGCGATGGGGAAGCGATGAGGAGGACGATACTTTTCCCATCGTTTAATGCGTTCAATGCCGACCAATTTGCGCACGACCCATCACCGCCGCTTAATTGTGCCAATTCGTGGGCTGCTAAAGTTGGGAAATGGAGGGATGAGCGATGAGGCGTTGGACAGCACGAAACTTGGTGGATTTAAAAGTCCCGACAGAGGTCGCCTTTAGTGCCGATGGCACAAAGGTTGCCATCGTCGTCAGTGAGCCTGACTGGGAAGCGGGCGAAGTTTGGTCGCACCTTTGGCTTTGGCGGGACGGCGAACTGCGGCAGTGGACCTTCGGCAAAGAACGCATCAGTCATCCTCGCTTCTCTCCCGACGGAAAATGGTTGGCTTTTCTGGCGCAACGGAGCGAACCAAAAGACGGCACCGAACCAAAGGCGCAACTTTGGTTGATGCCGTTGAGCGGTGGCGAACCCCGTGCCATCACCGATGCCGACGAAGGCGTGACTACTTTCGCTTGGCATCCCGACGGGACGGCAATTTGGGCAGTCATCCCTCTGCCCGAACCCGATGAACAAAAGCGCGTCAAAGACGCCGACCGAAAACGCCGGCGCGACTACGCCTTCCATGACGACGAACTTCCCCGATGCGTTCTCTGGCGCTTCCGAATGCCCGACGGAGATGGCGAGCGAGTGTTCATCGGCGATGCGGGCATTTACGAAATCACCTTGTCACCTGATGGCAACCGCCTCATTTTCGCCACGACCCAAACGGGCAAGCGGGACGACTGGCGTCGCTCCAAACTTTTCTGGCTTGCCCTTGACAGTGCAGAAAAGACTCCCAATGCCCTTTGCGAGCGGGCGGGGGCGCAATTTTCGCCCCGACCTTCACCCGACAAAAACCTCATCGCCTTTTTGAGTTGGCGCAATCCTGAGCGCAGTTTCTCCCACCTTCGCCTTTTCGTCGCCGACTTTGAGGGCAACTGGAGGGAAATCGCTTCACTCCCCGATTTGGAGGTGGACGAACTGCGTTGGGTGCGCAACGGCTTTTATTGCCTGCTGCAAACGGGCGCCACCTCGCAACTTTGGCGACTGGACGAAAGGGAAGCGGTGCCCATCACCGATGCCGACTGGGTGATCACGGCGTTGGATGTCACGCCCGACGGTCAAACTTTCGTCGCCATCCGCACCGATGACCAAAATCCGCCCGATGTGTGGCTGGGAAAGGACGAGGGTGAACGCATCCGATGGACAAAGGTGAGTGATTTCAACCCGCAGGTGCGGAAGTGGCAGTTGCCGAAGGCGCACCTTGTTCAATGGCGCTCGGATGACGGCAAAGCGATTGAAGGCGTCTTGTGGCTCGCTTCGGACGAACCCCGCCCGCCTGACCCTTGCCCCACTGTCGTTTGGGTTCATGGCGGACCGAAAGGGCGGGCGATGAAGGCACTGCTTTCGGCGATGGGCTTTCCTGCCTTTTTGGCGGCGAACGGTTACGCTGTTTTGGCGCCCAACTTTCGTGGCAGCGGGGGCTACTCGGATGCTTTTGCGACGGCGAATTTCCGCGATTTGGGCGGTGGCGATTTCCGCGATATCCTTGCGGGCGTGGAATGGTGCATCGCCCAAGGCATCGCTGACCCCCATCGCATCGGGATTGCGGGCGGAAGTTACGGCGGTTACATGACCAACTGGGCACTGGCACATTCAGAGCGCTTCAAAGCAGGTGTCTCCCTTTTCGGCATCGCCCTGCTCTTCAGCGACTTCGGTAACAGCGACAACCCTTCGTGGGAGCCCGATTATTTGGGGGGCATGCCTTGGGAAGCCACCGACCTTTACCTGCATCGCTCGCCCTTCGTCTATGCCCATCGCATCCAAGCGCCTTTGCTCTTGCTGCACGGCGAGAACGACCGCAACACCTTCGTCAGTAACAGCCAAGAGATGTTCACGGCGCTGAGAAAGTTGGGGCGGACGGTGCAGTTTGTCCGCTACCCTCGCGAAGGACACGGCTTCCGTGAGCCTTATCACCGCGTGGACGCCTTAGAGCGCACTTTGCGCTGGTTTGACCGATGGCTGAAGGGCGATGCCTTCGCCAGTGCCATCCCTCTGGGCGAGACGGCAACGGACGACAAGTTGGAAGTTTGCCTGAAGCAAATGCGCTATCCTGTCCAGTGGCTAAACTGCCAGCCGAGCAATGGAGAAAAGTTGGTGGAAGCGATGCTCACTTTGCAAGGGACGCAAGAGGGATTGCGGATTGCACTGGCAAAGGACATTCGGCTATGGGACGACGAAGGACGAGAACATCCGCCGTTAGGCACCGCGCAAGGGGAAGGCGAAAACAGTTTCGTCATAGAGGGCGATTTGCAGGTGGCTGTCCCGAAGGAACAAACGCTCCTCCTGCGCCTCGCCTTCCGCTTGCCTTCCGACCGACACCCTTGCGCCTTGCAAATCCGTTCCCTCACCTTTCGCTGCCTGCCATAAAGGGCGGAAAGGGACAGGAAAGCCGATGGGACGAAAGCACAACACATTGGTTCGTTTTGGAAAGAGTGGGGTTGACGACCACCGACCCTTATGTGGAGGGAAAAGGGATGAAAGAAGTTAGGCGTCTTTGGGTTTATGGGATGGCTCTCTGCCTTCTTGCTGTTACAAAGTTCGCCTTCGGCAACCCCATGCTCCTGACCCCTTTGGACATCCCTCTTTCCGTCCCTCAACTCCGCCTTCCTCACTTTCTCGTCCTCGCCCTTATCAACTACGGCTTTGACCTTTTGGTGCTCCTATTCATTTTGGACTGGTTTGGTTTGCTGGGGACGATGAGCACTTTGGAAGTCCTCAAAGTCAACCTTTGGATCGCCCTCGGAGGTTGGCTTGGTGATTTGTTTGGTTATTGGTCGGTCAAAGGCGTCGGCTTCCAATCAGAGTTTCTTGTCGGGGTGCGTTTTATGGCAGCCATCACCCTCATCGCAGGTTGGGTGATTTTGATCTGGAACTTTGTGCTGGCACGATGGCTTTTGGATATGGAAACGCAAGAAGCCTTTGTTTTCGGTCTCCTCTTTGCCCTTTTCACTGCTCCTTGGAGCCTCGTCCTGATTTCCGCCTTCCTTTCGGAATCCCTCTTAGGCATTCTCGCTTTCCTTTCAGCGACCGCCGTCGGCACTTACAAACTTGGCAAGACTTACCCGACGGGAGAAGGTCACCTGTTTCGTTCCCGCCTCCTCTTTTCCATTGTGCTTTCGCTTTACTGGCTTCTCCTGTTGCTTCTGACTGTCGGGATGTGGCAATGGATCGTTTCTCAGAGATGAGACTTCTGCACGGCAACAAGTGGTAAGGAGTGAAGAGCCAACAGTGGTTCGCCTGTCAAAGCCACCTATTCGTCCGCCCCAATAGGCTTGATTGCCTGTCGCAACAGCTATTCCAACCCGAAACACAGCCAATGGTAAAGGGCAACTGTTGGAGCACCTAACAGGTGCGACGGATCGCTTTCCCGGTGCCCGCAACTTGCTGAACTTGAGGCATGCCTGCGGGGCAGCGGCATTGAGAGGTTCATCGGCTACAGGAGGAGTTGGCACTGTTTAAAGGCGTTGGCTAAAATTTTTCCCTCGGAGGGATGCCCGAGCGGCCGAAGGGGCGCGACTCGAAATCGCGTAGGGGCGTTAAAGGACGCTCCTCCGGGGTTCAAATCCCCGTCCCTCCGCCAAGTGAGCGACCGACCCCGCACAAGCGGAGCGATGCCCGAGTGGACGAAGGGACCCGGCTGGAAACCGGGTAGAGCCCGAAGAGGGTTCTCCGGGGTTCGAATCCCCGTCGCTCCGCCAATCGGTGCACAATAGTGCCAGCACGATGGCTCCCGCTTCCCTTCCGACCCCCTTGCAGTGGCGAAGGGAGTGTCGCCTTCGTTGCGGTTGAGTATGTTCGGAAAGTCATGGAATCGGTTTTGTGCGTCGTGGCTGATAGCCACTCCAACAAGGAGGAGCAATCCGACGCTCCTTTCGCCTTCGCTGAAAAGCCGACGCTCCCTCCGACCTTCTGTTGGAGCGGCTATTAGCCGCGAAAGTGGCGAATAGCAATGTCCGTTGCAACGGAGGGCGGTTATTCAAGGCGTGATTTTCTGAACACACTTGTTGCGGTTGATAGCCGTTCCAGCAGGAAGCGTGGGGAACTTTTCGCCGCCACAAATCCTCAGCCCAAAGAGCGTTTCCCTCGCTCCGATGGGGCAATTAAGGCGGGTTTTCCGAACACTTGCGTAGCAGTGCTAAAGTTGGGGCGGTGGTGGCGATGTTGGTCAAGCAGGACATTTTCGCACCGATGGAAAGTCATCCGATGGCGCATGCCGCAACGCTAACAGTGTTGCCCGATGGCGATTTGCTCTGCGCGTTTTATGCGGGCACTTACGAGACGGCGCCAGACCAAGCCATCTTCCTTGCACTCGCTCGTCGGCAGGGAAGCGAATGGGTGTGGGCGAAACCGCGCAAACTCGTGGACACAAAAGGCAAGGCGGATGGCAACCCCGTTTTGTTTGTCGCCCCCGATGGAACGGTTTGGCTCTTCTTCGTCACCCTTCAAGGTCGCGGTTGGGCGACGGCGTTTCTTTTTGCGATGCGGTCGGTAGACAACGGAGAGACTTGGAGTGAACCGCAATTGCTTTGTGCCCTTCAAGGCATCATGCCCCGCACCAAGCCCCTCGTCCTGAAAGATGGGGCATGGCTTTTGCCTCTTTATGACGAGCGGCGATGGCAACCTGTCTTTTGGCGCTCAAAAGACGGTGGACAAAGTTGGCAGGAAGTGGCAACCGTTCAGCGACGGGGGCTCATTCAACCTGCCGTCGTGGAACTTTCTGATGGGCAGTTGTTGGCTTATTGCCGCAGCACGATGGGGCGAATCGTTCGGCTCACTTCCGACGATGGCGGGTTCACTTGGTCAGCACCCGAGCCGACAAAGTTGCCAAATCCCAATGCCGCCGTTGACTTGGCACGCATGAACGACGGAGCGTTGGTGTTAGCCTTCAATGACAGCGTGGAACGACGCACGCCGTTGAGCATCGCCTTTTCGCCCGATGAAAGCGAGCGTTGGACGGTCATCCGTGATTTGGAAGTGGGCGACGGTGAGTTCAGTTACCCGTGTCTGGTGGTGGATGGCGACGGGTTGGTGCATTGCGCCTACACTTATCGTCGCCAAAGAATCCGCCACGCTGTTTTTGACCGCCAGTGGCTGAAGGGCGGCATGTGAGGAGGTGTCAGTGCAGTGCTCCATTGGCTGATGATGTTTGCGATGGTGCAAGGGGCGACAGTGATGCTGGAAGATTTTGAGCAGCCGAAAGAATTGCGCTTAGGCGGGATGCAAATTCATCCGTCGTCACAAGTTCGGCTGAGCACGGAGCGCCCTTTTGAAGGGAAGCGATGCGCTGAGTTGCGTTACCGCTTTGAGCAAGTGCAAGGGCTGCAATATCTGGAAGTCATCGCTCCGCACCGACTGAGCGGTAAGCCGCGCCGAATCAGCGTCGCCGTGTGGGGCGACGGTTCGGGCAACATCGTTCGGGTTCGGTTCGTGGACAAAAACGGCGAGTGGCATCAATTTGACTTGGGGACGCTGCACTTTCAGGGATGGCGACGGCTTTGGACGCGTCTGGATGCCCCGCACGGTCATTGGGGCGGCGACGGCAACGGGCAGTTGGATGAACCCATCACCTTCTTCAGCCTTGTCCTTGACAGCCTCGTGCGACCGTCGGAAGGGGTCGTCGCTTTTGACGCCGTGACTGTCCACTACGGCGAAGAGGAGAGACCACCCGTGACGGTGCAATTTGTGCCCACGAAGCAATGGGGCTACTTTTGGGGCAAAAAGGATGTCCCGTCGGGCAAGTTGTTGTTCACCGCCAAGCAGCCCGTCACTGTTGAGGTGACTGTGCGGCTCCTCAATCACCGTGAAGAGGCAATCCGCCAACTATGGCGGGGCAAGGTGACCGTTTTGCCTGACAAGCCGTTAGAGCGCCCGTTATCGCTGTCCCTCAGTGCTTTCGGCGTTTACTTCGTGGAGGTGCAAATGGGCGAATGGTCAAAAGCGTTCTCCCTTTGTTGGCTGCCTGAGCCTGCCCCTCTTTGGGACGACAGCCCCTTCGGCGTTTGCACGCATTTCGGTCAACACAAACACAAAGTGCCCGACACCTTAGACCTCATCCGCAAGATGGGGGCGGCGTGGATTCGCGACGAACTTTACTGGAGCGAGATAGAACGCGAGCGAGGCAAGTTTACCTTCCCCGCCTACTACGATGCCTACATGCAAGCGGCAAGCCAACTCGGCTTGCGACCGCTCATCATTTTCAACTACGCCAACAAGCACTACGACGGTGGCGTCGCCCCCCACACGGAAGAAGGGCGTAAAGCCTTCGCCCGTTATTGCCGTGCGTTGATGAGCCGCTATGGGACGATTTGTCGCCACTGGGAAGTTTGGAACGAACCCAACATCGGCTTTTGGCAACCAAAGCCCAACCCTGCTGACTACACCGAATTGCTCAAAACTGTCTATCAAGTCGTCAAGGCAACTGACCCGACGGCGACCGTTGTCGGCGTCTGCACGGCAGGGACGGATTTTGGCTTCATTGAGGAAGTCCTCAAGCGAGACGGAGGTAAGTTCATGGATGCCATCTCGGTGCATCCTTATCGCTACCCCCGTTCACCCGAAGCCAGCGACTTTGTCGGCGAAATGCAGCGGTTGAAAGGGTTGCTGGACAAATACGGCGTCGGGCACTTGAAAGTTTGGCTGACAGAGTTTGGCTATCCGACCCACACAGGTGGGACGCCCCAATGGCTTTCGGCAGCGCACATCGTCCGAACCTACCTTTGGGCGCTGACGCTGCCCTTCATTGAGCGGGTGTTCGTTTACGACTTTCAGGACGACGGCGAAGACCCAAACTACAACGAGCACAACTTTGGGCTCATTCGCTTTGATAGTTCGCCCAAAGTTGCCTACGCCGCCTACAACACGATGGTGCGGATGCTGGTGGGCAAGAAGTTCGTGCGCCAATGGGAGGTGGGCGAAAACGCTGCTGCCTTGGAGTTTGCGGGTGAAGGGGGCAATGTCCTTGCCGTCTGGGCGATCAAGGGCAAGCAAACCTTGACGCTTTCCGTCCCGACGAAAGCGGTGAGGTTCGTTGACTTGATGGGCAACGAACGATGGATTTCGGTTGAGGGAGGCAAGGTTACAGTGGCGGTGACGGAAGAGCCGTCGTTTCTCGTTTGGCGGACGAGTGAGCAAGGAAAGCGAGCCAGCCGTTGAGAAATTGCCAACCGAGCAAGCGGATGGAGTGCGCCAGCAACGCCCGACGGACCGTTCGCCATTCCGAGCCCGAAAACCCTGAAGCGATTAAGTCGCCGTCGGGAAGCAAGCGAGGCAAGTCGGGAAGCAACCGCAAAAGGGCTTCGGCACTGATGTTGCAGCAAACGAGGTCAAAAGTGCCTCGCAAAGGTTGCGCCAAGTCACTGACGAGCACTGCCCAACGAGATCGGTTCGTTTGAGCGAGATTGAAGCGGGCGACTTGTGCCGCTGTGGGCGAAATGTCCGTCGCAACGATGCAGGAAGCACCCTGTCGGGCGGCAGCGAGGGCTAAAATGCCCGTGCCCGTCCCGATGTCCAACACCCGTTTGCCTTGCAAGGGCAAAAGATCAAGCAAGGCAAGGCAAAGGCGGGTCGTCGGATGGTGAGCAGTGCCGAAAACGCCCTGCGTCCTCGGCAAAAAGGGAGCAGAAGGCAAGAAAGGCGACGAGGGCGCTAACTTGCCGCCCCCTGCATAAAGCACCTTGACTTTTGGACGAACTTGCTCCCAAAGCCATTGCACCTGCAAAGGGCTATCTGCCGTCTCAGAAAGGCGGGCGGAAAGAAGGACATCATCGCCCCAAGGTTGCTGGCGCAGTTGCCTCGCTCCCAACCACTGCCCTTTTGCCTTCAAGGTTTCCATCGCTGTCGGTTCGGCGATTGCCCAGAAAGTGACAGGCATGAGGGTGTCAAGGGCTCACGAGTGTGTTCGGAAACTAAGCCCAGCAAACCTCTCGGTGACAACATCCTTGCCCACCATTGAAAGGCTGGGCTACTTTCACGAAGTCGGCTGAAGCCGACGAAAGAGCCCATTTCAATGGGCTTCGTCATCGTAGCCCGCCAATTCATTGGCGGGCAAACTTTTTGCCCGACCTGCCGATCTTCTCAGATCGGCAGAAGCCTTGCCTTCTCAAAGGCGCAATTTCCGAACACCCTCAGGGCTCACTCCGCTTCTTCCTTCGGGGCGATGGGGTTGGCGAGGAGGAAGATGGCTTCATCGGGGCAGACGGGACCGCACTTGCCGCACCAATCGCAGCGTTCTTGGATAACTCTTGCCATCCCGTCCTTCATGTAAAGGGCTTGGGTCGGACAGACAGGGATGCAGGCTTCGCAACCCGTGCACCAATCCAAGATGACCAACTTGCGGGGCGTTTGGGCGATGGTCGTAGCGGTCGCTTCATGGACAGGTTCGCCGTTGGCGAAAGCGCAGGCAGCGTCTATCTCTTCACGGGTGAGCAATCCCACACAAACGCAATCAACGCAAGGATGGGTGAAGACGAACTCCAAGGCTTCTTTCCATCGGTCGCGGGAGAGCATTCCTCCTGCGAGGGGTTTGATAGCGCAGACGGTTTTGCCAGCGTCTTTGAGCCGTTGCAAAGCCCCTTCCATCGCCGCCAAATCACCGTCCAAAATGCCTGCCCCGATCAAATTGAACGCCACTTGCACGAAATCGGCTTCTTGAAGTTCTGCCGCCAACAATGCCCCTTCCACCGTGTGGGTGGACAAGCCGATGGCTTTGACCAGCCCCATCGCTTTCGCCTCGCAAAGGTAACGCCAAGCGCCCTGCCGCATCGCAAAATCTTGGCGGGAACGGACATCGTTGAGCAAAAAGAGGTCGGCTTCCTCTCGGTTCAAATCAATCAGGCTCTCGGCGACTTCCCGTTCCATCCCTTCGTAGGAGCGAGCCGACGATTTGTCAATGACGACGACTTGAGGGTTGTCGCCGAAGGCGACGGCAAGATAGTCGCGGGTGCGATACTCTTTCGCCGTGTCAAAGGTCGTGATGCCGCAGTCAAAGGCATAAAGGAGCAGGTCGGCACCTTGCATCAAGGGCAAGCGCCGCAGCAACGGTCCCAATTGCATCGTCCCGAAGCAAAGGCGGGAAACTTGCACCGATGTGTTGCCGACACGGACGGTTTGCATCGGTTGTCGCCCCTCGGCATCGCAAAATTTGCCTCTACAGCCGAAACTATTTTGGCATCGCAGGGAAGGTGGACGACGATGGCGTGGGATGAGTTGGCGAAAGCCTTTGTTTCTCTTCTGCTCATCACGGACCCATTGGGCAACTTGCCCTTGTTCATGGCGGTGACGGAACAGTGCAGCGAGCATCAACGGCGAAAAGTTTTTTCTCTTGCCACAGTGGTCGCTTTCGCCATCTTGCTCGTCTTCGCCCTAACGGGTGCGGGAGTTTTCCGCCTGTTCGGCGTGACCTTAGCCGATTTGCAAGTGGCAGGTGGGTTGCTTTTGCTCCTCATCGCCGTCCGCATCGTTTTGGCGGGGCATTGGACAGTGGAAGAACGGGGTGAAGTGTCCATCGTGCCATTGGCGTGTCCGTTGCTGGCAGGACCTGGGGCGATGACGGCGGTATTGGTGCTCAACGCCAGTTACGGGCTTTGGGTGACCCTTTCAGCGCTGGTCTTGACTTTCCTCGTCACTTGGGGCATTTTGATGGCGGGCGGAGGGATTTTCCGTCGGTTGGGCAAGACGGGTTCGGGCATTATCGCCCAAGTGATGGCGTTGTTGCTGGCGACCATCGCCGTCCAATTCATCCGAACGGGACTGGCAACCCTTTGGGCGGCGATGCGAAACCCTGCGTGATTTTCGTCACGAAAGGAGGTGCTCAAGGGTGGCACAAACTCTGCACGCCGATAAAGTCGTGGATGCCCGTGGGGCGCAATGCCCAGGTCCTTTGGTGGAACTGATTCGTGCCCTCAAGGAAGTGCCTGTCGGTGCCGTCGTGGAAGTTTGGACGCAAGAGCCTCGCACGAAAGAAGATGCGAAGGCGTGGTGCCAACGCTCAGGGCACGAGTTTCTCGGCGCTTTTCCCGCCGATGGCTATGAGCGGGTTTTGGTGCGCCGAACAAAATGAGCCTTCGGCATCGTCGGCAAACCAGCGAAGCAGCGTCCTAAGTAAGAGGGATGGGACGCGGGACGGGGGACGATAGCGATGAAAGGGTTCTCCCGACAAAAACGGGCAGGGCAGTCGTTAGTGGAGTTTGCCCTTATCGCCAGCGTCTTGATTTTGCTGGTCACGGGGACGCTGGTGTTTGGGCAACTTTTTCTGTGGCTGCATACCCTCAACAATGCCACGAGGGATGCCGCCCGCTTGGGAGCAACCTGCTATGATCCCGACAACGACAACAACCTCAACGAACACATCCGCGACCGCATCTGCCAAGCGACCGCTAACTTTCCCAACCGCAACAGCATCACCATCACGATTGAAGAGCGAGACTCCAACGGCAACTTGTTGGAGCCCGTCATCGTGACCTCTTGTTCCGCTGCGACAGTGCCTGCGGGCATTCGGCGGGTGGGCGGTTCGCTGACGGTGACGGTCACTTACGATGCGCCCGTCGTTCCCATTCCCGGCATTTTGTCCAGCCCTCGCAGGTTGCGTTCGTCGGCAACTTTTCGGATGGAGTGCAACCGCAATTAGTCGCCCCGAAAGGTAGGGCGGGGTTGGCGTAACTCTGGCGGGAAGCCGTCGTCCCACTTCATGAAGTCAAAGATGTTCGCCCATAAACTCTCCCGCCCCGCTTCGTCGGGGAACAACTCGCAAATCAACCGCACCAACGCTGGCACATCCACCTGCTCATACATCCTTCGGGTGAAGCGCAACGCCAAGCCCGCCAAGTAGCCAGGGTTCACTTGTGTCAAGGGGTCGCATTGAAAGGGGCGAGCGGCAGGGACGCAACGGCTGTGGGCGACGGCGAAACTTTGGGCTCGCCATCTGCCACTGCTTTCAATGCTCTCCTCCCAGCAGACCACACCTTCCTCAGGTCGCTCAATCAAACCGCCACAGAAATGGCAGCAGGGCTGGCGAAACCAGTAACCTGCCATCTTTGTCATCCCTCCTTTGGAGGCACGAAAACCCGCAGGGCGTTTGGGACGACAGTGACCGTTGCGGGCGTCGTGCCGACGGGCTCGCCGTCGGCGAAGAGCGGGATTGGTTCGTCGCTGTCAAGGTGGACTTGCTTGGCAGGATGCAAACTCACCTCAGGTTCGCGGACATGCTCGCCCGAAAAGACGGTCGGCAGCAATCGCAAGATGCGCCACTTGCTGGTCGCTCTCACGATGCAAACATGCAACAAGCCATCGTCCAGTTGAGCGGTTGGGGCAATCCACATCCCGCCGCCGTAAGCGGGGCAATTGGCGGTCGCCACCAGCAAGGTTTCTCCCTCAAACGCCCACCCGTCGCCACGAACCCGAACGGTTTTGAAGCGATAGCGAGCCAACAAAAGTAAAGCGGCACCAAAATAGCCGACCCAGCCGCCGGGAATTTGCCGATGGCGATGGGCGAAGTCGGCGACCTCGCTGTCAAAGCCACAGGTGACGATGCCGCAAAAGAAACGGGGCGAGGGACGAGGGACGGGAGACGGGACAGCGAGAGGCGCAAATGGTTCGGTAGTCTCTGCTTGCCGCTCATCACTTGTTTTGCCTTTCGCTGCCATCACTTGCCCTAAGTCAATCGCTTTGAGGTGCTGTCTGGCAATGACTTCGGCGGCGGCTTCAGCATCCAGCGGGATGCCCAAGGCTCGCACCAAGTCGTTGCCTCGCCCGCAAGGGATGATGCCCAAGGGGATGTCGGAGTTCGCCAACACTTGGACGGCATGATGGATGGTGCCATCTCCGCCCGCAATCAACACGGCATCCACGCCTGTTGCGACGGCTTGTTCGGTCAATTGGCGGACATGCTCAGGGTTTTCGCTGGGTCGCAATTCACAGTGCCAGCCGTGCTGTTGCAAGCGGGCTTTTGCGCGTTGAGCGTGCCAAAGGGCACGCCCCCGTTTGGCTTTTGGGTTGACGATCAACACACTCCGCATCCCATCGTCTCCCTGTTCGGCGCGCAAGGGTGTGTCGGCGTGTCGGAATGCGAGAGAGGCGAGAGTTGCTCTGACGCCCTTCCTCGCTGCCATTTTAGCAAAAAGCGCATCGGGGCGATAAAATTTGCTGCCGCACAGGCAAAGAGGTAAACGGTGTGCCTTAAGCGCACCATGCAAACTTCCCTTGCGACGAGGTGTTGTCGTGATGGGCATGACGATGACGGAAAAAATCCTTGCTGCCCATGCGGGCGTCCCGAAAGTCCGACCGGGCGAATTGGTCAACTGCAAAGTGGACTTGTGCATGGCGAATGATGTGACGGCAGCCTTGGCGATCAAGGAGTTTCGCAAGATTGGCATCAACCGCGTCTTTGACCCTGAAAAAATCGTGCTGGTGCCCAGTCACTATGCGCCCAGTAAGGACATTCAAGCGGCGGCGCAAGTGAAAGTCATGCGGGATTTCGCCAAAGAGATGGGCATCAAGCATTTCTTTGAACTGGGTCGGGGCGGCATTGAGCACATCCTCGTGCCCGAACAAGGGTTGGCGTATCCGGGCATGCTCTATGTCGGCGCCGATTCGCACACCTGCACCGTCGGGGCGCTGGGTTGCTTTGCGACGGGCGTCGGCTCTACGGATATGGCAGCCGTTTGGGCGACGGGCGAAATTTGGCTGAAAGTCCCTGAGACGATGAAGTTCGTCTACACGGGCAAACTGCAAAAGTGGGTGATGGGCAAGGACTTGATCTTGGCGACCATCGGCAAAATCACCGTCTCAGGGGCACTTTATCGGGCGATGGAGTTCACGGGACCGGTCATCCACGAGTTGCCCATGAGCGAGCGGTTCACGATGTGCAACATGGTCATTGAAGCCGGGGGCAAAAACGGCATCATGCCAGTGGACGAAGTGACGCTGGCTTATTTGCGCCGTCATGCCCCCCACACCGAAGACAAATGGCTCATCGTGGAAAGCGACCCCGATGCGCAGTATCACAGCGTTTGGGAGATCAACTGCTCCGAGTTGGAGCCATTGGTCGCTTTTCCCCATTCGCCCGACAATGTTCATCCCGTTTCGGAAGCCGCTTCCCTCAACATCACCGTTGACCAAGTTTTCATCGGCTCGTGCACGAACGCCAAGTTGGAAGACTTGCGAATTGCGGCGAGGTTGCTGAAAGGGCGCAAGGTGCACCCGGATGTTCGGCTCATCGTCATCCCTGCCACCCACCGAGTTTACATGCAAGCGATGAAGGAAGGGTTGCTGGAAATTTTCGCCGACGCAGGCGCCATCATCGCCGAGGGCACTTGCGGTCCGTGTTTGGGCGGTTACTTCGGCGTTTTGGGACCGGGCGAACGATGCTTGTCCACGAGCAACCGCAACTTTATCGGTCGGATGGGTTCGCCTCAGTCGGAAGCCTTCCTCGCCAACCCTGCCGTTGCGGCGGCAACGGCGGTGCTGGGGCGCATCGCCCATCCCGACGAACTGGATGGAGCGCCTAAAGTTTGGTCGTTGAAAGCCTTCGCCGAAACCGCCTCGCTTGCCTCCTGAGGGAAAAGGTTCGGCAACTTCGCCCCTCCTTTGACCCTTCAAAAAGTCATCGCCTGCCGAAAAGGCGGTAACGGTTGGCAGCGATGAAGCGATAAAGACGCCAGCCAAGCCGACGCAAAGGCGACAGGGACATCAGCCACGCGAAGGGGCGCAAGGGAGGGCAAAGATGCATCAACGCCACGATGCCATCTAAGCCCCAAAAAACCTGCCCTTCGGGCGAGACGACTTGAACGGCGTCAAAGGAACAACCCTCCGAGACACAGGGAAGGGGCAGAAAGGCAAGACAGTGACGACGGTCTAACCGACGCAGCCAATGAACGATGCGCAGGCAAAGGTTGCAGCGGTCGTCGTAAAAGACCTGCCATCGCCGACGGGACATAGGGTTCACCGCCACCTATTATGCAAGCCCCCCGAAGATGCGGCTGACGCCAAACGGATTTTCTTTCCGACGCCCCAAAGGGGCAATCCGCACCTGTTGGAGTGGCTGTCAGCCCCAATTTTTTGTCGTCACCCTCAGGCTGAGGGTGTTCGGAAAATGCGCTTTTGAAAGGGCGGGGTTTTTGCCAAGCCAAACAATTGGCAGAGGGTGAGATGGGCAGAGAGGCAGTCGGGCAAAATGGGGCTCATCAGAACTTGCCCGCCAATGAATTGGCGGGCTACGATGACAAAGCCCACAACAGTGGGCTGTTTTCAGTCGGCTTCAGCCGACTTCGTTAGCGTAGCCCAGCATTTCAATGCTGGGCAAAGGTGGCAAAAAATCGGGCACATCGGAGGTTGTCTTCCCTTTAGGCACGGAGTTTCCGAACACCCTCCCTCAGGCTTGAAGATGCCGAGCCTTTAAGCGGGTGGCATAATGCATAGCAACCCATTGGCAATGAGAGGGGGGTTCGGTAATGGCGCTTTCATCCCGTCAAGTCATCGTGTTGGTGGACTGCGACCCGATGGAAACCCGCATCGCTGTCTTGGAAAACGGCAAAGTCGTGGACTTGGAAATAGAGCGGGAAGCCCGCATCGTGGAGAATGTCTACAAAGGGGTCGTCCGCCAAATCGTTCCCGGCATCGGCGCTGCCTTCGTGGACATCGGCTTGGAACGCAACGGCTTTCTCTATGTGGATGACATCGTGCCGGGAGGCTTGGGCGTTTCGGGACAAACCCAACGGGACCGGTTTCGCAATATCCGTGAGGCGGTCAAAGAGGGCGACAAGGTGTTGGTGCAAATTGCCCGCTATGGCGGTCCGCGCAAGGGAGTGCGGTTGACGACAAAGGTGGGGCTGCGAGGGCATTACTGCGTCTTGCTTTGTCAAGGCTCCGACCATGTGGGCGTGTCAGTGAAGGTGACCGATGAACGCACCCGCGAGCGGTTGAGGCGGTTGGGCGAACAGTTGCGTCCCTTAGATTGTGGGTTAATCCTGCGCTATCACGCCGCTAAGGCGACACCAGAAGCCATCGCTTTGGAAGTGGAGCAATTGTATCGGCGTTGGCAACGACTGATGCGAGATTTTGCCAAAGCCCCTGCTCCTTCCCTTCTCTTCAGCCGTCCCTCGGTGTTCGCTGATTTGCTCTGGGACATCGCCCCGCCTGACACCCAACGCATCATCGTGGACGGAGAAGAGGAAGCGAAACAGTTGCGCGAGTTGGCAAAAGAGTTGCGTCCCGAATTCGTTGACCGCATTGAAGTCTACCAAGGCAGCACGCCCATCTTTGAGCACTTCAATGTGGAGCCGCAGTTGCGGGTGTTGTTTGAGCCTATTGTCCCACTGCCCAGCGGTGGCTATCTGGTCGTGGAGGAAGCGGAAGCGGCGACCCTCATTGATGTCAACACGGGACGCTACACGGGTCGGGATAACACCGCCCAGACGATTTTCCAGACGAACATGGAAGCCATTGAGGAAGTCGCCCGACAAATGCGCCTGCGGGATTTGAGCGGCATCATCTTGGTGGACTTGATTGATGTCTTGCGCTCTAAAGACCGCAACAAACTGATGGCAGCCTTCCAGCAGGTCGTGCAGCGGGACAGAAACCCGACGAAAATCGTGGACTTGAC
>Ga0209289_100371_pt1 | contig 24944 bp, 31 predicted proteins | sample GXS110809BmetaG_FD_184121 | JGI IMG/M metagenome (GOLD analysis project Ga0209289, IMG submission 184121) | Hot spring microbial communities from Gongxiaoshe hot spring, China to study Microbial Dark Matter (Phase II) - GXS 110809B (SPAdes)... ...
GTCTTGTGCCATAGATGTCTTCAAGGATGTCTTGGATGTCTCTTGTAGATAAGCCTTTAGAGTATAGTAGGAATAGTTTTTCTTGGAGTTCTTTAAGCAGGACTTTTTCGCCTTTTGGGACGAGAGAGGGTTCAAACTCAGATAGTCTTGATTTGACCTGAGGGGGTATTGATGGTTTTTTCGTATGAGCCATTTCTGGAGTTAGGGTTATTGGAGAGTCTGTATTTTTCGTAGCCGAGGAATTCATCCAGCTCAGCCTTTGAACCATCAGCTCTTTGAGTAGTTCACTGAACTCCTTTCGGTATTGCTCTACTTTCTCCTTGCTTGGTTGTTTTATGTTAATGCCTCCTTACTTTATTTTTACACAATGGATGAAATACTCCCGTCGCTTCAGACAAGGTCTTGAGAACGGAAAAAGCACCTGCGAAAAGGCAACTGTGGGAAGGCTATAAAGGAGTTTGAAAAGGCTCTTGAGAAAAACCCCAACAACTTTGAAGCCTTATATTGGCTTGGTGTTGCGGAGGGCATGTGTGGATACTACAGCAAGGCATACGACAGGTTTGTTCTTGCCTTAAGATACTCACCAGACAGAGGTTGGCAGGCAAGGGTAAACGCCACAATAGGCTTAACTCTTCTGTATATGGGTAGGGACAACGATGCGGTAGTTTATTTTGAAAGAGCAAGGGTTATTGACCCAAGGAACGAGATAATTGTTGCCTATTATGACTGGGATACTCCTGAGAAAGGTCTAAAAAAGCCAAAAATAAAGAAAAAGCCAAAGGACAAAGAAGGCTTTGAGATAAGCCTAAGGTGGCTCGATTATGGTATAGCCTCTGCGTAAGACCTGCTAAGTTTAAAGAGCCTGCGGGCTAAATCCTTAGCCTCTTCCTTTTTCCCATAATGAGGGTCATCAAGCAAAAAGCTGTTTACCTTCCCTCTCACATAAGCTCTGTAGCACTTAAAAAAGGGCAAAAAGAGGTCAAACTCTTCATCCTGCGTTATTTTTTTGTATTCTTCTTCATAGACTTGAGAGAGGTCTCTTCTTCCTGCAAGCTCAAGCTCCATAGAGAGAAAGCACATATCGTTTAACACATCACCGCACCTAAACCTGTCATTAAACTCAATACAGTCAAAAACACAGATACCTTCATCCAGAAAAGCCACATGCTCAAGCCTTATATCTCCATGCCCGTCTCTAATGCGTCCGTCTTTTATTCGTTTTTCAAAGAGATTTGAGTATTTTCTATAAAAGTCCTCTGTTTTCTCTTTGATAAACTCGTAGTCTTCCTTGTCTACGGTTATGCCTATGTATTTTTCGGTTTGCGAAAAGTTTTCGTCGGTGTTGAACTTCATTACCTCAAGCCTTCCAAACTCATCCCGCCTTTCCGCCTTTGCATGGAAGTTTGCTATGTGTCTTGCGAGTTCTTTCATGTTCTCTTGAGAGACCTTTGAAAGCATGTTTTTTAAAAGTCTTTCCTCTGGTATCCTTCTCATCTTCACCGCATACTCCACTGGGTTTGATGGGTCTTCTATACGATATTCACCATCTACATAACTTATGGGAACAACATCCCTGTATACCCATCCGCATAGCCTTCTGTTTAGCTCTAGCTCCTTTTTGCAGTTTTCAAGCCTTTTCTCTAAAGTTGAATAGTCCAAAAAGCCGAAGTTTACTGGCTTTTTTATCTTGTAGACCACCTTCTCTAAAAGCAAGACCCAGCTTGTATGGGTCTGTAAAACCTCTGCACTTAAGCTCTTTGATAACTGCTCTATCATGATATCAGTCCATAAAGTCTCTTAAAGTATTCTAACACATTTCGCAGCTCTTCGTATATTCTATCCGCCAACTCTTCATCGTAGGCGTGGGAGGTGAGGTTTCTATAGTTGCATATCTGAAGCCAATAAGGGTCATTATCGGGAGTGTTTCATCCATTGTGTAAAAATAAAGTAAGGAGGCATTAACATGAAACAGCCAAGCAAGGAGAAAGTAGAACAATACCGCAGGGAGTTCAGTTAGCTACTCAAAGACCTTATGTCTCAAGCCATTGTAAGGTGTTAGGAGTTGAATGTTTATTTTTTGCACGGTGGATGAAATACTCCCGACAAGCAGGTTGTTCATATCAACCAAAGCTCCTTTGTATTTACCATAGCCAATGTGTCTCCGTCCAGAGTATGTGAGGGCTTTGGTTTAAAGAGCTTCACATTAGTCTACAAACTATAGCCATTATAAAGTGCAACTTCAAGATTAGTTATGCTATAATATCACCATGCCAAAACTTTCACCCAGAGATATAAGGAGAAAGATACAGGGTATAAAAAACACCCGCCGGATAACCAACGCTATGAAGGTGGTCTCCGCTGCAAAGCTCCGTAAAGCTCAAGAGCTCATATACGCTTCAAGACCCTACTCAGAAAGGCTTTACGAGGTTCTCAGAAATCTCTCAACGCATACAAATCTACAGTCAAGCCCCCTCTTTCAGGTAAGAGAGGAAAGAGCCTGTGACCTTGTTCTAATCACCGCGGACAGGGGTCTGGCTGGAACTTTTAATATAAGTCTTATAAAAAAGGCTGAGGACTTTATAGCGGAGAAACAAAAGCAAGGCGTCAAGGTAAATATGATAATCGTCGGCAGGAAGGGATCTCAATATTTTGGAAGGAGGAACTACAACATACTTAGGGCTTATGAAGATGTATTCAGAAAAGAAATAAACTTCAACGTGGTAAAGGAGGTGGGTGAGTTATTGAGAGACAGATACTCAAGAGAAGAATCCGACTGCACGGTTCTAATGCACAATGAAATGGTTACGAGGGCGAGCTACAAGCCCCTTATGAGGGTCTTCTTACCACCTAAACTTACCTGTGAGGAAGATGAAAGCATAAGCATGCCAGAAACTTATGGTGTGTATGAGTTTGAAGTAAATGTAGAAACCTTCGTAAATAAGCTCCTTGACCTTTATCTCAACTATCAGATATACAGGGCGATGCTTGAATCCAACGCAGCAGAGCACTTTGCTCGTATGGTAGCTATGGACAACGCCACAAGAAACGCAGACGAGCTTGTAAAAACGTGGACTCTCATATTCAACAAGGCAAGGCAGGAGTCCATAACCTCTGAGCTAATAGATATAGTGAACGCAGTAGAAGCTATGAAATAAAGGAGGAAAACATGAAGGGAAGAATAGTTCAGGTTATAGGTGCGGTCATTGACGTGGAGTTTGGAGAGAAAAACCTTCCACCTGTCAGGCACGGTCTCAAGACAAAAAGAAAATTCATAGACGACAGAGGCAATTGGGCGGAAGAGGAGCTCTTTCTTGAAGTAGCCCAGCACATAGGAGAGAGCAGAGTCAGATGCGTGGCAATGGGTTCCACCGATGGTCTTGTGAGAGGTCAAGAAGTAGAATACCTCGGAGGTCCCATAAAAGTGCCAGTGGGTAGACCAACTTTGGGTAGGATATTCAACGTGGTGGGTCAACCTATAGATGAAGCTGGACCCGTAAACGCAGAAGAATACTGGCCTATGTTTAGAGAACCACCACCCCTTGAAGAGCAGTCCACAAAGGTAGAAATACTTGAAACTGGTATAAAGGTGGTGGACTTGCTTGAGCCATATGTTAAGGGTGGAAAGGTAGGACTCTTTGGTGGTGCGGGAGTTGGAAAGACAGTTCTCATGCAGGAGCTTATCCACAACATAGCAAAATTCCATAAAGGCTTTTCTGTGGTCATAGGCGTTGGAGAAAGAACAAGGGAAGGGAACGACCTTTGGAACGAGATGAAAGAATCTGGAGTTCTGCCCTACACGGTCATGGTTTATGGACAGATGAACGAGCCACCGGGCGTGCGTTTCAGGGTGGCACAAACAGGCATAACCATGGCGGAATACTTTAGAGACATAGAAGGTCAAGACGTGCTTGTTTTCATAGACAACATCTTTAGGTTCGTCCAAGCGGGCTCTGAGGTTTCTACGCTTCTTGGAAGGCTACCCTCTGCGGTTGGATACCAGCCCACACTAAACACGGACGTGGGTGAAGTCCAAGAGAGGATAACCTCCACCAAGAAGGGTTCTCTAACCTCCATACAGGCGGTCTATGTGCCAGCGGACGACATTACAGACCCAGCACCCTATTCGGTCTTTGCTCACCTTGATGCCACTACAGTGCTTGCCAGAAGACTTGCGGAGCTTGGTATATACCCAGCGGTTGACCCACTTGAGTCCACTTCCAAGTATCTGGCTCCTGAGTTCGTTGGAGAAGAACACTACCATGTAGCCTCTGAGGTCAAGAGAGTGCTCCAAAGATACAAGGAGCTTCAGGAGATAATAGCCATACTGGGTATGGAAGAGCTTTCAGAAGAGGACAAGGCTATAGTCAACAGGGCAAGAAGGATTCAAAGGTTCTTGGCACAACCCTTCCACGTAGCAGAGCAGTTTACCGGTATGCATGGTAAATATGTAAAGCTTGAGGACAACATTAGGAGCTTTAAGGAGATACTCACTGGCAACTACGACCATCTTCCTGAAATGGCGTTCTATATGGTGGGAACCATAGAAGAGGTTGTGGAGAAAGCCAAAGCCTTGGGAGCCAAGGTTTGAGGTCTGACGGAAGAAAGCCCGGAGAACTCAGACCCATAAGGATCGTAAGGGATTACCTTAAACATCCCGAGGGTTCTGTCCTTGTGGAGTTTGGAAACACAAAGGTCATATGCACCGCCTCTGTCCAAGACAGCGTCCCTCCCTTTCTAAAGGGTAAAGGACAGGGTTGGATAACCGCAGAGTATTCCATGCTTCCAAGGTCTACTCAAACAAGAAACATAAGGGAATCCGTCCAAGGTAAGATAGGTGGCAGAACTCACGAAATACAGAGAATGATAGGGCGGGCTATGAGAACCGCCCTTGACCTCACCAAGGTGGGTGAGAGAACCTTTTGGATAGACTGTGATGTAATACAGGCGGATGGTGGGACAAGAACTGCCTCCATAACTGGAGCTTTTGTGGCTCTGGCGGATGCGGTTATAAAACTATACAACGATGGAGTTCTAACATCTACACCCATAAAGGATTTCGTAGCAGCGGTGAGCGTTGGAATAGTAAATAACCAAATACTTCTTGACCTTAACTTTGAAGAAGACTCATCTGCAGAGGTAGACATGAACGTGGTGGCAACAGGCTCAGGCAGGATATCAGAGATACAAGCCTTGGGCGAAGAGCATTCCTTTACAAGAGAAGACTTTGACAAGATGTTATTTCTTGGGCTCGAGGGCATAAAGCAACTCATAGAGCTCCAAAAGGCCTTTTTTGAAGTGCAGGGAGGGATATTTAGAAAAAAAGGTGTAAGGGAAGCCCGTCTTTGAATACATATTAACACACATGTAACTTTCATAACATTTTGTCATTTCGGTTTGTAATGTTTATGACAAAAAGCTGACAGAAAGTGTTCAAATATCTTGGCATGCACTTTGCATACAAAATATACAGAACCAACTAAGGAGGTAAAACATGTGCATGGTGCGATTGGAACTTAACAACACCTGCATAGGTGCTTGTAAAGAGGAAGGTGTGGACATTGAAGCCCAAAGGAAAAAATGCCATTCAGAAGAGGAGGTTTACAGAAACATGAGCCTTGAGGAGTTGAAAGAGGAAGTGAAAAGACTGAGGATGGCAGCTGTAAACACTGCTACAAAACTTCATGACCTTGCGGAGGAAGGGCTTCCTAACAGATGGCAGGAGATCCCCGAAGTAGCTCAGGAAGCCTATGAAATTCACAAAACTTACTTTAAAGCCAAAAAGATACTCGAAGAGAAGTCAAAAGCCACAAGCAAATAAAAAAGGAGGTGATAGATATGAAACTTGTAAGAGCCTTTATAAGACCAGAGAAGGAACAAGAAGTAGTGCTTGCCCTTGAGGGCATGGGGTTTCCAGCCCTGACAAAGATGTCCGCCATGGGAAGAGGTAAACAAAAGGGTTTGAAGATAGGAGAGGTAGTCTATGAAGAGCTTCCAAAAACACTGCTACTCATAGCGGTTGAAGACAAGGATGTGGAGAAGGTAATAAGCACAATAACAAAACATGCAAGGACAGGGAATATAGGAGATGGCAAGATATTTGTAAGTCCTATCGAGAGGTCAATAACCATCAGAACCGGGGAGGTGGAACTATGAAGGAGGTATGGGCAATAATACGAAGGGAAAAGTTTGCAGAAACAAAAAGGTCCCTTGATGCGGTTGGATGTGGTGCTATGAGTGTGCATTCTGTGTGGGGTAGAGGTAAACAGGGAGGGCTTATTATGTCAGAAGTTGAAAGTGAAATGTTGGCATATGCCACAAGTGCACCCAAGCTAGTTCCAACCCCCTCTTATCTTGTCACAGAGGGTGCAACCCTTACAAAGCCTGTGCTCTATGTTCCAAAGAGGCTCTTAGTTATGGTTGTGCCAGATGATAAGGTAGACTTGGTTGTAGAAACCATTATTAAGGTAAACAGGACAGGAAATCATGGAGATGGAAAGATCTTCATAATGCCTGTAGAGGACGCAGTTACCGTCAGAACAGGTGAGAGTGGAGAACAAGCCTTATAGGAGGCTGATAACATGAAGGCTACCTTTAGAAAAAACTTAGTCAACGGCACTCTTGAGGTATACATACCCAAGAAGGACTTAGAGGCTTTGGTTGTAAATATACAAAAGGAAGGTGTGTGGGGTGGCATCTTTGAACTTTCAAACGGGTGGGTTCTGAAGGTGCCAGCCCTTGAAGCGGAGCCCAAGTTTCCAATAACCTTAGAGGTAAAAAAAATCAATGAGTAAGGAGGTGTGTCATGGGTTGTTCTTCTAAGGGCTGTGGAACAAGCATAGATGGGCTCTCTCATCTGCCAGAGAATATAAGAGAGAAGGTGGAAAACCACCCCTGCTATTCTCAAGAAGCACACCACTTTTATGCGAGGATGCACGTTGCGGTTGCTCCAGCCTGTAATATACAGTGCAATTACTGCAACAGAAAATACGACTGTGCCAATGAATCAAGACCGGGTGTGGTAAGTGAGTTGCTAACACCAGAGGAGGCAGTCAAGAAGGTGCTCGCAGTTGCGATGGAAATACCCCAGATGACAGTGGTAGGCATTGCAGGACCGGGAGACCCTTTGGCAAATCCAGACAGAACCTTTAGAACCTTTGAGCTTATCAAGGAAAAAGCCCCCGACATAAAACTGTGTCTTTCTACCAACGGGCTTAGGCTCACGGATTTTGTGGATAGGATTAAGGATTTAGGCATAGACCATGTAACAATAACCATAAACGCGGTTACACCTGAGACCGCATCTAAGATTTATCCGTGGATTTTCTATAACCACAAAAGGTACAAAGGCATAGAAGCTGCCAAAATAATCCTTGAAAAGCAGTATGAAGGACTTCAGGCTTGTGTAGAAAAGGGCATTCTAATAAAGGTAAACACAGTCTTTGCACCAGAGATAAACGGAGAAGAGCTGGAAGAGTTATCCAAAAAGGTCAGAAGAATGGGAGCCTTTCTCCACAATATAATGCCTTACGTAGAAGGCGAGGGCACAGTATATCAAAAGCTCGGCGTAAGACCACCCACACCCCAAGAGCTCAAAGAAGTTCAAGAAAAGTGTGAACCGCACATGTCTTTGATGAGACACTGCAGGCAGTGCAGGGCGGATGCGGTAGGTCTTCTTGGAGAGGACAGAGGACAGGAGTTCACAAAGGACAAGATAATACACCTTCAGGTCAACTACAGTGCGGAATACAGGAAGAGCATCCACGAAGAGATAGAAAAGGAAAGAGCTAAACTCAAGAAGGCAAGAGAGCTTATGTCTTTACCCTTAGAAGATGAGGGTAAGAAGGTTCTTGTGGCGGTGGCAAGTAAGGGAAACATGTTAGTAAACGAACATTTCGGCACAGCCCACGAGTTTCTCATATACGAGATTTCTTCCCAAGGTATTAAGTTTATACAACACAGGAAAGTAACACCCTACTGCCACGGTTCTATAGCCTGTCTTGAAGGTGGAGATATCCTTGAGGATACCATATCAAAGCTATCAGACTGTGAGGCTATCATAGCTGCAAAGATAGGCTTTGAGCCCAGAGACACTCTTGAAACAAAAGGCATTAAATGTGTTGACGAGTTTGCCTACCTTCCCATACCGGAGGCACTTACCAAGTATTACGAAAAGTATGTGTTGGAGAAAGTAAAGACGGAGGGTTAACAATGGCTATGTATATAAGGCAGGAGGATTGCATATCTTGTTATGCCTGCGAGCAGGAGTGTCCCACGGGTGCCATAAGCCACAATGAAGAAGGCATATTTACTATAGACCCATATGTATGCGTTGAGTGTCATGGTTTTTATGAAGAAGCCCAATGTCTTGCCATATGTCCAATAGAGGGATGTATAGTAAAGCTGGAGGTGGCTACATATGGATGTGCTTAAGGACCTCCAAAACCTAAAAGATGCGGAGGACTTCTTCCACTACTTTGGTGTGGAATACGACGAAAGCATCCTCAAACCCTACAGACTGCATATACTGAAAAAGTTCAATCTTTACATGCAGGAGGTTCTCAGCAAGGAAACAGAAACAGACCTTTTCCCACTATTAAAGGAGTGCTTAACAAGGGCATATCAGGACTTTCTCCATTCCACACCCATCCAAGAGCGTCTGTTCAAGGTTCACAAAGATGCACTAAGCTCAAGGCTTGTGAATTTGGAAGTAAAGGGAAAAAATTATGGAAAGCAAGTTTAATGTGGGAGATACGGTCAGGACACGCAAGAAAATAAAGAACGATGGCACTTTTCCAGGTCTACCCTGGGATGCCCATCTGGTAGACATAGGAGAGATAGGTGTTGTGCTGGATACTGGAACCTTTCTGCTAACGAAGACGGTGTATACCGTATATTTTCCAAATTTGGACGTATTTGTAGGGTGCCTCGAGCACGAACTGGAGGCGGTAGATGAAAAAGCAAGCCCTATTCAGAGGAATAGTAACGGAGCTTGACAAAGGAGAGTTCTTTTCAGATGTGGCTGTAAAGTTTAAAAACATAGAAGTTAGGATGGTGGTGCCAAGAAGCACTATAGATGAGTATGGTATAAAAGTAGGCGATAAGGTATACGTTATGATAGAAAACCAGAATGTATTCCTTTTCAAGAGATAATTTTCCTTTTAGCTCTTCTTTGAATACTTTCCAAAGGCAAAGCTCATTTTTCTTCCAATAATCTCTGGATTAAATGGGAGGTAAGTCCTTTTGGATTTTAAAAGTCCATTTATGTGAATGCTTGATTTGTTTACGAAGGCGTTTCTTCCTACTATAGGCTTGTTGGGATGCACCCTTAGACCCTTAGTTTCTATAAGATACTCTATGGCTTGGTATATCTTCTTTAGGTCAACTCCTGTCTCAATCCCCTGTATGATATCAAGGTAAAAAACAACCTCCTCTGTTGGCGTTATCCCGCATCTCTCCCCAAGTCCGAGAAGGGAGGTATTTATAAACCTTGCACCACCTAAGGATGCTACCACTGCGTTTGCAGTTGCCATGCCAAAGTCGTTGTGAAGATGAACCTCTACGTCAATCATGGAGGATATATTTTTCACAAGCCTCTGGGTTTGTATTGGGTTTAAAACTCCCACGGTATCCGAAAGCCTTACTCTGTCCGCCCCCAGGCTTTTTACATGCAGAACAAAGTCATACACAAAAACTTCCTCAGCTCTTGACGCGTCTTCAAGCCCAACTGAAGTATAAAGCCCAATAGACTTGCAGTAAGGAATAAGGTCCTTTGCAAGCTCAAGAATGTAATGCCTATCCTTTTTCAGTTTCTCCCTTAACATAATGTCTGAAATTGGAAAAGCTATTTCCACCCTTTTTACACCACAATGGATAGATAGCTCCAAGTCTTTAGGGTTTGCTCTGTTCCAGGCTATAACCCTATCACCAAACCTACCCTTAACCAATTCTTTTATGAATGCCCTTTCCTCCTCGCTGTGAGCTGGAATACCCACCTCTATCTCCTCCACACCCGCAGAGGCTATAAGGTAGAAAAGGCACCTTTTTTCTTCATAGGAAAGCTCCAGCTCCTTTGACTGGACACCTTCTCGCAGGGTCGTATCTGTAATAAAAACCCTCATGTTAAGGCTCCTATCCTGTGGAGTGTGTTTCTTAATGTATACAAAAACCTCTCTAATTCATCAATGGGGACTAAAGGTGGTAGCCTAAAGCTAAGTAGGTGGTCAAAACCACATTTTCTTCTGTTTGCCATACATGGAGTGGAAGTATTTAGATAAAAATCCTCTCTTTCCAAGAGAGATATGACCATCTCCAGTTCCACACCTTGTAAGCCAAAAGAAAAGAGGGCTGGAGCCTTACAGCCCTCCTTGAAAGCTGGTGGCAGAGGCAGGTTTTCTAAGACAAACCCATCACACATTTCAAAGCTTTTGTCTATTTCATCTCTTTTTTCCATTAGAAACCTTACAGATTGGGACAAAAGGTATATTCCAAACAGGTTTTCCTCACCCGCCCTTACACCCCTTTCCTGAATGCCCCCTTCAATAAGAGGCTTTAGTCTAATGCCCTTTTTAACATATAGAAAACCCACCCCTTGAGGAGCCATCAAAGAAGGTCCATCAAAACTCGCCATATCCAGCTCCTCCATGCTTATGCTGGGATAATAAAGACCCCACATATCAAAGTGACATACCACATTGGGATTGACCTCCTTGACCGCAGAGACTATACTCCTAATATCCCTCAGGGTGGAAGTTTCTCTGCAGACAGCACCCATTGTAACCATTAGAGTATCTTCTCTAACCTGCTCTGCAACAGCCTGAGGGTCTACCCATCCCTTTTCGTCAGTTTGTATGTATACCACCTCAAAGCCTTGTCTTTCGAGCCCTTTTAGAGGATGGGTGATAGATATATGTTCAAAGTTTGTGGTGAGTATATTGCCTTTTTTACCGTATACATAGCCTTTGATGGCTAAATTGTTGCTCTCTGTAGAGCTTGAAGTGTATATGACCTCAAGGTTAGAACATCCCAAAAAGCTCGCCAAAACACCCCTTGACCTTACCAGCATCTCCTTTGACCTTGTTGACAATCTGTTTATACCAGTTGGATTTATGAAAAAAATGGATAAAAGTTCTTGCCTAAAGGCTCCATCAAGGGGTTGAGAAGAGGTAGGGTCAAGAAGTAGCATGCGTAAACTCCTCCATAGAAAGCCTTATCAAGGTTTCTTTCTTTGGTATACCCAATTCATCCCATCCAAAAGCCTGATAAAATTCCTTTATCATCGCGTCAAGCTCCTGCAGGCTTGTTCTATAGCCCTTTTCCGATGGCTCCTCTAAAATCCTGCGTGGTAGAGTATCATCCTTTCTGGAAAAGCCTTCCCTTACATTAAAGAGCCTTTCAAGGGTGTAAACCCTCTCTCCAACTGCGTATAGCTCCTCCATAGACATGTCCCAGTCCATTAGGGTGTTTACCATGTCAAGGACCTTCTCATTGAGAGTTAAACCCACAACCCTCTCCGCACTTAGACAGTAAATAATACTGTTTACTATACTGGTCCATACCGCAAGGTCTTTCCCCACCTTGCCCTTTCCCTCCCATTTTCCCAGAGGCGTTATGTTGTTCTCCTCAAGACCAGGTCTTATATCACAGTGAACGGGACCTCTGTTGGCTACCGCATAACCGAGGGCTTGAGTTTTTACAGCTCTTGGAGAATGCCCCGCTATTTCCATACCCTTTACCGTCATCACAAACTCGCCCCCTACCCCTAACCTTTGAGATGCCTTCTCAGAGCCTTCAGCAAGAAGGTCTCCTATACCTTCTCTAAAGGCAATTTTCCTTAAAAGCTCCCTAACAGCCCCTGTGTTGCCAAAGGAAAGCTCAAGCCCATCCAAGTCTTCTCTTTTTAGGAGCCCTTTCTCATAGCACTCCATCACCCAAGCTACCACACCACCGGTCTGTATCTGACCAAGCCCAAGCTCGTCAGTAAGCCTATCGAGCTCTATAAGATGCTCCAAGCTTCCATTTCCTATAATAGTTCCCATGGCGTATATACCCTCATACTCGGGTCCTACTGTAAAGGTATTTTGAGCCACGGAATACTTTCCGCAGGGAACTATGCACCCTGGACAAGATACATCCTTTATTACCCTTTCTCTTAATCTTTCACCGCTGACCTGTTCTGCATAGGGAAAAACCTCCTTCTGCCAGTTGTAAGAGGGTAAAATTCCAAGGTGTTGAAGGTGCATTACTCCTGCGGAGGTTCCATACTTTATGAGATTTTTAACGCCCGGATGGCTGTATACAGCCTTCTCAAATTCTTTTACGAAGCCTATAAGCCTTTTAGGGTTTTTGGGTTCTATCAGCTTAGTTCCTCTTACGGTTATTGCCTTTATTCTTTTTGACCCCATCACTGCACCCATACCCCCTGTGCCTACAGCCCTCAGGTCTGAGATAATACAGGCATATTTAACAAGATTCTCGCCTGCAGGTCCAATTACCAGAACCTTTATGTCCTCTCCATATCTTCTTTTCAGCTCTTGCTGAGCTTGACTGGTGTGAAAACCTCTCATATATTCAGCATCAAAAAAGTAAACTCTTTGGTTTTCTATGTGTATGTGTGTCCATCGGTCACAAGAGCCAGTTATTATAATGCCATCCCAACCTGCAAACTTGCATTCATGACCGAACTCCCCTCCACAGAAACCCTTGGTAAACCCCATGGTTTGAGGCGACTTGGAATATACACCAAACTTTGAGGACATAGGCACAAGTGTACCGTTGGCAGGACCAGTATTTACAATAAGGACGTTTTCCTCAGAGAGTGGGTCTATACCCTTTTTTGTAAGGATGTATAGAAGATAAGCACCTATGCCGTTACCTCCTATGTATTTTTCCACGATACGCTCAGGCACCTCGTAAACATCCACCCTTTTGTGCGTGAGGTCTATAAACAGATATCTACCAAACCAACTCATGAGTATACCTCCAATGCCCTAAGGGTGCAAAACTCAACGCAGTAGTGTTCCTTACAATCTGTGCATGCATCGAGGCTAAAGGACACAGGTCTGTGCCCTAAGTCTGTGTATATTTTTATAGAGGAGAACCTCGTATTAAAGCCCCCTGTTCTGTAAAAGGAGCAGGCAAGCATACACCTCTTACATCCAGAGCAAGCATCCAAATTGACCTTTACCATATCATCCTCCTGCAGTTGGGAGCGTTATTACCAGCTCGTCATCCTCTTTTACAGGAGCATTAAGCTCTGATATGAGCTCGCCATTCAGTATAAGCACAACACCCTCCCAAAGCCCTTTTTCATGAAAGATCAGCTCCTCTATCTCTGCTAAGTTGGACAGCCTTCTTATAGCCTCTTCTACGCTTTTAACGTCCCTTAACTCAAAGCTGTCTCCTCCAGCAATATAGCTTAGATAGCCCAAAAGCTTTACACGCATCTCACATACACAATATGCAATGAGTGTGCCATGGCTTTTTCTCCCTCTTTGTATTCTTTATTACATAGAATTGTAAGCTACACCACATAATAGTGTTAGAAACATTACACAAAGAGGGTTCTTCTCTTTGGCATCAGGATTGCATATATTATAGATAGTATGGACGATTTAAAGAAGTTTACGAGCCTTGAAGTTAACCTGCTCTATAGCCTCTCGAAAGAGCTAACCAGTATGGACCAGGACCCAGAGAGGATTATAAGGTGGGTGGTGCGTATGCTTGGAGAAATACCAGGCATCAGAAGGGTTGTGTTTTACATAGCGGATAGTGAAACCTCCAAAGCATCTCTTATTGCCAGCGTTGGTGTGGACGAGGGTAGCATAACCCTCAGTAAAAAGGAGGGTGTGCTGGGCTTTGTGCTAAGGGAAGGCTATCCTGTGGTTATAAAGAACCTTTCAGAAGAGCCCATCTTTTTAAACAAAATAAGGAGGCAAAGCCTGACAGACGTAATATTCATTGCTGTGCCCGTAAAGCATAGCAATAGGGTCGTGGGGATAATAACGGTTGATGTGAATAAAGAGTTTGGCAAGACAGCTCATCTCATGGAGCTACTGGTTATGATATCAAACCTCATAGGCAATTACATATATACTTATATGAAGCTAAAGGAAAAGGAAGAAGCCTATAAGGAAGAAATAGCTATACTAAAGAAGGAAGTGTTGAAAAAGTTCAAAGTTGAGGGTTTTGTGGGTGGGAGCAAGGCTTATCAGGATATTGTAAAACAGGTGATAAAGCTGGCAAACCTTGACACCATAGTGATGATACGCGGAGAGTCTGGAACGGGTAAGACTACAGTAGCAAGAGCCATACATTACCTTTCTTCCAGAAAGAACCGTTCCTTTGTTGAGATAAACTGTTCTACCATACCTACGGAGCTCTTTGAGGCTGAGCTCTTTGGATACGAAAAGGGAGCTTTTACGGGTGCCTACGCCAGCAAGGCAGGCAAGGTGGAGATAGCCAACGGTGGAACCCTCTTCTTTGACGAGGTGGGTGACCTAAGCCCTGCGGTGCAGGCAAAACTACTCAGGTTCATACAAACAAAGGAGTTTGAGAGGTTAGGAAGTAATAAAACCCTTAAGTCGGACGCCAGAATAATAGTCGCCACCAACAAGAACCTTGAGGAGATGGTGGCAAAGGGTGAGTTTAGGGAAGACCTCTATTACAGAATATCAGTATACCCTCTCTATATTCCACCCCTCAGGGAAAGAAAGGAAGACATCCCCGTTTTGGTTGAGCACTTTCTTAAACAGATGAGTAGCACTATGGGTAAGAACATAGGAATAGAAGACGAAGCCCTCAGAGTTTTAGCGTCCTGTGACTTTCCTGGAAATGTAAGAGAGCTTATAAACTGTCTTACGAGGGCTGTTATAAACTCCAATGGAAAGGTTATAAAAGCACAGGATATTTCTTGCATAGGCTCTATGGTGTGTTTTTCTCACATGATAAGAAGTTATACCAAGCCAAAAAGCGAGGAAAAACAAGAAGAGATAAACATACTCCCTGTAAAAAGTGAAGAGAACCCCTCAAAGGATGAAAGAACTCTCATAATAGAAACTCTGGAAAAGGTTGGATATGTGCAAGCAAAAGCTGCAAGACTACTTGGAATGACCGTAAGACAGCTCAACTACAGAATAAAGAAATACGGAATACCAATAAAGAAGATCTAAATATACTCTGTATCCTCAGTCCTGTCTTTGGTAAGGGCTTTTCTCAGCCATGGAGGTGGGTTTTCTCTCAAGGTTTTTAAAAGTTGGTCTAATATATCCTTTATGGGTGTAGGCTCGTTAACCTTGACGGGATGGATCTTTGCCTTAACCACCCTTGCGGCCGCCGTGGCCCCTATTGCTATAACATAGACTATAGCACAATCCTTTATGGCTTCAACTTTTGAATTTATCTTGTCATACTCCTCGTCTGGCACGTCCTCAAAGTTTCTATACTCCAAAAATTCGTAGCCCTTCTCATCTATCTCGTAAACAGCCATGGTTCTTGCGTGACCAAAATGGTCATCCACCTTATCAAGACTTTTGGTTGCAAAGGCTATCCTCATGGCTTACCTCCTTTTTATATATTCAGGAATATGATAAGATGCTTCCTCATCCCTTTCCATGAGTAGATTGGCGAGTTCAAAGACAAGGTTTGCAGTGCCTTCATAGCCTATATAGCCCTTTAAAAAGTGTCCAAGTCTATCAAAGATAGGAATTCCAACCCTGTAATGTGGAGCTTTTATCTCCTTGGCAATATGCCTTAGGTTTGTATTTCCTATAAGTAAGTCTATATCCGAGCCATCTACATGTAAGAGTATATCTTCAAGGTCTCCGATGATAACCTTACCTACTGGCAAATTCTCCAAACCATCAGTGTATGTGGGACTTACAATTAGGGAAACCTCCGCACCCATCTCTTTAGTGAGGAAGTTAGCCATACCCCAGAGAAAATCAGGCTCACCAGCCATGACTACCTTTTTACCAGTTAGATAAAAGTGGCTGTCCACCATAGCATCTAAAAGTCTATCTCTCCATCTTTTAAGCGACTCTGGTGGCTCCTTCCTGCTTAGGTTTATAAGCAGGCTTATGAGACTGTCAAAGTTTTCCAACCCTATAAGGCTATCGTAATAAAACATGGGTATCATAAACTTCTTTTCCAAATACTCCCCTGCGTCCTTTACGCTCTCACCTATGGCTATGGTTATAGTAGAGGCTGGCATCATTTCTATGTCTCTTATATCAGTTCCATATTTTGTTATGCTGGAAAATGCTTTAGCCTGCCCGTCCAGACTGCGTATATCCGGGAATATAACCGGCTTGAAACCAAAGCTCTTTACAAGCTCTTCTATAGCATCTATATCCTTTGCGGTCATGGAATAACTGATTAGAAGGTTTATTTGATTTGGGTTTTTCTTCATTGGAGCTCGTAGGAGGCTTCTTAGGATAGAGCTAACCGCCTTTGAGTAGCCCTCGTGGAAAGAGCCCACATAGTCGGGTGTGGAAACAAAGACTATCTTTGTATGGGAGTATTCATCGTATATTTCTCTAAACCTCTTTATGGAGCCCTCAGTATCATCCCCTCTCGTTTCGCTTACACCAGTGGAGACAACGCCAACAAACTCTGGTTTATTCTTCTCTATGACATTTTTGAGGGCTGTGTGTAGGTTTTCGTCGTTACCCATAATGGTGACTATTTCTGAGAGTGCAGTAGTTTGCATGGGTATGTTTTCCCAAAAGTGCCTTGTTAGAAAGGTCTTGGCAAAGGCTGCACATCCTTGAGAGCCGTGCATTATGGGCATGGAATTTTTAACACCCAGAATCGCATACACGGCACCAAGTGGTTGGCTCATTTTTAGAGGATATACAGCACAAGCCTTCGAAGACTTTATAAGCTCTGCCATGGTGCGTTCCTCCTGTAAAGTTTGAACACTGGGCTGTAAAGAGTTCTTACAAGCTCCTGTGCAAGAATTAGCATACCATCATAGCCTGCATAGGGCTTTATCCTCTCTTGGTTTGTATCCAGAAAGGGGATGCCTTCTTTGAGTGCTACAAACTTACTCCGACCCCCTGCCATCAGGAGGTCTACATCATACTCCTTAAACATACGAACCAGCTCTTTTGGATTAGGGTCATCCACTATCTTGCCTTCATCTCCGAGTAGCTCTATCATCCTTTCCTTGTCCCCTGATGTGCTTTTTTTGCCACTGGTTCCTACCACCACCATACCAAGCTCTTGAACCTGAGAAACCATTGACCAGCTCTTTACCCCACCCGTGTTTATCAGAACCCTTTTCCCTCTCAACTTTTCTATGTAGGGCTGTAGCTTTTCTTTTATCCTCTTTTCCTCTCTTTCTATTAACCTCTCAGTTCTCTCTATGAGTTCCTCACTACCAAGCAATCTTGCAAAGTTTCTAAGGGCATCGCTGGTGTCCTTTATACCATAAAAGGAGCCTTCAAAGTAGGGTATTCCATACTTTTCCTCCATCTTTCTTGCGAGGTTCAGCATAGCTTTTGAACATACAACCATGTTAACCCTTGCCCTGTGAGCACAGGCAACCTGCCTGTAGGTAACGTCCCCACTTATACAGGCAAGTATCCTTATACCAAGCTCTTCAAACAGAGGTCTTACCTGCCAAAGCTCCCCCGCTATGTTGTATTCACCCAGTAGGTTCACATCATAGTCTGTGGTGTATTCTGGCTCTTGAGTTCCTATTACATATCTAAAGAGGGCATCACCTGCAAGTTTATTGCCGAGGTTCTTACTACCCACAAACCCGGGAGATTCTACTGGTATAATAGGCACACCCAAATCCTCGGAAGCTCTCTTACATACACTCACAATATCGTCACCTATCATAGCTGGCACGCAAGTCTGATATACAAAAACCGCAGGTGGGTTATACTTTTCTACCACCTCTTTTATAGCTCCGTATAGTTTCTTTTCCCCTCCATACACCACGTCCATCTCGCTCATATCCGTAGTAAACCCAATCCTGTAGTTGGTAGAAAAAGAGGAACGCGTCCCCCTGTTGTCCCAGCTGTTTCCTGCACAAGGAATAGGTCCATGAACGAGGTGCAGGGCATCCGAAATGGGAACTAACGCTATCTGTGCACCATCAAAGGCACATCCGCCAGATGCACCGCCTGGCTTTGGTTTTGAACAGCCCTGTTTCTTTTCCTTCTCGCTTTTTAGCTTATTATGTCCACAATTAGGTTCAAAGAAGAATTCTTCAAGCCTTTTCATGGCATACCTCCTTTAATGGTCCACACTGCCTGCACCTATTTGGACTGCGTGTTCCTTCAACCTTTCACACACAAAATACACATCATCCTCTTCCATATCCTGATGTAAAGGTAAAAGAAGGGCTCTTGTGCTCACCTCGTGGGCTATATGGAGATGCTCGAGCTTTTTACCCTCCAGTATGTCCTGAGATATTGGATATTCCAAGACCTCTATTCCATCGTCATACATAAGGTTCTTAATGAGCCCTCTTGCATCCTTTGAGTATCTCTTACCAAAATGCACAGAAAAGTAAGACCAGCACATCTTTGTTACATACTTAGGTGGATATTGAGCCTTTATCCCTTCTATGGCAAGCAGATAGCGAGAATATAGATTGGCTAAATCTCCTCTAATCGCAATAGTATCGTCAAGTTGTTTGACCTGAGAGAATATTACAGAAGACATAATATCATCCAGTAGGGCTGAACTCTCCTTTAGTCTTTCATAAATAAGTCTATCGTCGGTCAAGACTATGCCACCGTATCCCATCAACACAGAGCTCTCTGAAAACTCAAGGAAAGAAACATGCCCAAAAGAGCCTGCTGGTTTTCCCTTATACTCGCTGAATAGTGTCTCTCTTGAATCCTCTATCAATAGGATACCTTTGCCGTTGACCAACTCCTTAAGAGCGTCCCAGTCCATGGGATTTCCCAAGGAATTACTGCCTATGATAACTTTTATGTCCTCAGACATAACATTAGAAAGCCTTTTTGTGTCAATGTTTAAAAACCACCTTTCAGCGTCAGGATAAAGGGGGCAAGCACCTATGAACCTTATATAGGGAGAAAAATGTTTGTGAAAGGATAGGGGAGAGATTAGCACCTTTGAACCATTACTTACACCTGCATACCTCAAAAGGGTTAAAAGTGGCAGTATAAGGTCTCTAACCGCAAGTGCGTATCTTCTTTTTGTATATTCACAGAAGAAGTCTTCCAGCTCTCGCCTTTTTAGTCCTGAAAAGGCATAAGGGTAGCTCATGGCTTCAACTGCGGAAAACATATCCTCTTTTGAAAAGCTACGAGGTCTAAAGGTTATCATCTTCCCTCACCTCTAAAAGCCCTAACATTATGGAAATACTAAACTCGCCCTTTTCATCTATCTCCTTGAGTAGGCTTAGTATTTCTGTAGCCTTTTCTAAGGAGCCAAGCCTCATAAGCATAAAAGCGTATGCGGAGTAAGCATTTATGAAAAGCCTTATATCGTAATCCTCAAGGTTAGACCTTAGATAGGCTAACATTTCCCTTTTTTCCTCAGGTATGCTCCTCTTTGAACGAAGTATATCCATAATTTTTAGAGCTATCTGAATAGCCATAGGGTAGTTTTGTTTGTAAAAGAAAAACCTATATGCGGAGACAAGCACATTCAGGTTGCCCCTGTTTTCCTCAAGGGCTTTTAACACATACTGACTTGACTTTTCTGTGTCCTCCCAGCTCTCTATAGCCTTTTGTAAGTTCGCCTTTACATGTTCTGGAGCTTCAAACCAGGAAAAGGAAGTCATATGTTTGCCACCTCGCGATATTTTTCAAGAAGCTCTAAAGCCTTATCTATAAACTTTTGTGCCTGCAAAGCCATTTCATCAAGGGATTTAAAGCGAAACTTGTTGGCATCCCTTATGCTTTTGTTGACAAGGATAAGGCGTCCCGAGTATATAAGCACAATGCCGTTACCTTCCTCATCAAGGTTTATGACCACAGAGGTTAAAAGACCAGAAGACTTTTCTATGAGGACACCTATAGCTTTGAAGTAGGCATGTAATTTAAGCAGAGCCTTTGGGTCCACCTCGCAGTGTCCCATAAGAGAAAGAGAAGCTTGTTTTTCAGGCTTTGTTAGGAAAAGATGGTTCAGGATGTCATGGTCGCTCTTTTTTTCCCATGTTCCGTAGGTGTCGTAGGCTCTTATCTGATTTACTATCTCTTTAAGTATCTCTTCTCCCCTTTCCGCTACCATATCCTTAACCTCCTACTTTCCAAAGTTTTTAAACCGCTCATGCACCTTACTGTATGCTCATAGCTGAGCCCAGCTATGCTGGATATCTGAAATTTGTTTACGGTGAGTTTTATGTTTCTTTCTTCTAAGTTTTTATCCAATAACTGCAGAAGGTTTCTTATTCTATCCGTTGCCCTTGTGGTAGAAAGAAGGGTAAAAACTCTGTATAGGTAAGCCTGCCTGTCAAGAAGGGAGGAGAAGAGCTCAAGGATAAGCCCTGGCTCAGTCTCTCCCAGTTTTTTAAGCCCTTCCATGCTTATGTGGAGCACCTTTGACGCTGTTATAGCCCTAGCTCCGTAACTTGTTTTATAGGTGCTATTAGAGATAACACCAAACACATCGCCCGGTAGCAGAAGGTCCAACACGTTCCTTTTGGATTTTACAAAGGTGTATAGCTCAACCGCACCATCTTCAAGCACATATATACCCTCTTCGCTTGAGCCTTCTGGGATTATACTTTCTCTCCTTTTATAACTTAGCTCCCTAAGAAGTCCGCACGATGTGTATTTTTTCAGCTCCTCAACCATGGCTCTACCTTATAAGGTCAAAGCTGTAGTCATTTTTGGCTATTTCTATGGTGTTTCTGTCTGTCTCGTCAAGTATGGTGTTTACTATCCAAGTAAGCAGGTTTATAGCACCCTTGTAAAAGAGTATCCCGTATCTATGAAGATGGTGTCTGTCAAAGATGGGATAGCCTATCCTTATGAGTGGTGTTTTTGTGTCTCTCCATAGAAATTTTCCATAAGAAGTTCCTATCATGTAATCCACAGGTTCTGTAAACAGAAGGCTTCTCATATGCCAAAGGTCTTTGCCAGGAAAGACTTGTGCATATTTACCATTGTCATATTTTGCACATAGCTCTTTTATCTCATTCGCCCATTCCTCTCCAGCATTAGTGCATAATATGTGCACTGGCTCTGCACCAAGCTCCAACAGAAAGGAGGTAATACCATAGACGAAGTCTGGGTCACCCCAAAGGGCAAACCTTTTGCCGTGTATCCAATAATAAGAGTCTGCCATAGCGTCAAGGAGTTTCTGCCTTTCTGCGGAGAGGCTTTCCGGCACTGGTTTGCCAGTTAGTTTGGAGATGAGCTGTAAAAATTCATCCGTCCCCTGCACACCGTAGGGTCTTACTGTATAGGCGGGTTGTTTCCATGCGTTTTCTATGTATTCCCTCGTCTTCTGAGTGGCGTATTTCTGAAAACTTATGGTAGCAAGGGAAAACTTAGCCCTGTATATGTCCTTTATGGGAGTGCCACCGTAGTAGAGTTTATATTCTCCTGTAAGCCCAGAGTCTAAGTTGTCCGAAGGGTCGGAGAGTATTATGCACTCTTCACCAAACTCTTTTATTATCCTTTTGGTTTCCCTAAAATCCTCCAAGTAAGTATGAAATCCAAGTATAAAGTTTAAAGTGCTCATGGCTGTACCTCCTTGTTCTCTTCAAGCCAAGCGAGCAGTCCACCGTTCTGGTAGAACTCTCCGCTCTCTGAGTCGTATTTGTCTATGTTGTCCACGCCGTATTTATCAAAGTAGTTTGTCATATACTCTAAGATGCCCTTGAGCTGATTATCGTATCCTGTAATATGAGAACCGACAAAGGATGGTGTATGAGCAAAGGGCACTGGAAAGTCTTCTGGTATAAGTCCCTTCTCTTTTGTAACCCTTATAAAGCCGTTTAGGTCATCTCCTATAACTTCTGCCATGCACGTGGTGCTTACCGCTATCATCTTAGGTCTGTATAGTGCTATGGCGTTCTGTAGACCCTCGTTCATATTGCTTAAACCTCCAAAGACTGCCGCATCTTCGGTCATGGAAGTGGATACCATAGGCACTGGTTCCTTAAAGTGCCTTGCCATATGTGTTCTGAAGTAAGCCACACAACCCTGAGAACCATGAGAAAAGGGCAAGGTCTTCTCAAAACCAAGGGCGCAGAAGAGCGCCCCAAGAGGCTGGCAGGCTTTGGCGGGATTTATTGCAATTGCTTCCCTTTTAAAGTTGAGTTCTCTGTATTCCCAGCTCTTAGTCCACTCCGCAACCTCTCTTACCTTGTCCTCTCCTACCCAGTTCTCAAAGTTCTCCCTCTTGTTCTTTATCATCTGGTTAAACTCATCGTTCCTAAAACACTCAAGATGGTCTTTTATGTTTAGTTCATGATGTATACCCATAGCTATTACCTCCTTACTGCTCCCAAGGAGCCTTTATAAGTTTCCATACACCGCCGTTTACAGCCATATCCATATCCCTTGCAAATATCTCAAAGCCCTCTATGCCGTGATAGGGTCCGCTGTAATCCCAGCTGTGCATCTGTCTGAAGGGCACTCCCATCTTCTGGGACTGATACTTTTCCTTTATGCCAGAGGCTATAAGGTCTGGCTTGAGCTTTCTCGTGAGCTCTTCTATCTCATAGGCTGTGGCATCGTCAACAACTATAGTTGCATTTTTGTCTATGTAGTGGAGGGTTCTATCATAGTCATCCTGGTGGGCAAATTCATATCCTGTGGCTACCACGTTCATTCCCAGGTCCTCAAAGGCTGTTATGATATGCCTTGGTCTTAGTCCACCCACATAGAGGATAACCGTTTTGCCCTCCAACCTTGGTCTGTATTTCTCTATTACCCTGTCAAGCCTTGGCTTATATTCCTTCTCTATAAGCTCCTCCGTTCTTTCCTTTATCTTGTCATCAAAGAGGCTTGCTATCTTTCTCATAGATTCAAAGATCTGGGTTGGTCCAAAGAAGTTATACTCTACCCAAGGTATTCCAAACTTCTCCTCAAAATACCTCGCAAGATAGTTGGATGACCTATAGCAGTGCACCAAGAGATATTTGACCTTTACAGCGTTTGCCACCTCGCTTAATGTTCCGTCGCCTGACCATTGGGTAACCACCCTTAACCCCATGGCTTCTAGTATTTTTCTAGAAGCCCAAGCATCACCACCTATGTTGTAGTCACCCCATATAGCCACATCGTAGGGAGATGGTTCTATCTTTTGCCCCTCAACCTTTTTCTCGTAAACCCAGTCTCTCATAGAGTCGTTGGCTATGTGGTGTCCTAAGGACTGAGAAACGCCTCTAAAACCTTCACATCTCACTGGGACAACTAATTTACCGATTTCCTTTGCGGTCTGTCTTGCTACAGCCTCTATATCGTCCCCTATGAGACCTATTGGACATTCAGATTGTATTGTAATTCCCTTTACAAGAGGAAACAACTCATTTAGTTCCTGTATGGCTTTCGTGAGCTTTTTATCGCCGCCGAAGACTATATCCCTTTCTTGAAAGTCCGTAGTAAAGTGTGGTGTCACAAAGGTATCAACACCCGTTGTCCCTATGTAGTAGTTTCTACGACCAGCCCTTGAATAGTATCCACAGCCCACTGGTCCATGGGATATATGTATCATATCCTTGATGGGACCCCACACCACACCCTTTGAACCAGCATAGGCACAGCCTCTAACGGTCATAACGCCGGGTCTGGTTTTGATGTTGGATTTGGGAGCACATTTGGCATCCCCCGGCTCAGTTACAACTATGTGCTTCTGCCTATCCTTTTTAGCCTTTGAGGGATAGGCACTCAACACCTGCTCTATAAACTTTAGTGCTGTTTCCTTATTTACGATTAGACCCATGATAAAACCTCCTTATGGAGCTACTTCTTCTGGTTTCATGATGCCATAGTCAACCAGCAACTGTTCAAGCTCGTCCATACTTAAGGGAGTTGGAATGCTAAGTTTTCTGTTTTCCTCTATCTTTTTGGCAAGGGTTCTATATTCATCCGCCATTGGATGGTCTGGTGCATACTCTATAACCGTCTGCCTTCTCAACTCAGCCTCTTGGACGATATTGTTTCTTGGTAGGAAGTGCATCATCTGCGTGCCAAGCTTCTCCGCAAGAGCCTCTATGAGTTCCCTCTCGTTATCAACCTTTCTGCTGTTGCATATAAGACCACCAAGTCTAACACCACCGCTATGAGCGTATTTTAGAATGCCCTTTGAGATGTTGTTAGCAGCATACATAGCCATCATCTCTCCAGAAGTGACTATGTATATCTCCTGAGCCTTACCCTCTCTTATGGGCATGGCGAAGCCACCACATACCACGTCACCAAGAACATCGTAGAAGACATAATCCAAATCATCATCAAAGGCTCCGTTCTCTTCAAGGAAGTTGATGGCTGTTATAACACCCCTACCTGCACATCCTACACCCGGCTCTGGACCGCCAGACTCAACGCACTTTATATTTCCATAACCCACGAGCATGACCTCATCCAGGTCTAGGTCTTCTACCGAACCTCTCTCTGCTGCGAGGTGCATGACTGTCGCCTGTGCCTTAACATGGAGTATTAGCCTCGTGGAGTCGGCTTTTGGGTCACACCCAACTATGAAACACTTCCTGCCGGCCTCTGCGAGGGCGGCAACCGTGTTTTGTGTGGTGGTGGACTTTCCTATTCCACCCTTTCCATAAATGGCTATCTGTCTCATGTCTTTACCTCCTTTAAAGGTTTCTCACCCTCTATACATGCAATATTTGTGCCAACTGAAGGGAGAGTAAAGATAGACCTTGTGCTTCAAGGCTTTTGATGTTTTTATGAACTATTGGAGGATATGACAATTCCTTGTAAGAAAGATTACCTTTGTAAGGTTTCTGCCAATTGTTGATTACTCTTGACAATTCAATTTTGGGATTG
>Ga0209289_100373_pt1 | contig 24614 bp, 21 predicted proteins | sample GXS110809BmetaG_FD_184121 | JGI IMG/M metagenome (GOLD analysis project Ga0209289, IMG submission 184121) | Hot spring microbial communities from Gongxiaoshe hot spring, China to study Microbial Dark Matter (Phase II) - GXS 110809B (SPAdes)... ...
CTGAGGCGATAAACGCCAATTGCTTCGTTGTAAACTGCGTCGTAATCTCTGTTGGCGACTCTCCCGACCGCAACTAAAAGCCATCGCTTCGCTTCCGTCAAAGGTTTTCGCTCCAATGGCACAACTGCCACTACGCCGAATTGCGGCTTGCCCTTGACTGCCAAAAACCTTGTCGTTGGCGCTTTGCTCAAATCGCCCATGATGACTTGCCCGTAATCGCTGTCAATCGCAATCCAGCCGTCACGCCAGTTTCTCCGAACTTGCCCTGTGCTGCTGACCAATTCCCACCTGCTCACCAAGCCCCTGTCCTTCGGCAACATGCCCCAAGATTTCAAAGCCGTGTCAAGCGCTGCTGGGATGAAATGTTGCAAAACCGAACCATCGGCGACGACCAAAGAGCGCTCATCGTAAAAAGCCCAGCAAACTTGCCTTTGCTCGTCAACGCCAACTGGTGTTGCACCTTTTGGCAAACTCGCCAACTCAATGAAACGACCTTCAACATCACGGACACCTTCGTAACCATTGGGCAACTTGACTTGCAACTTAAACCGCCCCTTACGGAAACGCAAATCGGGGTAAAGCGAAAGCACCCGCTCATATGGCTTGACGATTCGCCATCCCGAATGGGTTACTTCTGGCGGGACGACGATGAAAAGTTTTTTGTCGGCTGGCAAAGCCTTCAAGTTGCCAACTCCGCTCGTGACAGGAAAGTAAAGCAAATCGGCATCGGGGACATTGGCACTTTTGCCATCCCACCTTGCCCAACGAACTCTCGCCACATGAACAAGGTAAGAGACACCGAAAAACTGACCTGCATTCTCCGAACCTTGCAACCCTTGCACGGGAGTAGCCAAATCTTCGTCGGTGAAAAGTTGACAAGCGGTTAATTTCGGTGCTTGAATGGCTTCAGGGATGCAGAAAAGCGTGGCAGCAACTGGGTAAGTGGCAATCCGACCAGGGTCGCCAATCAAGTTTCCATGGCCAGGACCTACCCCCAAAAAGTGGTCTGGTCGGACGAAGGGGTAACCGAAGGTGTGTTCGGCAATGGCTGTTCTCTGCTGCATGGCACTGTCAACGGCAACGAGAATAGGTAGCATTGCCCGATATTCGTTGACTGTCGCCGCTCCCCATTCGGAAATGACTGTCGCCTTGCCCCACATGTGCACCCCTTGACATTCGTAAATCCATTCCACTGGTTGTAGTGGGAACGGATTGTTGAAGGCGAATTGGAAATCTTCGCGCGCATCGCCGTAGTCGGCGTAAGGATGATGAAGGTCATAACCGACATCCAAGTCGGCTTGCGAGACGAGATACTGTCGCCATTCGCCACCTGCATCGCCAGCGAGAGCGTTTCTGTAACCTAAGTTGCGCATCCTTTGAGCGAATTCGTCGTAAAGTCGCTTCTCTCGCTCCATCGCAAACTCCAGATACAACCGATGCCACCAACCGTCTTCCTTTCCCGCTTTTGAACGCATAACCCAACGGGGAGGAGGCAAAGGAACATTGCCTTTTGATGGGTCTGCATCCAAAACTCCCATCGCTTTGAACTCTTCTTCCAACTGAGGAAATGCCTTCAGTAACTTCTCCCTTGTGCCAAACCTTTGGCGAAGCCATTCGTTCCATTCCGCTGTGAACGCTTGATAGACTCCTATGGGCAATGCTCGGCGACGACGAAAATCTTGTTCTTTCGGGTCCCAAATCAACGGGGTTTCCACTGGCGACCTTTGCATCAGGCTGACTTCGTTTATGGGTTGGACGATGACGATGGATGGGTCATCGGCATAACGCATTTTTCGGTGTGAGTTGAAGTGAGCCATGATGCGTTCTTGAATGTCCAACATCCGATTGAGCATCGGTTGGAAGCAGAAAATCGCCCACTTTTGCGTGTGATAGTCGGCATAAGTCGGATAAGCCTTCCACCACTCTTCATCGTCACGGATTTCAGGTGGTAACTTTTCACGGGGCATGAGCAGGTGGGAGAAGAACCAAAGGGTGAACTGCTGGTAGATGCCATTTTCGGAGAGTAAAGCCAAAAGCGGGTCAACAATTTCGCCCCATCGCTTTTCGTGCAAATCACCGCCTCTCTCATCCCACAAACCACGCCCAAGCCCATGCCATCGGACAAAGTTTATGCCTAATGCTTTCATCGTCTTGACGACACGCAAGTGCTCTTCTTCGCGCACCTCTTTAGGTTTGCGCTCTTGTGTGGTGAAGTGAAATTCGTGCCAAGCGACACCCCAAAGCCGAACGGGAGTTCCATCTTCAAAAACAAGATAACCATCAGGATGTAACTTGACAAAGCCTCGTTTGCCTGCCGGTATATCCGTCAGGTGCTCAAAGGAAACAAGCGGTTCGCCTTCTTTTGGGAGCAACTGCGTCGGAAACTCAAACCAATCCTTTCGGTCATCACGATTTGGTTGCCATCCGTCGGGCATTGCTGAAACTTCAATGCGTGCGATGTGAATTCTTCCCGCTTTGATGTGCCATGCATGACACTGACCTGAATATTGCCCGTAAAGGACAGGACGAATTTGCAACTGGGCGTGAGTGTAGTTGGCTTTTGGAGCGACGATGTTTGCAGGTGGGACAAACAAGGTTGCTGTTCGCCAACGGTCGGTAGCGTAAACGGTGAAGGGCAAAGCGAGTCTGGCGATGAGTTTGTCGCCTTCACGCTGCTGATACTCAAAGGTCAAGGTGAAAAAGTGATGTGGTTCATCGCTTGACACGACTGCAGTGATGTGAAGCCATCGGTCAGGTGGGATTTGGAAGTGAGGCGATGCAAATCTTGGGTCGTGGCTGAGCGAAACATCTTCAATGGAGCATGCAGGTTTGCCCATATAGGTGACGACATCAAAGCGACGAATCAAACCAGGTCGGTCAGGGATTGTGTCCCAGATGGACCAGCGCTGAAAGTCGTCAGGGGATTGGCTAATGAAAATCGTCTGCCCTTTAATTCCTTCGGGTAGGGGGAATGCAGAAAGAACGGCGGCATCAACCAAACAGAGCACCAAAGTAAAGATTTCCCTGCACATTGTTAATCACCTCATTCCTCAAGTCTTTGTCCTGCCAAATCATAGTAACCATAGGTGTTAGTTTAGAGCCAAGACTCAGCGATTGATATGGGCATGTAAGTTGACCTCCTTTTTGAGTTTTCGCCATCAGTTTAACCAATTTCCGTTCCCTTCGTAAACTACCCCAATCTTGGAGAAGATGTTCTTCGGGAGCATTCCATGCTAACCCAAAACGCAGAAGTTTTTTCACTCTTTCGGCAACTTCCTCGCTGACCAGTCAATCCATGAGCCGTCGTAGACGGCAACATTTTGTATGCCCAAGATGTGGCGCAAAGTGAACCACAACTGACTTGCTTCTCTCCCGCTGGTGCAGTAGGTCACGATGGGCTTTCGTGTATCAATGCCTAACGCTTTGAACCGTTTGGCGAGTTCGTCTTTGCTTTTCCAAGTCAGCACTTTTTCGCCTTGAAGATTGTCTTTGAGGAAAGCATTGAGGGAGGTAGGAATGTGTCCCTCAGCGAAGAATTTGGGTGAACGGGCATCCAAAATTTGTGCTTCTTTCCGATTTAGGCTTTGCCAAACAGTCAGCCAATCTGCTCGCAATTGTTTGTTGACCCTCTGTGTAAACCTTGTGGGAAAAACGCTTGGGAGTTCTTTTGTAACGGGTTTACCTTCAGACCTCCACTTTTCAAACCCTCCGTCCAAAACACCAATTGCTTGGTGTCCAAGAAGTTCAAGGGAAAAAGCGATGTAGGTGGCATGGGCGAAAGCATCTTCGCTACTTGAGTAAACCACGACAGTATGTTGGTTGCCCACTCCAATTGCGCCGAAAATTTCTGCCAAACGCTCAGGAGGAAGCAAACGGGCAGGAACACCTCCAAGCGAAATCCGAAGCGTTTCCGTGTTCAGGTAAATGGCATTGGGGATGTGACCTTCAAGGTAATCTCGCAAGTTAGGACGAGCATCAATGATGCGGATGTTGGGATTATTCAAGTTTTGAGCCAACCAATCGGTCGTCACAAGAGTTGGCTTGGTAAGCAAAGATTGAGCAAAGGACACAGTAACGACCAAAAGCAACACTGATAAAATCGATGCCAATCTTTTGAGCATCACTTCTCACCTCTTGCAAGTATTTTTGCCTCGTTGAAAAATTCACCTTGTTTGATTGAAAAGTCTATTTGAAGAGAGACAAGTAACTGGGAGAGGGTTACGGTTTTGAACTCTGACCAACAGTTTTGGTTTGACTTCACAAGGGCACAATAAGCGAACGCAAAAGTGAAATAGGCAAACCTTCTTGTTAACATCACATGCTGGCGGTTGTAAACTGATATTGCACTAAGGTTTCGCTTTGACTAAGCAACAAGGAGGTGTCCCAAAATGGAAAATAAGACACCCGTAACGGGTGGCGAACTACAAGAAGCAGTGAAGGATTTGGACGGGTGGGTCATAAGCATAACGAAGCGCTTTCGGTTTGAAAAGTGGAGTGACATAACCAAATTCATGAAACACCTTGCAGAAACTATTGCAGAAACCAATCATCATCCCGATGTCACCCTTGACACTGGCAGCAAGTCAGTCATCGTAACTGTCACCACCCACAGTGAACGAACGGTCACGAAGGCAGATATTGAATTTGCTCGCAGGTTGAATGAATTCAAAGTGAGCGATTAAAATGACTTGGTGGAAGCGATAAACTTTTGGCTCGGAGGTGGTTGCGAATGTTGAAAGTCACATTCCTCGGTCACGCTTGTGTTTTGGTTTCAACAGAGAACCACTCCGTCATCATTGACCCTTTCTTGACAGGCAACCCGAAGGCTTCTGCAAAGCCTGAGGACTTAAAAGTTGATGCTGTCATCGTCACTCACGGTCATGGTGACCATCTCGGCGACGCCATTGAAATTGCCAACCGCAACAACTGTCCCATCATTGGCGTTTACGAACTGGTAACTTACTGCCAAAACAAAGGTGCAAAGCAAGGTCATCCGCTTCACATTGGTGGTAGTTATTCGTTCCCATTCGGGCTAGTTAAATTTGTGCCCGCATGGCATGGTTCAGGTTTCATTGAGCAAGATGGAACTATCGTTTACACTGGCACACCTGCTGGCGTTTTGCTCTTTATGGACGGCAAGACCATTTACCATGCTGGCGACACAGGTTTGTTTGGTGACATGAAACTCATCGGCGAACTTCATCCCATAGATTTAGCATTTTTGCCGATAGGCGGTAACTTCACAATGGACATAAATGACGCTGTGGAAGCAACGAAGTTGCTGAGACCGAAGATTGTTGTGCCGATACACTACGGAACTTTTCCCGTCATTGAGGCTGACCCCAACGAATTCGCTCAAAAGGTGCAAGCCAATTCTCCCGATGTGGAAGTAAAAATTCTCCGACCTGCTGAAGCCATCACTTTGTGAAGGCTTGGGGATGACTTTTCGTTATAGAGATGCAAATTGAAAAGGGCACGCCTTTTTGAGGCGTGCCCTTTAAGTTCAACTCTGCTTAACGGCTCAATTACTTCTTGCCTTTTTTGGCAGGTGCTTTCTTTGCTGCTTTCTTTGCCATTCCTGGCACCCCCTTTGCTTTTGGTTTTTCAACTTACTGCGGGAGACCCCCGAAACCCGCAGCGATTTCTTTTTCACCGTTTACACTTATAACACACCTTGCCAGAAAAATCAACCCAAAGGGATTTCATGCGGTGTAGATAATTCGCTTAACGAAATCAATGACAGCACCTTGGTCACCACTTAGGCGAGCCTTTTCAAGTTCTTCCTTTTGCGCGTAAATGAGCAGCGCTTTCTTCATGGCATTGCCAAACAACTCTTTGCTTAACCTCATCGCCTTAACTTGCTCCATTCTGTAAGTGAATTGGTCTTCACCGAACCATCCGTCGTAACCAGTGTCAATAGCAGCATAGCAGAAGTCAATGAGTTTCCAAACATCACCCGTTCCTGTCACTCTGTCCTCGTCGTTGCTGTGATACTTGGCAGTGTTGAGATGGAAGTTAGTAATGGGGACGCCAAACCGCTTGAGCATGTAAAGTTGAGCCGCTGGTTCATCGCCATACATCTGCTCATGTCCGTAATCAATGGCAACGCCCATGTTGTTTCCGCCACAAATAGCATTAACTTCTTTTGCGACCAATGCAGCCTTCGCTGTTGTGGCAGTGATCATGTTGCCTTCCCTTGGTTCTTTCAGTTTCGCTTCTGTCCCAAACTTCAAACCTGCAGCCATTGCCTTCTTGTTGATCTCAACGCAACCTTCAATGAACCAGTCAAGTTGCACGCCGTAGTTGACTTCAAAATTGTAGTCCCAACCGTCTGAACCTGGCCACAATGCAACACTCTCGCAACCAACTCTTTTGGCAATTTCAACAGCCTGCAAGCACTGTTCCAGTGCCATCTTACGAATGGCTGGGTCAGGATTGGTAATTCCACCCATTCGGTAGATTGAGTTCGTCCAAACATTGATGTTCATGTTGGTGGGTTTGACATTGTGATGAGCGAGGGCATCTTTAACTTCAGCGATTTTGGAGTCATCAATTTGACCTTTGCTGTCCAAGAAGAGGACATCGTGGAATTCAATGCCATCAATACCCGCTTGAGCCACTCTTGCAATTTGGTCAATCAATGTGTCACGAAAATCAGGGCGATGGCGGTTATAACCGAGAGGGTTAAATCTGTCAGCAAATTCACCTGCTGCCCAGTGCCCTGCTGCGAACTTGATCCCGAATTCCCTGAAAAAGGTGTCCAACTTGTCGCCTTCCAAGAAACCAACATACTCCGTCTTCAACTTTGCCAGTTTCTCTTCCGTCAATTGCATTGGCTACCCACCTCCGCTTTCAAATTTTCAAAGCCACCTATATGATAGCAAAGCGCAGAAGGATTGTCAACCTGATAAAATTCGTGTTGCAAAACGAAACAGCAAATTTTAGACTTTGGTCAGTGAAGAACTGAAAAGGTTTTGGAGGTGAAAAGGGTGTCCAAACAAGTTTCGGTTTTGCTTGACACTGACATTGGCGACGACATTGATGACGCATGGGCATTAGCAGTTTGTCTTGTGCATCCTCAAATCAAACTTCTCGGCGTTTCAACCGTTTATGCTGATACCGTTGCCCGCGCTGTTATTGCTCGTTGGTTGATTGAAACAAGTGGCAAAAAAGTTGAAGTTGCTGCTGGTGAATTCAACCCCATTACTCGCTCCATTTCACCTTATCGTCCAAATCAGATGAAAGCCATTCCACCTGAGGATGAACAGAGGCTAAGAGTTGGACGAACCGACGGGGTTAAGTTCCTTGCCGAAACGGCAATGAAATTTGACGGTGACGAATTAGTGCTTCTGACAATTGGTCCTTTAACTAACGCTGCTAAAATGATGAAAGAGTTTCCCGAAGCGGCTCGGAAAATCACAAGGGTAGTGTCAATGGTGGGAACTCTGCTTCCAGACCATGCGAAACCTGAATACAACGCTGCTATTGACCCTAAAGCCACCAAGATTCTGTTTGAAAGCGGAAAGCCTATCACGATGATTGGTTTGGATGTGACTTTAAGGTGCATGTTTAACAAAGCCGACCTGGAGGAACTGTCAGGCAGTGAAAAGTTGCTAATAAAGCGATTGCTTGCATTGACAGAAGTGTGGCAAGATGCTCACCGTCAACCAGACGGTTCTGTACCCTACCCTATTTTGCATGATCCATTGGCAGCGCTGGTGGTCGCAGAACCGCAATTTGTGACCCTCAAGCCGATGCACATTTCCGTTGATGAAGATGGAAGAACTTTAAGGGCAAGAGGTGAACCCAATTGCCATGTAGCAGTTGATGTTGACCCCAAAGCCGTTGTGAACCGAATCAAAAACTTGTTGATTTGAGGATTACGGTTTGATGTCTCAAGCGCTAAAATAACAACGGCGAATTTTGCTGCTATTTTTGCAAACAAATTCACAAGGTGAGATGGAGGGATGGCCGAGTGGCCCAAGGCGACGGCCTGCTAAGCCGTGGCGGGACTAAAATCTCGCCCCCGGGTTCGAATCCCGGTCCCTCCGCCATCGGGTGCGCCCGTAGCTCAGTTAGGATAGAGCGCTGGCCTGCGGAGCCAGAGGTCCTGGGTTCAAATCCCAGCGGGCGCGCCATTACCTGCAAATTCAAATTTGTCAAGAGGTGCGCCCGTAGCTCAGTCAGGAAAGAGCACTGGCCTCCGGAGCCAGGGGTCGCAGGTTCAAGTCCTGCCGGGCGCGTTCCAACACATAAGTCATCGGAAAGTTTTTAAGGCTTCAAGGTGCGACTTTCTGATGGGTCATCCTCCGAAGTTTTCAACGCCGATTGAACCCAGAAAAGTGCGTTTAGTTTTTGGAAGCAAAAAATTCGCAACCAGTGAACGCAAATTCGCAACAATGCACCGCCAAGTCGCATTAGAATGCCCAAACCTATCAGCGGGAACAAAACCAAAGGGTAGCGTCTTCGGTAGTTTTTCAGGTAAAAGAGCCACATGCTCTTGTGATGTTGAATGAGCGAAGCAACGAGCCTTTGGTCGCTACTGCGACCGATTTTATGGACAATGACAGCGTTGGGACAAAACAGGACTTTGAACCCTGCTTGCCATGCCCGCCAACACAAATCAACATCCTCACAATAAGCCCAAAACCTTTCGTCAAGCAACCCAATGCGTTCAAAAAGTTCGCGCCGAACCAACATTGCCGCACCTGAGACCCAATCAACTTCACGGACTTCATCGTAACTGAAATCGGTCAGCAAGTATCTGCGCACAAACGGGTTGTTGGGAAACAAGCGACCGAGAAAAGTGTTGCGGAACAAACCTGCACCGATGTCAGGAAACGAACGAGCGGAACGCTGAATGCTTCCGTCAGGATTGAGCAATTTCGCACCGATGATGCCAGCATCAGGATGCGCTTCAGCACATTCAATCAAAGCCTGCAAAGCGTTGGGCTTGACAATTGTGTCGGGGTTGAGAAGTAGGATGTATTTGCCACGACTCTGTCTTATGCCGATGTTGTTCGCCTTCGTGTAGCCGAAATTTTCGTCGTTGACAATCAATTTCACTTGCGGGAACTCCCGCCTCACCGTTTCTGCCGTTCCATCCATTGATGCATTGTCCACGACGATGACCTCAATTTCTGACAACTGTTTGCCAGTCCCTGATCCCAAGTCCCCAGTCCCCAAAAGCGACTGCAGGCATTCTCTCAAGTCGTCCCGCACATTCCAACTGACGATCACGACCGAAAGCAAAGGTGAATCGTTCATTGTGTTCCCTCGCCCTGCACAGGCAGTTCTGCCTCTTCAATCAACATGACAGGAATGCCGTCGCGGATTGGGTATCTTCGTCCACACTTTTTGCAGACCAACCTCATGATGTTGGCATGAAGTTCCAAATCCCCACGACAATCTGGCACTGGGCAGCACATAATCTCAAGCAGCCACTGAGGGATGATTTCCTGCTGTTCCGCCATGCTTTTCTCACTCCTCTGGTAATGAAATTGATGCGAACAAACCCTGCCCGTAAAATTCTTCGGGCAAAAATAGGATGACACAAACTTTGGGAATTGGTTAGGAAAGGCTTTAACCGCGAAAGAACTATCGGGGCTGAAGCACCTCCTACAGGAAGGTGTTCAAGGGCGAAAAAGTCAAACACACTCAACGGAAACTTTCCCAAACGATGTCTCCTTTTCCCCACTTATGTTCGTCAAGCCTCAACTTTCCGCCATCGTCTTTGCCGTCCCATCCAATGCTCCAAACGACAAACCCTTTCTCAGTCTGGCGATATTGATAGGACTTACGCAGTTGGTATCATTTTTGTAGGGGCAGACGATAGTCTGCCCGAAAACATCCTTTGTAAGGTTTTAAAACCGTCCCTACGGGCGGCTTAGCAGCCGCCCCTACATCCAACTGCGTAACTTCTAACCAAAATAAACTGCCAAACGACCCCACTTGAACAAGCCAGATAGCACATTTTGAAAAAGTGCAGGAACTCAATGTCAAGAGGGTTTTCTTTGTGCCAGTTGGTCAGCCTCAAATGCGGCAGTAAAGCGGCTTGATGGACGAGTTCAATTGCCTCATGGTTCCGCTCAACCACTTGCCTCAACTTTGTCCAGTCCACCTGCCCGCTTAGGATGAGTTTTCGGCTCAACTGCTTGCTAAGCCAACTTTCTTCGTCCTTGCTTAACTTCATTGCTGCAAACGCTTTTCGGTAAAGCGGTGCTGCGTTTTGTGATGCAGGAACAGAAGGCAGCAGTTCGTCAATTTTTGTCGGCAACTTGTTCGCTTTGAGCCAGTCCATTTCCCGCTTGAGTTCACGGGACGGAGCAGTTACGAAAAACAGAGTAGCAAAAGCGATTAAAAGAACCAGCACAAACCCGACTACCGTAAGAGTGATAACCCAAAACCGCATCTTTGAGCCACCAACTTAGATTTTGTCGCAGCGAAGAGTGATATCAGGCTTGTCCCCGACGGTTGCAACCGCTCAAGTCAGGTGAATTGCAGCAAAATTGACGAAGGTTGAGGCAATGAAAATTGGCATGAGGTGAAGTTGGGATGAAACGCATCGGCGTTTTGACAAGTGGCGGAGATGCCCCGGGAATGAACGCCTGCATCCGAGCAATCGTGAGGACGGCAATTGCTAAAGGGCTTGAAGTTGTAGGAATCATGAGAGGCTACGCTGGTTTACTTAGGGGCGAATTTCGCCCAATGGACTTGCGGAGTGTTTCGGGTATCATGCACTTGGGTGGGACGATTTTGAAAAGTTCTCGTTGCCCCGAGTTCTTCACACCTGAGGGGCGCGCTCAGGCAGCAGAACAAGTCCGCAAAGTAGGCATTGACGGACTTATCGCCATCGGCGGAAACGGGACATCAACGGGAGCGCATTTGCTTTGGCAAGAGCAGCAAATCCCTATTTTGGTCTGTGCTTCAACCATTGACAACGACCTTTACGGCAGCGATTTCACCATCGGATTTGACACTGCAGTGACAACAGCCGTGCACGCAATTGACCAAATCAAAGACACCGCTGCTGCCCACGAGCGCATCTTTTTCGTTGAAGTCATGGGTCGGCATCGCGGTTTCTTGGCTCTTTATGCTGGTTTGGCAGGTGGTTGCGAGGAAATTCTCGTTCCAGAAAAACCAACGGACATTGATGCTATTTGTGAGCGTTTAATGGAAGGGCGAAGGCAAGGTAAAACGAGCAGCATAGTTGTCGTCGCTGAAGGTGACGAAGCAGGTGGTGCATTTGCAATCGCCGAGCAAGTTCGTCAAAAGACAGGCTTAGATGTCCGTGTGACCGTTCTGGGGCACATTCAGCGTGGTGGTTCGCCGACCCCTCGCGACCGAATTTTGGCGAGCCGATTGGGCAATGCAGCCGTTGAGTTTTTGCTACAAGGCGAAACGGACAAATTGGTCGGCGAAATCAAAGGAGAAATTGCATTGACGCTACTTGAAGATGCAATCACGAAACCCAAACCCATTGACGAAACCCTTTACGAGTTGGCATACTTGTTGGCAAGATAGCGATGGCTCACGGTTTCCAGTATGCGAGAATTCGTTCCAACTGCTCCCAATCAGCCCTTGACGGTTCAATTTTCCCGTCAACGACACAGAGCACATTTTGCTTCAATGCATCTTCTCTCAACTTCTCATCAACCCACTCTGAACCGCTCACGAAAGGAACTGCCCAAATGCCCACTTTCCTCAAAATCTCAGCCTTTCTCACTGCCCTTTCAACATCGTCTCGTTCAATCGTCCAAGAAATTTCACCAATCAAGACCAATGGTTCGCCTGTGAACTTGCCCCGCCTTATCACCCCCATCCAAAGCAAATCTGCTGCCATGACGAAGTCGGCTTCTTGCGGCGTCAAAATTCCTTGACTCTCCGCTTCATCAAGTTTGGAACTGACGAACTCACTGGCACTTCTGCCGTTGCGCAAAAGCAAGCCGAAAATGTTCGCCGCTTTCATCGCGCGGTCAACTTCAAGAACTTTGCCCTTAAGTGTTCCGACATCTTGCTTGAGCGTCCCGACATCCTGCTTGAGTGTTCCGACATCCTGCTTAAGTGTCCCAACATCTTGTTTAAGTGTCCCAACATCTTGCTTGAGCGTTCCAACATCCTGCTTGAGTGTCCCAACATCTTGCTCCAACCTTTCTAAGCGCGAATCCACCTTCGCCATCCAATCGGTAGGCAAACGGACTTCAATAATGAGCGGCTCGGCAAACAATTTTTGCCGCAGTGCTGCACGAAACTCTGGGTCCTCATCAAGCCAACGAAGCAAACTTTGCAAATCTTCACGGGTTAAAGCCATCTCATTTCACCCACCAATATTTTGCCATTTTCTTAGTTTCGCTGGCAAAGCCGCCATAAAGGACACTCCCTCACCCCGAAAAATACGGCTGAACCTCAACGAAGTTTATCATCAACTCCTGACCGATGGGACCGCCAGGTTCATTATGGCTCGACCAGTCGGAGATGCTCAATTTCGCTGTCTTGCCTTTGGCGCGAAAGACACGATGATGGTAGTTCATCCAAAACTTGTGCTTGTCGTCAAAGGGACCCCAGTGATGGGCGTAGTTGTTGGCGATGACGAACTGGAAGCATTTTTCGGGAACGAGTTCCACGTTGTCCAGCAGGATGGAGATGGCGTGCTTTTGCTCTACCGATTTGCCTTCCATCAAGTCACGGTAGTCGGCAGTGACCATCTTCAGCGAGTAGAGTTTGCCAGGTTGCAAATTTTTGATTTCTTGCGAAACGATGTTTGGCTTTTTGGCACTTCTCTTCATCCAGAGGAAAGTGTCGCCTTGCTTCGTCTGGGGATAGCGCCCCTGAAGCCAACTGTAGCCTTTGACGCTCTTTGTGTCCACGCTGCCTTCCTCCGCCGCCTCAACCTTCCATCCCTTTGTGCCGTCTTCAAAATCGGGATTGACGATGTGGTCAAGTTGATACTTGAAACCGTATTGCTTTGAAAGCATCTCTGTCTTGCCCTCAATGCCGTAGTGCCGATAAAGTTTTGCTGCCCAGCGAACGGTTTCCTCATCGGCGTAACCGCTGGTGTATTCCATCAGTCCATACAAGCCAAAGAAAGCAGGGTCAGTGGCGACGCGGTGAAACTGCATGTCCATCCAAACTTTATAGTCCACCGTCGGGAAAACATTCAGGCTTTCCGTCGTAATCATCTGCAAGTAGCCAAAGCACATAATCATGTGCCTCTCGCAGCCGGGCAAGGCTTTTTGCCAGCCCAACATCTGCTGAGTGAGGGCGGACTCAAGATGCTTCTTGGCGATGTCTTCCGTCGGCTGCTCTCTCAGATACCGCTCCCATGCGAAGCGGTAGCCAGAATCCATCACCGTCTTGATGAACCCCTCGCTCAACTTCGCACCATACATTGAGCCACAGTAGGGATAGAAAACTTTGCCTTTGAACTGCTCGCTTTGACGGATGCGGCGAACTGACTCTGTGATAGCCCGATAGCGCTCGTCCTCCCCACCGCCAAACTCGTCCACGATGATGCCGTCATAAATCGGGTTCTTTAGCCCCGCACTCTCCGCCCAATAGCGGTAAGCCTCTTCAACGGATTTGCCCTGAAAATAGGGCGTAGCGGGAACTTCCACAATCCACCTTTTGCCTTGCTTCTTCCACTCCTCAACGAACGGCTGATGCTTTTCGTCACCACTGCCGACGATGCAGTTGATGTGGGGAAGGATGTGCCTTTTCAAAAACTCCCAATCATAAGGACCATGCGGGCGGATGTAGGGGTCGTATTGGAACTTGCAAAATATCAGTTCGGGGATGGAGCGGACGATGAGGTGTTCTATCGTCGGTTTACCCTCCCGCCAGACCTTTATCTTGTGCTTACCCGCTGAAAGAAAGCGCATCGCCTCAAGGGTTGCAGGATGACCTTCTTGATGAACGATGACGGCTTGCTCCTTCGGCTCATCGTCCAGCGTAACCAAAACTTTTTCAGCGCCCTTAACCTTTGCCGTGCTTGAGATGAAGACCCAGCCATCACGCGGATTGGTGAAAGTCCACTCCTTGTGGCGCAAACTGTCAGTTTGCTTTACATTCAGCAACTCTGCCACCAGATTGTTCAGCCATTTTACGCCTTTTTGCTTTGCCCTTTCTGGTGGTGTCCATTTTGCCATTTTTCGTTCCTCCTTTTTCCTGACGGGCAACCCCATCGCTTTGGCTTTTGATGAGTAGTGAGCGAAGATTTCTTGTTCCGACAGTGCTCGGTTGTAAATGCGCACCTCACAAATCAACCCGTGAAAATACTCCTTGCCCAAACCCAAGCACCTTCCAATCCAAAGCGGAACGCCCTTGACTTCTGGCGTGACATCCTGAGAGGCAGTGGAAAGCAAAAGACCGTCCTTGAAGACCTGCACGGCGGAGCCGTCGTAAGAGAGTGCTAAATGCGTCCAAGCCCCTTCCGTTGGCATCTCAAGGTGACCGCTCTGATAAGTTTCGCCGTCGGCGAAACACCAAATCAATCTCTTACGGTTTTCCCAGGTGTCAAAGGCGATGACCAGTCGTTCATCGCTCCAACCCCCACCTGTGCTGAAGTTGACCAACCCGCCTTGAGCAGATTTCATGTTAAACCAAATCTCCATCGTCCCTGCTTTAGTGATATTCAGGCTCTCGCTGCTTCCGCAGTCAATGTAAGTGTCAATGCCGTTGAACTCCAGCGCCGTGCCCGCTGGGGTCTTGACCCATTTGACTGCGCCGACGATTTTGCCATCATTGCCGTTACCGCTTCGGTCGTGGACGACAGAACCTGTGCCCTCATCAAAGGTGTAGTGAGCGACAAGACCAAGTTCCCTTCGGGTAGCGTTCATCACAGAAGTCGCTCCGATGACAACAATAGCAACAACGAACCCCATGCCCCATGTTCTCATGGCTTGTCCCTCCATACCGTCCTTAAATCAAATCCTTCAGATAGACCCACTCCCGCTTCTTCTGAGCCTGTCGTGCCACCTCCACAATGGCAATCAATTCTAAACTTATTGCGTCATTGCCTTATGACTTTGACGCTGCTACTATTACAACCCAGCCCTAAGTTCATGTAAAGAGATGGAATTAACCATGCTCAACTTAGAGAAAGCCAAAAAGTCCCCTAACCTCTTTCGTCGCCTTACTGGAATTTCTCTTCAAGAATTTGATGGACTTATGGCTGTTCTTAGAGAAGCCTATCCAGATTACGAAAGGGGAGGCTGTCAAGAAGGGAAAGAGGGATAGGTGCAGGGGGAAAGTTTAAGGGGAAAAATGTTGACAGAATAAGGAAGCAAATTGGCTTATCCACTATCGCGCAAAAAGTTTATTGCCTTTTCAATGGCTGCTACAACTTCGTCAACAGTTATCATCGCCATACAAGTGAAAGCGCCGCCACAAGTCGGGCGACGAAGACAAGGGCGACAAGGCAAGTTGTGTTCAAGCACGAAAATCTCGGTTTCATTGCGAAACCTGTAAGGGTCGTTAGGACCGAAAAGGGCAACTGTAGGCGTTCCAACTGCTAAGGCTGCATGTATCGGAAAGGAGTCTGGACCGACAAGAACTTTTGCTTGTTCAATGACTGCAACGGCATCTTTTAATGGCAAATCGCAAATTATTGGCAAAGGCACTTTGCTTTGCTTTGCAATTCGCTCCAAAAGCGGCTTTTCCGAAGGGGCAGCAAGCAAAATGGCAGGCAAGTTCAATTCGTTTTGAACCTTTTCCGCCAACTCACTCCACCTATCCTCAAGCCAGTGTTTTTGAGGTCTTGTAGTGGCGGGGGCAAAAACAACGAAATTTTTCCGCCTCAAACCCAGAGACATTAACCGCTCCATTGCAACTTGACGATTTTTTTCTGACAGTGGGAAAAGCATGCGATGGTGGCTTGGGTCGGCAGGAATGCCCATCAGTTGAAGCAACTGCAAGTTTCGGTCTGAAACGAAAGGTTGAGGTGATGGTGCAGGAAAGAGATGAGTGTAAAATCGTGGTGCATTCTCACGGGTGTCGGAAAAACCAAACCTGAAAGGAATTTGAGCGAACCAAGGAATGACAGCGCTTTTGAGTAGACCTTGAGGGTCAATGGCAAATTGATAGCCTTCACTGCGGATTTCGCTTATAAGCCTGAAAAAACCTGCAAGTTTTTTATCCCAACAGTGAATTCGGTCAATGTAAGGGTTGCCTTCAACTACTGGAGCACAACGAGACTCAACAACCCAGCCTATGAAGGCTTTAGGGAAGTTTTCTTTCAAGGCTTGGGCGATAGGGGTTGACATCAAAGTATCGCCAAGAGCAGAAAGCCTAACAATCAAAAATTTTGGTGCCTCCCCGAAGGGCGGCACCCTGTAGCCTTTCCTATCCATCGTCATGACTCACCTTGAGACAGGTCTTGGATGATGGTAATCAGAGGCAGGAACACTGAAAGGAGAATGAATAACACGATCACACCCAGAATAACTATCATGACCGGCTCAATTGTGGAGGCAAGGGCGTGAAGTGCAGCGTCAACTTCGCTCTCGTAGAAGTCAGCAACTTTTTCAAGCATCTGGTCAAGAGAGCCTGTCTCTTCCCCAACGGAAATCATGTGGACTACCATTGGCGGGAACAGTCTGCTTCGTTCAAGGGGGTCGGCAATTCTTTCACCTTCCCGAATTGCCATTCTCGCATCCAGTATGGCTTTAGACAGAATTTCGTTGTCAATAGCACCAGCAGTCGTGTCCATCGCTTGCAAAATCGGCACACCGCTTCCCATCAAAGTTCCAAAGGTTCGGGCAAACCGAGCCAAAACAATCTTGTGGTTAATCGGTCCGAGGATAGGAACTTTCAGTTTGATCCAGTCGTAAACTTTCTTTCCGAACCTCGTCCTAACAAAAATCCCGAAGGCAATGAAGAACGCAAATACTCCACCAACAAGGAAATACCACTTGTTGATGAGGAACTCGCTGAACCTTTTCATTATGAGAGTTGGAAGTGGGAACTTCTCTTCTTTAACGCCCAAGTCAGTGAACAGTTGCATGAACTTGGGGACAATCCAGACGCTCAAGAAAATCACAATCGCAAGGGCGAAGATTATGACCAAAGTTGGGTAGGTCATTGCCGACTTAACCTTTCGTCTAAGTTCAAGGTCTTTTTCCAAGAAGGTTGCCATCCGCTGCAAAGTTTCATCAAGGACACCACCAACTTCTCCAGCGCGAACCATACCGATGAACAAGTTGGAGAACTCGCGGGGGAATTGGGACATTGCCTTTGAGAGAGCCATTCCGTCCTCAACATTTCTGGTTAGTTGCCTGATGATGAACTTCAAGCGAGGATTTCCTGTTTGCCGCTCTAAAACAGCCAAGGCTCGGACGAGGGAGACACCAGCGTTAATCAAAGTTGCCAACTGTCGGCAAAAGAGTGCCATGTCCCTCAGTTTAACTCTGCTGATAGTAGCACCCAAGGATGTCTTTTGAGTTGGGGCTGCGGGGCGGGCAGCGCCTCCCTGTTGTCGGAGCGATGTCACTACAAGTCCTTGCTGTCTCAGTTGTTGCAAGGCTGCTCTCTCATCTGGGGCATCTATTGTCCCTTGACTTACCTGTCCTTGTGATGTTCTGGCGACATAAGCGAAAGTTGGCATTTTTGTCACCTCCGAGCATTAGCGACCTTGAACAACTGCCAATGCCATTATGCCATTTTAACTTAGCGATTTTCAACGAGCGCTTGAGGGAGAAGTTGCCCCAGCGATGAGTTTCTTGAGTTCTTCCAAATTGTGAGCCCGTTCAAGAGCCGACTCGTAAGTTATCAAGCCTTTAACATAGAGGTCGCGTAGAGCCTGATCCATCGTTTGCATCCCTTCAGAAGCGCCCGTTTGAATCATTGAGGGGATTTGGTAAGTTTTGCCCTCGCGAATGAGGTTACGAATTGCTGGGTTGGCAATCATGATTTCAACAGCAGCGACTCGCCCGCCACCATAAGGGTTTCTCGGAGCACCAGGAGCACGAGGCAAAAGTTGCTGAGAAATCACCCCGATCAAGTTCATGGACAATTGAACACGGATTTGCGGTTGCTGATTAGGTGGGAAAACATCAATAATTCGGTCAATAGTTTCGGCAGCGCTGTTGGTGTGGACAGTTGAAAGAACCAAGTGACCCGTTTCCGCTGCCGTGATTGCGATTGCCATTGTCTCTGGGTCTCTCATCTCACCAACTAAAATCACATCTGGGTCTTGACGAAGTGCAGCCCTAAGGGCGTTGGGGAAACTGCGTGTATCTTCACCAAGTTCCCTTTGGTTAACGATAGACTTTTTGTGCTGGTGCAAGTATTCAATGGGGTCTTCAATGGTGATGATGTGCAGACTTTTGGTTCGGTTGATGTAGTCAATCATTGCTGCCAGTGTCGTTGACTTGCCGTGACCTGTTGGACCTGTTACCAAGATGAGACCACGAGGACGAGTGGCTAACTCTTCCAAAATGGAAGGCAATTCTAACTCTCGGACAGTCGGAATTCTTCTCGGAATTAACCTAAAGGCTGCGGCGATAGAACCTCGTTCTTTGTAAACATTGACTCTGAAGCGAGCGATGTCCTGAAGGGCATAGGAAAAGTCCAACTCAAGTTGACTTTCAAATCGCTGAATTTGCTCGTCGGTCAGGATTTCATAAATGAGCCTTTGGGTTTGCTTAGGGGTTGCAGGTTGGAAATTAGAGCGATAAAGTTGACCGTCAATTCGCAAAATTGGTGGGACACCAACACATATGTGCAAGTCAGAGGCATTGCGGCGAACCACTTCCGTCAATAAATCGTCAATGTGAACATCGTCCAAAGAAGGCAATTCACGAGGTGGCGCAGGTGAGGGGCGAACAGCAACCCCAGTAGTTGGTTGCCCTGGCTTTTGTTGTTGCTCCATAGGCGTTAGTTCTATCTCCACTGCTCTCATCCTCCTTCCTTTTTGTCATTTTGAACGACTGAAGATTAGTAGCCTACTGTTGTAACGACGCGCAACACTTCTTGAGGTGTCGTTATCCCCGCCAATACTTTACGCAACCCGTCCCTCATAAGGGTGGTCATCCCAGAAGCGACGGCTGCATCTCTAATTTCCGAAATGGGTGCTCTCCTCAAAATCAAGTCAGCAATTTCTGGGTTCATAACGAAAACCTCAAAAACGCCAATTCTCCCCTTGTAGCCAGTGTAGCGACAAACTTCGCAGCCACGACCACGATACAATTCCTTGCCATCAAGTTCGCTCAAATCAACACCGAGCCTTATAAGGACATCTTCGGGATACTTGACTGGCTCCTTGCAATTGGAACAAATTCGTCGCGCCAGTCGTTGTGCAATCACGCCGATGACAGAAGAGGAAATTAGGAAAGGTTCAACCCCCATTTCAATCAATCTCGTTACCGCTGTCGGTGCGTCGTTAGTGTGCAAAGTTGAAAGGACCAAGTGACCAGTTAGCGATGCTTGGAAGGCAGCATCGGCAGTTTCAATGTCACGAATCTCACCAACCAAAATGATGTCTGGGTCTTGCCTCAGGAAAGAGCGAAGGGCAGTAGAGAAAGTGACTCCTGCCTTTCGGTTAACATGGACTTGGTTTATTCCTTGAACTTCGTATTCAACGGGTTCTTCAATCGTCAGGATGTTTACCTCTGTGGTGTTAAGCCTGTGAAGGATGGAGTATTGAGTCGTTGTCTTGCCAGAACCAGTTGGACCTGTGCTCAAAATCATTCCGTAAGGTTGGCTCATCAGATACTCAACCTTTGCCAAATCGTCTTCCCACAAACCAAGTTTCTCAAGACCAATCATAGGTGATGTTTGGTCAAGCAATCGCAAAACTGCCTTCTCACCGTTAACTGTCGGAATAGTGGACACACGGACATCAAACCGCTTGTTCTGCGTTTCAATGCGCATCCTTCCGTCTTGGGGGACTCTCTTTTCAGCCACATCCATGTCGCTTAAAATCTTTACACGGGCGATCAAAGGTGCAGCAAGCCATTTGGGTAGTTTAATGGCTTCATGGAGAATTCCGTCAATTCGGTAGCGAATGCGAACTCTGTCTTGTAGCGGTTCAATGTGGATATCAGTTGCCTCGTTACGAATAGCCTCTCTCAAGATAGTGTCAACTAAACGAATGATTGGCGCTTCTTGGGCTGCTTCAACATCTGCTGCGTCAACACGGGCAATTTGACCTGCCAAGGGACCTGCAGCGACTTCACCACCATACCTTTCGGAATCAATCTGCTTCAACAATTCATCAACACCACCCAAGCCCATACCTATTCCTCTCCCTGCCATCGGGATTGCTGCAGATGGCGCTGCTGCTTGTGTGGGGAGTTCGTTCAATGCTTCCTCAATTTGCGATGGGCTTGCAAGCAAAGGAACGGGAACTAAACCCGTCCTCATCCTCAACTCATCAACAGTCACAATGTCACGAGGATTAGCCATAGCGACAAAAAGGCGGTTTTGCTCAATGCGGATAGGAATGCACTTTTTCTCTCGTAGGTAGTTGGCGGAAACTTTACTCAAAACGACGCTGATGGCACTTTCGTCAGGGCGAACCTTGTTGAGGTCAACATACTGGACATTGAACAACTTCGCTTGTGCAGCGAGAACATCGGTTTCGGTGACGAAACCCAAATCAACAACCAACTTCTCCAACGGTTGCCCCACTTGCTGCTGCGCTTGAAGAACTGTTCGGATTTGCTCATCGGTTAACTTCCCTTGCTCCTTCAAAACATCCAAAACAGTCCTACGCATCGTTGGCGCTTGCATCGCCAACACCTCCCAAAAACTGATTGCTTACAGGCAGCGAGGCAAAGTCGCCGTTTCCATTATGCCCCGCTGCTATGTGATTTTAAAGCATTTCTCCAAAACATGCTACTTTGATGGCTCAAAGGGAAACCACTCGTCAATAGGCGATTGGGAAAGTTCTACCAAAAAGTTAGCAATTCGCTCCACCAAAATGTTCAAGTAGCGTTCACCTTTCTCAACAGTCGCTTTTCTGGGATCGCCGTGTCCAGAGTTTTTCGTTAATCTCTCCCAAGGTCTTGTCGTCCATGCCCAACCTTTTGTGAGCGCTTCAAAACGAAAGGGTCTAACAGCACCATCGTCGGCGTCTTCAAGGTGAACCAAGTGAGGGATAATTGCTAAGCAAACGCTTGTCTCCATCTCACCTGCATGGTCACCAACTTCTTCAAAAATCTCGCCCAATTTGTCACTACCTACTTTCCACCAGTTAACGAGAAAAATCCAAACTTTTGTTTTGCCGTAAAGGTCACGCAATCCACCCAAAAAGTCGTTGCCACCGTGCCCATTGAGCAAAACGAGTTTGTAAACCTTGTGCTTCTCAAGGGAGAAAACAATGTCACTGAGAATGGTGTTGAGCGTTTCCTGACTGACATGGATAGTCATCGGGAAAGAGAGCAAATTGGAATTGACGCCGTAAGGGATGGCAGGCAAAAGCATGACCTTTGCTCCACGCTCATGAGCCAAAGCACAAACCCTTTCTCCGATGATGACCGCTTCAAAAGTGTCAGAACCGTAAGGCAAATGAAGTCCGTGAGGCTCGCAAGAACCAATGGGCAAAACTGCTATTTCGGGCAAACCTTGTTCCCTAATTTGCTTCAAAGTCACTTCTGAAAGACACCAACTTCTCACCGCTTTCACCTCCGTTCGCTCCTTCTCCGCAAGCAACTATAAAGCAGCAAACCGTTACCTGCAACTATTGACTGCACTCAAATTCTTTGGCACAATAAAGTAATGCAAAGGCAAGGAGGTCAAACTTAAGGATGAGAAAAACCTTGTTCGTTGCTGTGACATTTGTTTTGTTTGTCAAGGTTTTTGTTTTTGCGGTGATAAAGGAGGGCAAACCAGCACCTTCTTTCCAAACAACATTGCTGGACGGGAGAACAGTTGTGGTGCAAACGGATAAGGGTAAGTTGAGCCTGCACATAAAAGACCGTAAGGGCAATCAAACTCTTAACCCTAAAGTGCTCGTTTTGGATTTCTGGGCGACATGGTGTCCACCTTGTCAGATCACAAGTCAATGGTTGAAGCAATTGCACTCAAAATACAGCAAAAAGGGAATGGTGATTCTCGCTATAAGCGTTGATGAGGATGGACGCAACTCTGTTGAGCCTTTTGCCAGGGAAGAGAAGACGCCTTACCTAATTGCTCTTGACCCAAAAGGGAAAGTGGCTAACCGCTTTAAAGTTGAAGGCTTGCCGACTATTTTCGTCATCAACCAAAAAGGGGTAATTGTCCAAATTCTCATCGGCATGCCCAGTGGCATGAAGGAGTTGGAGCATGCCCTTCAAAACGCAGGCATCCACTAATCAGACACACCGCCAAATCCATTAAAGCACCACAACTGCTCCCTCGTCTTCCCAGAAAACGGAGGTGATTTGTTCCATGTTGCACAACTACCTTTCGCTACTCAAAAGGGTTCAGTTAATCCTCTTCGCCTCCAGCAATGATGGAGCAATTGTGGATATGGGGCAAAGATGGTTGCGCAAGCATTTTAACCCTAACGAGATCGGAGTTTTGCCAAGGAGCGGTCTCTCGGATTTTGGAGTTACCATCAATTACCCGCAAGCCAGCACCGCTCGTGTCTTTACAGAACTTTCTCCTGATGCACCGACGGAAGTTCGTGACGCTATTGTCCTATCAAGTTGCTACATCTCGCCTTTGATTGTCTTTGGCGATCAAAACTGGGATAGGATTTCGCCTTACACCCTTTGGGTTCGCAGAGTTTTCCGATTGCCCGATGAACAGGAAACTTTGCGCCTCCTTCACACAGCAATGATTGGAGCATCCCAATGGTTTCCAATGGCTCATGAAGCATATCACACCATTTTGGACTACCTTCACGGAGATTTGCAATCTGACGCCATTGACATTTTGCTGGAAAAGCGACGGATACAAGTGATAAAGGAAGCAGAGCAACTTTTCAACATCATCGCTAAAAACGAGCAAGGCTATCCCCTCCTTTTCGTGGCTGACCCTATGCGTTTGACCGCCCATTGGTTGCGAACAATGAAGCGTCCGTTTCTGGCTGCATTGCCATGGGACGAATTCGCCAGCGCAGGTTTGGGCTTCGCAGTTGGTTTGGTCATTGCGCCAGAGAACATCCGAAGATTTATACGGCAAGAACATCACGAAAGACGGCAACATGTTCAACATCGCCACAGTTCGCAGCGTTCAAAGTCTCAGTAGAAGGCTTGCGGTGAGTTGAAATGATTCCTAAGGCTTGGCTTTGGTTGAAGCGATACGCCGAGGCTAAAGAGCATCTGGTTGTGGGGTTAATTTCGGGGACATCCGCTGACGGTGTTGATGCTGCAATTGTCAAAATTTTCGGCAAAAAACCTCAACGAGTTGAAACTGTCGCCTTCACAACATTTCCCTACCCAGAAGATGTCCGAGAGACGGTTTTGGGAATTTCTCATGATGGCGATGTGGAAACCCTTTGCTGGCTCAACTTCGCTTTAGGTGAATTGTTTGCAAAAGCAGTTTTTGAAGTCATCAAGGTCGCTCAAGTTCAACCAAAACGAGTGAGCCTAATTGGAAGTCACGGTCAAACTGTTCGCCACTTGCCTCCCAGTTTCAAAACTCAGGGGCAACCGCCTCGCTTTTTAACCACTGGCAGCACACTGCAAATTGCTTCGCCAGCCGTTATCGCTGCAAGGACAGGCATTCCTGTCATCAGTGATTTCCGCTCAAAGGACATGGCTTTTGGTGGTCAAGGTGCGCCCCTTGTTCCGCTGGTTGATTGGCTTTTGCTTAGCCATCCAAGAAAAAACCAAGTTGCCCTTAACATCGGCGGAATAGCCAATTTGACGGTTTTGCCATCAAAGGCTGAACCAAAAGAAATCATCGCATTTGACACAGGTCCAGGCAACATGCTCATTGACGCAGCAGTTAAGTTTTTCTCCCAAGGGAAGTTGGCTTTTGACAAAAACGGAAAGTGGGCGAGTAAAGGCAAGGTAAGCGATGAATTGCTGGGCTGGCTGATGAGCCATCCTTTCATCCGACAAAAACCGCCAAAATCAACGGGGCGAGAGATGTTTGGAGAGAAGTTTTTTGACCAGGTTTTGAAACGAGCGAGACAACTGAGGATGGGCGATTGCGATGTTGTCGCAACTTTAACAGCCTTCACCGCTGAAAGCATCGCTAACGCTATCAAAAAATTTGTTTTGCCCAAAGTCAGGAAGGTTGACGAACTCATTGTTAGCGGTGGAGGTTCAAACAATCCTGTTTTGATGGCGATGTTGAAACAGAAACTTGGCGAAGTTGAAATTCACCGAAGCGACGAATTCGGCATCAACGCCAACGCAAAAGAAGCAGTTGCTTTTGCCATCCTTGCTCACCGAACGGCAATGGGCTTAACGGGAAACTTACCTTCAGCAACTGGTTCAAAAATGCCCACAATATTGGGCAGCATCACTTTGCCTTATTGATTTCCCACTTGAACGGGTGAAGGCTAACTGGATTTAAGGTTTGGCACTCTTTACCCTTATAGGAGTTACGCAGCTCAAATTCCTGCGTCCCTTCCCGTCGTGACAGCGCACCGCATACCACTTCCCGTGCTGTCAGAGGACGGGCAACAAGGAGCAACCACTGCCCCCTGCCCCAACCAAAAAAGGCTGGGGAATTTTCCTAAT
>Ga0209289_100375_pt1 | contig 24460 bp, 19 predicted proteins | sample GXS110809BmetaG_FD_184121 | JGI IMG/M metagenome (GOLD analysis project Ga0209289, IMG submission 184121) | Hot spring microbial communities from Gongxiaoshe hot spring, China to study Microbial Dark Matter (Phase II) - GXS 110809B (SPAdes)... ...
ATTGGCGGGCAATCGTGGACTTTCCGAACACCCTCACCTTGCCGATAAAGCATTGAAGGTGTGACTTCCCGAACACCCAGCAAGGGCGAAAGTGGCAAGCGAATATCGTGCCAAACTGTGGGGGGCGATGGCAGTGCGATGGCAACCCTTTTTGGTTTTGGGGGTGTGGACGATGGTGGCTTATGCTGGCGATGCGACGCAGTTTGTGTCGCCGAAAGCGGTGCGGTTAGAGGGATTGTTGGGTTACCGCTTTGCCGCCAACGAGCAAGGGCGCTTGCTGCCGTTGGATGAAGACGCTTTGCTCAGCGGCTTTAGGCAGCGCCCCGGTGGGCAAGCGTGGATTGGAGAGCATGTCGGCAAGTGGCTGCACGCTGCCGTCCTCACTTGGCTCAACACAGATGACCCTGACCTCAAAGCGAAAATAGACCGCATCGTTCAAGGTCTGATCGCCACGCAAGAGCCCGACGGCTACTTGGGCACTTACGACTTGCCGACCCGATGGACGATGGAGCGAGAACGGGGTTGGGATGTCTGGGTGCACAAGTATGTCCTCATCGGCTTGCTGAGTTATGTGGACGGGACGAAAGAAGTGGGAAGCGATGGGTTAGCGCAAAGGGCGTTGGAAGCGGCAAAGAAAGCCGCCGATTTGCTCCTGCGCACCTTCGGGACGGGCGAAGGGCAGTTGGACTTGATGGAGCGCAGCACCCATGTCGGGATGGCGTCGGGCTCTATCTTGCAACCAATGGTGTGGCTCTATCGGGCGACAGGCGAGCGACGCTATCTGGACTTTTGTCGCTACATCGTTTGGGCATGGGAGCATTCGCCCAAAGGACCGAAGTTGCTCAACAGTTTGCTGACGCATGGCGATGTCCATCAGACTGCCAACGCCAAAGCCTACGAGATGATGAGTTGCCTCGTCGGTGCGTTGGAACTTTATCGCTTGCTGCGGGACGAAGGACGAGAAGACGACGGCAAAACGCTCCTTCTGGCAGCGCAACGGGCATGGGACGACATCACCACCAACCATCTTTACCTGACGGGTGGGACGAGTTTCCGCGAACACTTTTTAGCCGACCACGAGTTGCCCAACACGGGGGAAGTCGCCGAAACTTGCACGACAGTGACCCTGCTGCAATTGACGCTGGAACTTTTCCGCCTCAGCGGCGACGCCAAATACATGGACATCGCCGAGTGCTTGGTCTTCAACCACTTGCTCGCCGCTCAGCATCCCGATGGCAGCCGTTGGTGCTACTTCACGCCCTTGGAAGGGACGAAAAACTACCGCCATGACATCAACTGCTGCGCCTCCAGCGGACCGCGTGGGATCGCCTTGCTGCCCACCTTCGTTTACACGCTGGATAGTGATGGTGGCATTCGGGTGAACTTTTATGCCGCCAGCGAGTTGCGGTTGCCCGAACGAGGCATCCAATTGGTGCAAGAGACGGCATACCCTTACGATGGCTCGGTTCGGTTGCAGGTGCATTTGACGGCGCCAGCGGAATTCCCTTTGCGGTTGCGCATTCCCGCTTGGTGCCAAACAGCCCAAATCGCCGTCAACGACGAAGCGCCTAAGCAGGTCAGCAGCGGTTACCACGCATTGCGTCGTCGCTGGCAGGACGGTGACACGGTGCGGTTGGAATTGCCGATGCGGTTGCGCGTCGTCCTCGGCGAGCACACCAATGAGGGCAAAATCGCGCTGATGTTCGGTCCGTTAGTGCTCGCCGTAGACGAACGCTTTTTGCCCGCCGATGCTCAACCGCTGAATGCCGTCACTGTCCCGACGACGGACGCCGGTAAACTGACTTTGCAACGCGTCGTTATCGGCGACAACGGGGCGCTGTGGGCGAACGAGATAGCCTTTGACACCGACGGAATCACTTTGGGCGAGCCATCCCGCAGGTTTGTCTTGCGCCTGACAGACTTCGCCCACGCTGGGGCGAGAGGGACGGCATTTACTGTTTGGCTTCCGCATCCATAGGCACCGCTTATGGTTCGGTGGCACATTGCCGTTATCAAGGTAGGTGACGGCTGATGGAAACGGAGCGGCTTCAACGGTTTCAAGGTTGCCTTGTCGGTGTCGCCGTCGGCGATGCGTTAGGCGTTCCTGTGGAAGGTTGGACGCAAGAGCAAATTCGCCAACGCTTTGGCGTCTTGCGGGAGATGGTGGACGGTGCTCGTCCCGCTGGCTCCGTCTCCGACGACACGATGCAAACTTTGTGCCTTGCCGAAAGCCTCGCTGAATTGGGACACTTTGATGCCGACGATTTCATGCGCCGACTCTTGCATTGGTATCGCACCGACCCTTTCGGCATCGGTCTCCACACGGAACGCGTCCTCTCTCTCATCGCTCAAGGCATCCCTTGGCGCGAGGCGGTGGAACAAGTGGAACGGCAACATGCCCCGATGACGGCAGGCAATGGCAGTTTGATGCGGTGCGCTCCCATCGCCCTGCGCTACTACCGCGACATCGGTGGCTTGCTGGAGTTCAGCCACGAATCATCGCGGGTGACCCATCCCAACCCGTTGGCGCGTTCTTCCTGCGCCTTTTTCAACTGCGTTCTTTCCCGCATCCTGCGGGGATGGGAGAAAGCGGATGCCTTGAGTTTTGCGATGGAAGTGATGGCACATGCGCCCCACGAGTTGTTGGAGCGCGTTCAAGGGATTGCCCAAAAGTCCGCTGACGAAGTTCCTGTCAGCGGTTTCGTCCTTGACACCTTAGAATGTGCCCTCTGGGCGTGGTGGCACCACGACGATTTTGAGGGAGCGTTGGTCACTGTCGTCAACTTAGGTGGCGACACCGACACCAATGCCGCCGTGACAGGCGCGCTGATGGGCGCTCAATGTGGGTTGGATGCCATCCCTGAGCGTTGGCGGGAAAAAGTCGCTTTCGTGCCCCGATGCTTGGAACTGGCGGCAACACTCTATGAGTTAGCGGAAGCGGAATAGCGAGCGAGATGGCAAAATCATCGCGGTGATGGGCGATGGACGCCGCCGAAAAACTGCGGGTGCTCATCAGCGACGCCGCCTTTGAGTGCGAAGGGGGCAAAAGCGCGTCCGCCCGCGCCGTCCAGCAACTTAAAGAGCAACGGCTTCGGGAAAGTATCTACCACGCCAAAGTGCCCGGCGGAACGATGCCCTTGCTCAAAACCCTTTTGACCAACGCCTGCATCAAAAACTGTGCCTATTGCCCCATCGCTGCCTACTGCGACCATCGGGTCGTTTCCTTCAAGCCCGATGAAATGGCGCGCTTGTTCATGGCGATGCACAAAGCAGGGATGGTCAACGGCTTGTTTTTGTCCAGCGGCATCGTCCGTGACCCCGACACAACTCAAGAGTTGCTCAACGACACGGCAAAGATTTTGCGGACGCGTTACGGCTTTCGCGGCTACATCCATCTGAAGGTCATGCCCGGCGCTAGCGCCGAAGCCATCAAGGAAGCAGCAAAGTGGGCAAACCGCATCAGCGTCAACGCTGAAGCACCCAACGAACTGCGGCTCAAAGCCATCGCCCCCGACAAAAGTTTTCAAGGCGAAATGCTCCCGACCTTGCAACGCATCGCTGAAGTCATCACGCAGAAGCGATTGGAATGGCTGGAGCGCAAAGGCGTTGTCCAACGCATCGGGCGAGGTTGGCTCGCCGATTTGGACGAATTGGCACAATTATCAACCCCACCCGTCCTTTCCAGCACGACCCAATTCGTCGTCGGCGCGGCAGGCGAGAGCGACAAGGAGTTGCTCCAAACCGTCGTGCGGTTTTACCGCGAGTTTCAGTTAGGGCGAGCCTACTTCAGCGCCTTCCGACCCATCTGCGGGACAAAGTTGGAAGACCTACCCGCCGCAACGCCCGTGCGGGAACATCGCCTCTATCAAGCCGACTTTTTGCTCCGCCGCTACGGCTTTGAGTTGGACGAATTGCCCTTTGACGAACAAGGCAACTTGCCACAAGACACCGACCCCAAACTCGCATGGGCGCTTCAGCATCCTGAGCGTTTCCCCGTTGAAGTCACGAAAGCGGAGCGAAACGAATTGCTCAAAGTGCCCGGTATCGGTCCTGAAACTGCCGAGCGAATTGTCAAGGCACGAAAAGAAGGAACTTTGCTGACCGCCGAAGACCTGCAACGGTTGGGTGTGCGATTGAAGCGAGCCGCCCCGTTTTTGACCTTGAAAGGCAACCCTTTGACAAAAGAAGTGCCCGTCAAAGAACCCGAGCCAACCGAGCAATTGCGGCTGCTTTGAACGCCCCAAAAAACCGATTGAATGCCCAATCTCCCTCAGCACGGCAGCACCCAGCGGCGGGACGGCTTCATGGCTGACGGCTGCATTGCTGACCACTCTGCCGCCAACGGCTTCGTCGTTAGTTGCGCGGTTTCCTTGCAGCGTTCTCGTGGCTTTTGGGGCGGTCGTGTGAACAAGGTTGCTTGGCTTGCACCGTCACAAGGAGCAAGCCGTTTCTTGCGGTTCTATCTTGTTGCTCACGGCATCCCTCAGCGCCTAAAGCACCACAAAAGTGCTCGCATCGTCTTCAATCTCAGCCACCTCGCATACCGCTTTCGCAAAAATTTTTGATCGGTGAGGCTAACCCCTCGTTTGGGGGCATTAAACTTTGTCGGGGTGATGGCGGTGAAGCGAAGGGCGTTTTTGCAAGTGCTGGCTTTCGGCGTGAGTGCCCCTTCGTGGGCACGACAGCAACGAAGCGGAGGTGGGAAACCGATGGCGGAACGAAGTGTCGTCGTGGACACCAGCAAAAGCCCCCATGCCAAGTTGCGCCCTGTGCCGATTCGTGCCGTTAAGTTGCGGGATCGTTTCTGGCAGCCACGCCTTGTCGCCTTGCAGGAAATCACTTTGCCGACCCAATACGACCTCTTGGAGCAAACGGGACGGCTGGACAATTTCCGACGCGTAGCGGGCAAAGTCGGCGGTGATTTTCGGGGGCTTTACTTCAACGACAGCGATGTCTACAAGTGGGTGGAGGCGGCAGCGTGGTCGCTGGCGGTGCAATTCAACGAGCAAGTGGCGCAATTGATGGAGCGCGTCATTGAGGACATCGCTTCCGCCCAAGATGCCGATGGCTACCTGAACACCTACTTCTCGCTGGAGCGCAAAGGGCAACGGTGGACAAATTTGCGAGACATGCATGAACTCTACTGCGCAGGGCATTTGTTTCAGGCGGCTGTCGCCCATCACCGTGTCACTGGCGATGATCGCTTGCTGAAAGTTGCCACCCGCTTCGCCGACCACATCGCCCAAGTTTTCGGTTGGGGCAAAAAAGAGCAACCCGATGGGCATCCTGAAGTGGAAATGGCGTTGGTGGAACTTTTCCGTGAGACGGGCGAGCGACGCTATCTGGAACTGGCGCAGTTTTTCATTGATGTTCGTGGGCACAAACGCATCGGAGGTTCGCCCTACCACCAAGACCACAAACCTTTCCGCGAACTTGACGAGGTTACAGGTCACGCCGTTCGCGCCCTTTACCTGAATGCGGGCGCTGCTGACCTTTACGCCGAAACAGGTGACGGGGCGCTGATGGCGGCGCTGCAGCGGATGTGGCGCAATTTGACAGAAAAGCGGATGTATGTGACGGGCGGTTGTGGTGCTCGCTATGAAGGGGAAGCCTTTGGGCGCGACTACGAGTTGCCCAACGAGCGTGCTTACGCCGAAACTTGCGCCGCCATCGCCAACATCCTTTGGCAATGGCGGATGTTCTTGCTGACGGGGGAGGCGCGTTTCGCTGATGTCTTGGAGTTGGCACTTTTCAACGGAGCCCTTTCGGGCATCGGATTGGATGGCAAGTCCTACTTTTATGTCAACCCTCTTGCCGACCGAGGACAGCATCGTCGTCAACCGTTTTTTGAGTGCGCCTGTTGCCCACCCAACATCGCCCGCTTGCTGGCGATGCTACCCAGTTTCCTCTATGCCCTGAGCGATGACGGCGTTTTCGTCAACCTTTACGCTGACAGCGAAGCGGATTTGATGGTCAACGGCGTGTCCGTGCGGTTGCGCCAGCGAACAGATTACCCTTGGGACGGCGAAGTGACGCTGCAAATGGAACTGTCACAGCCGACCACTTTTGCCCTTCGCTTGCGCATCCCATCTTGGTGCGAGAAGGCAACGGTGATGGTCAATGGGACGGAGCGGCGGGAGGAAGCGGGCGGTGCCTTCGTGACCTTGAAGCGGGAATGGCACGGTGGAGACACGGTGCGGTTGTCCCTGCCCATGTCGCCCGAATTCCTCCTCTCTCATCCCTTCGTGGAAGCGAATGGTGGGCGTGTTGCCCTTCGGCGTGGTCCGCTCGTTTACTGCTTAGAACAAGTGGACAATCCAGACGCCGATGTCTGGTTCATCGCTGCCAAAACCGATGCCGACTTAACGATGACACCGATGCATATCGGCAATTTGCCTGTCGTCGCCTTGCAAGGTTCGGGCGTCGCTGTGGAGGCGTCGGCGTGGGAAGGCAAGTTGTATCAACCGTTGCGGCGAATAAACGGCAGACCTCTGCGATTTCTTGCCGTCCCTTACTTCGCTTGGGCAAACCGCACAGCCGGACCGATGACGGTTTGGTTGCCTGCGTGAAAGCGGGTTGACAGAACGAGGGGGAAAAGGCGATGGCGGTTCGGGTCGGGTTCATCGGTTGCGGACCGCGCGGGATAGCGATGGCGCAAGCCTATCAGGAGATAGAGGGCGTGGAACTGGTGGCGGCGTGCGACATTGACGAGAATCGGTTGGCGCTATTTTGCGAAAGGTTTCCCATCGCCCGTCGCTACACCGATTACACCAAGATGCTCGCTGAAGAGCCGTTGGATATCGTGCACTTGGCGACCCAACCGACGCTGCGAGTAGAACCCATCATCGCTGCCGCCGAGGCAAAAGTCAAAGTCATTTTGAGCGAAAAACCAGTCGCTTTGAGTCTGCCCGAACTGGACGAGATGCTTTTAGCCTGTCAACGCAATGGCAGTCGGCTGGTCATCAACCACCAGTTGCGCTACCAGTCCATCTGGCGTCGGCTGCATTCGGCGGTAACTCATGGGGAATTAGGCGACATCACTTTCCTGCACGCTCACTGCCGAATGAATGCCTTAGAACAAGGGACACACCTCATTGACTTAGTGCTCTGGCTGCGAGGGGAGCAATTGCCTGCAGAGGTGGTGGGAGAAGCGTGGGGTGAGGAAGATTTCGCCAAAACCCATTCGGCGCCGAGCCATTTGGTGGGTGTGCTGATGTTCGCCGATGGCGTCCGATGTTTGGCGGAAATGGGACCGAACGCTCCTGCTTTGCCAGACGACGACCGAATGCATATGCATTTCGGCATCCGAGTGGTGGGGACGGAGGGCTGGGCACAAGCGTGGCTGGGACGATGGCAATTGGTCAAGAGAGCGGAACGGCAAACGCTGGTGCGGTTACCTTACGGCGAAGACAATTTCGCTGCTCAAGTCGCCTTCCAACGGGATTTAGTGCGGGCGGTGATGGAACCTGCGTTCACCCACCCCTGTGACGCGCAAAGAGGAAGGGCAAGTTTGGAAGTCATTGAAGCCCTTTGCCTTTCGGCGTTAGAAGGCAGGCGCTTCCCTTTGCCTCTGCCCGCAGGCGTTTCAGGCTTGGCGGCGATGCGCAAGCAAGCACAAACAAGTCCACCTTCAGGGTCATTGCCCGCATCTTGACGGGGAAACAACCTTTTGCGAAGGTGAAATATTCGGGAAAGCGATGGAGACGGCTGGTGCCAGGGCGCGGAGTCGAACCGCGGACACCCGGATTTTCAGTCCGGTGCTCTACCACTGAGCTACCCTGGCGAGGGATGGCGGGCCCGACGGGATTTGAACCCGCGACCTCCGGCTTGACAGGCCGGTGTGCTAACCAGGCTGCACCACGGGCCCGCACCGCATAAGTTTAAGGCGTTTCGCTCCCTCCGTCAACAAGGTTGGAGGGTGTGCGGGAAATTGTGCCCAATCAGCCGTAGGGCAGGGCTGGACGCCATGCTGACCAATTTTGTCAGCACAGCATGAAACTGCGCCCGTCACGAGGAGGTTCGGAAAATCACGCCTTGAATAACTGCCGTTCATTGCAGCAAACATTGCCATCATCTGCATCGCCTTTGTCGCGGCTAATAGCCGCTCCAACAGAAAGTTGGAGGGAGCATCGGGTTGCTCAACCTTGTTGGAGTGGCTATTAGCCACGACCAAGATGGCTATCAGCCACGACGAAGTGGCGATTAGCCACGACCAAAATGGCTTTCAGCCACGACGCCCAAAACCTATTCCGTGACTTTCGGAACACCCTCGCAAAGTGTTCGGAAACTAAGTCTGAGGAGATGGCGAATCTCTGGTGAGCCCAAATTTTCCCCGACTTGCCGACCTGCCCATCTCCCGACCTACCGAAAATTTCGGCTCGGCAAAAGCCTCGCCCTCCCATAGGGCTTACTTTCCGAACACTCTCACAAAGTTAGCGCCGCCGCCATTGGTCCAATAACACCGCTCCCACGACCAGAATGCCCAAAATGACTTGTTGCCATTCGTAAGGGATGTTGAGCAAGTCGCTACCATTGCGGATGACTGCCATCAGCAATGCTCCCAAGACTGTGCCTAACACACTCCCGCGTCCCCCTGCCAAACTGGCGCCACCGATGACAGCGGCGGCGATGGCGTGCAGTTCGTAAAGTTGCCCGCCTGTCGGTTGACCGATAGAGAGCCGTGCCGTTTCCACGATGCCCCCGATGCCTGCGGTCAACCCACACAGGACGAACACGAGCCACAAAACCCAAGAGACGGGCACCCCTGAAAGGCGCGCCGCTTCCCGATTGCCGCCGACGGCGTAAATGTATCGCCCCAAGCGGGTGAGCGCCAGCAACCCTTCGGTCAACCCTGCGACGGTCGCCGCAATCAGAAAGGGCAGCGGGATGCCAAGCAAATGCCCCGTCCCCAACTCTAAAAACGGGCTGTCTTCAGGGATGAAGATGTTCTGGGCTTTGCTGAGGACTAATGCCAAGCCCCGTGCGACGCCCATCATGCCCAAGGTGGCGATAAAGGGAGGGATGCGCCCTTTCGTCACTAACCAACCGTTAAGTGCCCCGCAAATGAGGCTCACGCAAAGTCCCGCAAAAACTGCCCCAAAGACATGGGCGTTGCGCTGCAACATCAAGGCGGTGACGACACCCACCAACGCCAACACTGAGCCGACGGATAAGTCAATGCCGCCAGCGATGATGACAAGGGTTTGCCCCACTGCCAGCAACACGATGACGGCAGTTTGAAACCCGATATTGCGGAAGTTTTCTACGGTGCGGAAGGCTGGGACATAAATCGCCAGCGTCCCGCTTAAGAGCAAAAGCGCCAAAAGCGGCGCTACCCATTCCGCTTGCCACAGTTGCCGCCACCGCATCCTTTCGCCCCCTTTGCGCTCATCGGCGTTGCATTGTAGCGCTCCCCCTCGCTACCCACGCAAAATTGCTACCGAAAAGACGCTTTGAAGGGAGGCGGGCGACGATGCTGCAGCAAATCGGTTTAGAAGGGCTCGTGCGACAGGCTTTGCAGGAAGATGCGCCCTTCGGCGATATGACGACGCAAGCCATCGTGCCCCCAACGGTTCGTGGCGTCGGTATCTTTGTCGCTAAAAGTTCTGGCGTGATTTGTGGGTTGCCCATCGCCCAACGAACCTTCACCTTGTTGGATGAAACGGTGCAGTTCCGCCCGCGTTGCAATGACGGCGATATAGTGATGGCAGGGTCAGTCATCGCCGAAGTGGAAGGCAAATTGCAAGCCCTCTTGACGGGTGAGAGGGTGGCGTTGAACTTCCTCCAGCGCCTTTCAGGCATCGCCACGCTCACCCGCCAATTCGTGGAAAAGGTAGCCCCTTACGGTGTCCGCATCGCTGACACCCGCAAGACGACGCCGACTTTGCGGTGGCTGGAAAAATACGCCGTCCGCTGTGGCGGTGGCATCAATCATCGCTTCAGCCTTTCCGACGGTGTGCTCATCAAGGACAATCACATCCGAGCCGCAGGGAGTTTGACGGAAGCGGTGCATCGGGTGCGGCAAAACGCCCATCACTTGCTTCGCATTGAGGTGGAGGTGCAAAATCTGGAGCAAGTTCGGGAAGCCTTGGAATGTGGCGTAGACGCTCTTTTGCTGGACAACTTTCGCCTTGAGGAACTTCAAGAAGCCGTAGACCTCGTGCGGGCTTGGAGCGAGCAGATGGGGCAACCTCGTCCCATCTTGGAGGTCTCTGGCGGCGTCACGCTGGAAAGCGTGGAAGCCATCGCCCAAATGGGCGTGGACATCATCTCTGTCGGTGCGCTCACCCATTCTGCCCCCGCTTTGGACATCAGCATGGAAATCACGCAGGTTTTCTAAATCACCCGCTACGGTAGGCGGGTGAGTTCGTCCTTGACAAAAAGGGGCATCGGCACAGCGTCGCCGCCTCGCCGACGAAGGAGCACTTTTGCTTCGTTTCGTGCCACGACTTTCCCGATGGCATAGACAGGGATGCCCGCATCTTGCAAGGCTTGCATCACTTTTTCCCCATCGCCTTCGGAGACGCAAAGGAGCAATGCTCCCGACGCAATCACGCCCAACGGGTTCAGACCGAACGCCCCGCAAAGTTGCCCCGCTTCGGGCAAGATGGGCAAGGCTTCTTCCCAAACTTCCAAGACAACTCCCGATGCTTCCGCCAATTCCCACAAGCCTGTCGCTAAACCGCCTTCTGTCGGGTCATGCATGGCATGAATGGGTGCGGTTTGGCAAGCGATGAGGGCATCCCGAACGACGCTGATGCCCGGTTCAAAAAGGAAGCGTTGGGCTTTGATGAGGACGCTTTCAGGGATGCCGAAGTGGCGCAATTGGTCGGCTTTTTCACGAGCGATGATGGCACACCCTTCCAACGGCACGCCTTTCGTGACCAGCACCAAGTCACCGACTTGCGCTCCCTCGCTGGTGACCAATCGGTCTTTAGCAACTTCGCCCAACATCGTCCCGACCACGATAGGGCGAGAAAGCCCCGGCGTGATTTCCGTGTGACCACCGATGAAGGCAACGGAAAGGCGTCGGCAAGCATCGGACATTTGCGCAAAGATGCCCCGCACCAATTGTTCGTCGGTTCTCCCTTCAGGCAGCAAAATCGTCGCTAAAAACCACTTCGGAACCGCTCCCATCGTCGCCACATCGTTGGCATTCACTTGCACGGCATACCAGCCGATCAAGTCGGTGGCAAAAGTGATGGGATCAGTCGCCGCTACAAGGTAGCGGTCACCCATGTCCACGACGGCTGCATCTTCGCCGATGCGGGGACCGACGACCGTTCGGTCATCTAAGGGCAATGTCGGCAACAACTCCTTCAGCAACTTTGCCTCCAGTTTCCCCGGCGAAAAATCGTAACGGCTCATTGCGCTCACCCCTCCAAACCGTTTAAGGCATTCCTTAAAATTGGGTCGGCAGCGCCAGCATAATGTTGGCGAGGTGAGCGAAATGGTGTGGCTGCTCTTGATGGCGCTGGGCGAACCACAAAGTCCATGCGTTATGACGGTGCGCGGACCGATTGCACCTGAAGCCTTTGGAAAGGTGTTGGCGCATGAGCATATCATGTGCGACTTTATCGGTGCCGAAAAGACAGGACGGCATCGCTACGACCCTGAACAAGTTATCGCCACGATGTTGCCTTACCTGAAAGCAGTGCGGGAACGAGGCTTTACAGGTTTCGTGGATGCGACGCCTGCCTACATCGGGCGCGACCCACAAGTTTTGCGGCGATTGGCGGAGTTGACAGGTCTGCACATCCTGACCAACACAGGCTACTACGGCGCCGCCAACGACAAGTTCCTTCCGCCCCACGCTTTCACCGAAACCGCCGACCAACTGGCGGCACGATGGGTTTCTGAATGGCGAAACGGCATTGACGGCACGGGTATCAAGCCGGGCTTCATCAAAATCGGCGTTGACCCTGGTCCGCTCAGCGACATAGACCGCAAGTTGGTGCAAGCAGCGGCACGAACTCATCAGCAAACGGGCTTGACAATTGCTTGCCACACGGGCGAAGCGCAAGCGGCGTTAGGCGTCTTGGAAGTCGTCAAAGGAGAGGGCATAGACCCATCGGCGCTCATCATCGTCCACGCCGACAGCATCCCTGATGTGGCGGTGCACGAACGATTGGCAGAGGAAGGGGCTTGGGTGGAATACGACGCTATCGGCGCCAAACCCATCAGCGAGCATGTTCGGCTCATCACCCACATGGTGCGGCTCGGCTTTGCCGATCGGCTATTGCTCTCCCACGACGCAGGCTGGTATTGGGTCGGCGAACCCGATGGAGGCAAGGCGAAGATTCGCCCTTATACCGCCCTCGCTGATGAACTGCTGCCTGCTTTGAAATCGGCAGGCATGGACGAAGGGACCTTGCATCGGCTTTTGGTGGACAATCCTCGCCGAGCCTTCACCGTGCGGGTGAGATTAAGGCGATAGCCGCCTTCGTTCCTGAGGCGTTATGCTAATGGATGGCTCAGGGATGGAGGGGGTGACCGCCATCGGAGGCAGCAGAGCATGCGACGGGCAATGAGACGAAAGGAAGAACACCGAACCGCAAAGACAGACCGCCTTGTGCTTTCCGAGTTAGGCTACGAAGTTGCGGGCATCGCTTTGTTAGCCGTCGGCGGTTTGTTATTCGTCGGCTTGTCGGGAAAAGCCAGCGGCGTCGTGCTTTCCCATCTTGTCGGCATGTTGACGATGCTGTTGGGTTTAGGAGCGCGGGCGCTGGCGGTGCTGACGGCTTTTTTAGGTTTGGCGTTAATCGTCCAAAAACAGCGGTTGCCTTTGCCCTCTTTAGCCCTCGGCGGTGGGGCATTGCTTTGGGTGCTGGTGACAGCGGTTCATTTGACTGTCCCCAGCGGTTCGGAATGGCTGCCAGAAACCCTCCCCACTCACGGTGGATGGCTTGGAGCGGTAACCGCCTTTTTGTTGCGCAAAGCCTTCGGCGATGCAGGGGCAGTGATCGTCCTAACGGCGTTGACGCTGGTCGGTTGTTTGATGGCGACGGGTCGGACGCTGAGCGAAGTTGTCGGTGCCGTCATCGGCAAAGGTCGGCAAATTTGGCAGGGATGGCAATCCCGTCAGAAGGCAAAGGCATCCCTAAAAGGGCGCTCCAAAAGTGTCAAGCCCACCTCAACCCCCTCATCGGAAACGCAACCGACCGCACCGTTGGCAGATGAGCCCTCAACGGCGGAAGGCGTTAAACCCGCCTCTCCTGCAAAGGCGGCAGGGAGCGATGACCTTGACTTTCCCTTCCCGATGGAGACTTTGGTGACGGGCACGACGAGCAAACGAGGTCGTCGGAAAGAATTGCCATTTTTGCCGGAGCACTACGAAAAAGTCATCGCTGTTTTAGAACCGCCCCGCCCCGAAGATAACCCCGAAACGACGGCGAGCGAGGAAGAAGGCATTCGCTTGGTGGAAGAGACTTTGGCGAGTTTCAAGATAGAGGCAAAGGTCGTCAATGTCAAGCGCGGTCCCGTCATCACTCGCTATGAGGTGCAACCTGCGCCGGGCATTCGGGTGAAGCGGATAGAAAACTTGGCGGACGATTTGGCACTGGCGCTGGCTGCCATTGATGTCCGCGTGGAAGCGCCCGTGCCTGGCAAAAGCGTCATCGGCATTGAAGTCCCCAACAAACGCATCGCCCTCGTTCGGTTGCGGGAATTGCTGGAACTGGACGCTTTCAAGACAGCGCCATCCAAATTGACCTTTGCCCTGGGCAAAGACATCGCTGGTTCGCCTCGCTTGGCGGACTTGAGCAAAATGCCTCACCTGCTCATCGGTGGAGCGACCAACAGCGGAAAAAGTGTTTGCCTGAACTCCCTCATCGTCAGCATCCTTTCACGGGCGCACCCTGACGAGGTGAAGTTGTCCCTCATTGACCCCAAGCGGGTGGAGTTGACCCTTTTCAACGGCGTGCCCCATTTGGCTCACCCCGTCGTCGTGGACGCTAAGGGCGCCGCCAGAGCCCTCAAAGGCGCTATCCGAGAAATGGAGCGACGCTATCGGCTCTTCGCCGAACGAGGCGTCCGCAACATTGACAGTTACAACGAAGCCGTCAAAAGCGACGAGAGCGCCGACCCCTTGCCCCACATCGTCATCGTCATTGACGAACTGGCGGATTTGATGATGCAGGGAGGAAGCGAGTTTGAGAAGTTGATTTGCCGCATCGCTCAACTGGCGCGGGCGACGGGAATTCACCTCGTCGTCGCCACACAGCGACCGTCGGTCAATGTCATCACGGGACTGATCAAAGCCAACATCCCCTCCCGCATCGCCTTCGCCGTCGCCTCTCAAACGGACAGTCGGGTGATTTTGGACTGCAACGGAGCGGAGCGATTAATCGGACGAGGTGACATGCTCTTTCAGCCCATTGACGCGCCCAAACCCATCCGCATCCAAGGCGCTTTCGTCAGCGAGCAGGAAGTCCATCGGGTCGTGGAAGTGCTCATCAACGAATATGGCGAACCTGACGAATACCTGTTTGATGTCTACAGCGACGAGGACGAGGAAGTCCAGTTTTTGGGAGTGCGGCTGGACAAGAAAGACCCGCTTTTTGATCGGGCGGTGGAAATCGTGCGGCGGAAAGGTTACGCTTCAGCGTCGCTGCTGCAACGGGAGTTGGAAATCGGCTACCCCCGTGCGGGCAAGTTGATTGACCAGTTGGAGAAAGCAGGCATCGTCGGACCTGCTGAAGGCAACAAACCTCGGAAAGTTTTGCTGCCCTTAGTGGATGCCCCCGAAGGAGAAGAAATGCCTGAAAATGGCGGTTAACGGCGAAAAGCAACGGTCAGCGCATGTTGACCCCACTGCCGTCTCCGAGAGTCGCCTGTCACGGCTGATAGCCACCCCAACGAGATGCTAACTTTTTGCCGCTCAGCGTGGCGTTCCTAATGGGATGATTTGCCCTGCGGCATAATCAAGGGAGCACAAAGAATAAAGCGGCAAGGATGGGAGCGAGTGGCAAAACCCGTTCCCACGCCGCCGATGGCGCTACGGACTCTGCAACCTTTGCTGCCTTGGAGGTGGAGCGAATGGCATCGCCGCGCCGCGATGTTTGGAAAGGTGTCAGGGAGTTCGCTGGCGATTACCTTCTGCCGGCGGCTGCCGTCATGGTGGCTGTCGTCGTGCTTCTGGGTCTTTTGACCATTGGTGGGTTGGTGCTGGCGCTTGTTTTGCCTATCGCTTTGATGCTGGCAGTGCTGGCAGCCATCGTGTTGCTGGCGGCAGAGATGCTTTGGAGGGTGGCGGTTTTGGATTTGCTTTTGGGCTTGGGGGCGTCTGTTTATGCCGTCAACCTTCTCACTCAAGAACCCCTCACGACTCTCGTCGGCGGGTTGCTGGGAGGATTGACAGCGGCATTGTTGCACCTGAGCGGTGAGCCGATGCGCGTCCGTCACTTGCCGACCCAAGCCTTGACAGACGCTACCGGTCAAAACCATCCTGCCATCCTTCTCAACGGCGACCAGCCTCACTTTGCTGCCCTTGTCGGTAGTTTCGTTGGCTTGTTAACCCTGCTGATCTGCTGGGTTTTGCAAGGCTATGGCTTGTGGAGTTTGTTTTGGGGGCTTTACGCCACCCTTGCCATCGGGCGAGCATTGTCGTGGTTCAGTGTGGAAGCCGACCTCCAACGGAAAGTTTTTTGGCAACCTTTTGCCTTCCTTCGCCACTACCCACCCTTTCATCAAGCCTTCCACTGGTGGCGTCAAACCCGCCGCTGGTTGGGCATCGGGCTCGCTCAGTGGAGCCCTTGGGGGCGGGAGTGACCAGTCATGCAAGTGCGAGTGCGTTTCTTTGGTCCTGCCCGTGACCTATTGGGCAACGAGGCAGTGGAGATGACCCTCCCTGATGGTGCCACCCTCGTTGCCCTGCGAGAAAGGCTGTCAGCAATTTGCCCATCCCTTTGCGCGCTTCTGCCCCGTTGCCGTTTCGCCGTCAACGGCGAGTATGCAGACGAAGTGACGCCCCTTCGGGACGGCGATGAGGTGGCGCTCATTCCGCCCGTCAGCGGCGGGGTGGTTCAGGCGCAAGAGGAAACCTGTCTGACATGCCTCGTTGACCATCCCATTGACCTCAATGCCTTGTTCGCTTTCGTCCAAACCTCTGAGGCAGGCGCCATCGTCGCTTTCTTGGGCACTGTTCGCCAGCACAGCAAAGGCAAGACAGTCACGGCGCTCACTTACGAAGCCTATTTGCCGATGGCAGAGCGAGAGTTACAGCGGATCGTCAGAGAAGTGCGGGAGCAATGGCAGGTGAGCAAAGTTGCCATCGTCCATCGGGTCGGCACTTTGTCGGTGGGTGAAATTGCCGTCGCCATCGTCGTTTCCGCACCTCATCGGGAAGACGCCTTTGCCGCCGCCCGCCACATCATTGAGCGCCTCAAAGAAATCGTCCCCATTTGGAAGCGAGAACACTTCTCCGACGGTTCAGTAGAATGGGTCATGCCTTAGGGCACTCCTTTACAATCGGCAGGCATCAACCTGCCCTGACGACAAAGGTTCCTGCCATCAAGTCGTGCCATCCTTGCTTGTAGGGGTCAAAAACTGCCCACACAAACCCTAAACCGCAAGCGCACAATGAAAGGACAAAGCCAATCTCGCGAACTAAAGCGCGCCCAAATCCGCAAGGTTGTCCTTGCCCTGTCACCACTTGCAATCCCAGCAAGGCTTTGCCCAGAGTGCGACCCGCAACGGCGTGAAGGGTGAGGCGGTAAACCCAAAAGCCCGCCACCAACAAAATGGGGAACAATTGCCGTTGCTCCACTTCTGTCCAGACCCACCAAGTCGGGCGCTGGTTCAAAAAGGCAACGACAAGGATGTAACCGAAAGTGAGCCCCCAACTGACTGCAAACCAAATTAGGGCATCCAGCAAAAAAGCGGTCCCCCGAAGCCATATGGGAACGATGGGCTTTGGCACTGGCGCAGCAGCGGAACGATTCAAGTGAGGCTGAGGCGAGGGCTTGGATGCCCGCGATGACGCAGACGAACGGGATGAGGGGGACAGGGAGGGGGCAAGAGATGAAGAACGAGTCGGTGAGAGGCATGCCTCTAAGGCTTGCTTCATCTGGGCTGCCGAGGGAAACCGTTCGTCAGGGGCGACGCGCATCGCCGTCAAAATCACCCGCTCTAAATCAGGCGGGATAGACGGATTGAGGTTGCGGGGCGGGATGAGTTTGTCGGTGCGACCTGTGATGCGCTCAATGGCTTCAGGGGGCACTCGCCCCGTGACAGCGAAATAAAGCGTGGCACCCAAGGCATAAATGTCCGACCGTTGGTCTGTTGGTGCCGTGCCATATTGCTCTGGTGGCGAGTAGCCGGGCGTGACAGCGCGAGCGCCCGCTTGCGTTCGGTTGCCTGCCCGCAAGACTTTGGCGATGCCAAAGTCCACCAAGTAAGCCCGTCCGTCAGGACTGAGTTTGATGTTGGCGGGTTTGATGTCCCGATGGATGATGGGCGGGTTTTGCGAATGCAGGTATTGCACGGCGTCCAAAACTTGCAAAAGCCATCGGACCGCTTCCTGCGGTGGCAACGGACCTCGTTTTTTCACCACTTCCTCCAAATCGTCACCAGCGATGTAGTCCATGACGAGATATTGCCGTCCATTGGCGACGAAAAAATCCTGCACGCGGGGCAGGTTGGGATGGCGCAGGGTGGCAAGGACGCGGGCTTCCATCGCAAATTGCTGTTGGCTTTCGGGGGACATGTCCAAGTTCTCCTTGACCGCCACTTTTGACCCCAACCGCAAATCTGTCGCCAGATAAACCGCACCCATCCCACCGCAACCCAAGACCCGTTCCAAACGATAGCGCCCATGCAGAACTGTCCCTCTCCCCCGCAGGCGCCGAAGGGGCGTCCCACAGCGGATGCAAAAGCGTGCCGTGTCTTTGTTGTCTGCACTACATTCAGGGCACATTTGCATGGCGGTCACCAAAGTTTCTGCCCCTTGTTGCTTTCCCATCACCGCTCTACGATCACTTGCTGCCCCCGATCAAAGGTCACCCGATAACGGTCAAGGACCCGCCGTCCCAAAAGGGACTCATCACCTAAAGTGAGAAAGCGAACCCGCAAGGGTTCGTCAATGCCGACGATGGTTAGTTGACCAAGGTAGGTCGCAACCTGATGCCCTTGCCCATCTGCTGTTCGCACGGCTGTTTGCACATTCAATGCCTAAAAGGTCAGCATAAACGCTGGGCACGGTAAACCCGCCCTCAAAGCCTGTATCAGCGTAAGCCCAATCCTGTCTGGCAAGATGGCGCACTGCCCATGCAACCTCCAGATAGGGATAATTGGTGCTGACGACCCGCTGCGGGAGGTGGCGGATGATGTCGGCATAAATCGTCCCGACTCGTAACAAGACAAAGTTACCTCGCCCAAAAACTTTCAAGGCTTCCTCCACCAACGCCACATCATCGTCACCAATAAGGTAGCAACCATCCGATGCCAGTGCCAAAAACTTGCCCCAATGGTCTGCCTCCAAATGTTTGGCGTGCTGTTCGTAAAGGTGATGGATTTCGTCCATCGTCGGTCGCCACATTGCCTCTCGCCTCCTTGACGAGTTCAGTCGGGACACTTTCCACCCAAGCGATCACAGACTTCCCGCCCATTGAGCCGAACGGCGACACCGCCAAAATTATTGCGGGTGATGGACGGATGCGGGTGACGGTGAAGTTGTTCGGTCCGCTGCTGGAACGGTTGCCGTCGGAGAAGCGGCGGATGCCGCTGGAACTGGAAGTGCCTGAGGGGGCGACGGTCAACGACATCGCTGAGATGTTGGGATTGGGCGATGTCGGTGCTGTCATCCTCATCAACGACCAAGAGGGGCATCGGGGCAAGCGGCTCAGCGATGGCGATGTCGTTAGTTTCTTCCCGCCCTTGGCGGGCGGTGTTTGACAGGGGCTTGCTGCTCGGCTACCCTCACGCGGATTTGCCCTAAACCCATCGTCGCCAGTTTGCCGATATGCACCCACTCCATCAACCAAAGCAAGGGCAGGAAGGGACGCAAATCCTCGCCCTCAAAAGTCGCCCAACCGACGATGCCCCCGATTTTCATCCGCTCTCCTTGTCGGCGAGAAAAACGGGTCAAATCCAACCAATGTTGCTCATCGGCGACGGTGACGACTTTTTCCGCTTCCTGCACCAACTTTTTACCGTCCCAAGGTGGCTCCCTTCGCTCATACGCCCAAAAGAGGGCTCGTCCCCGCTCGTTGGCAGCCTTAATGAGGGCACTAAAGGTCAAAGGGTTTTGCAACTTTTTGTCAATGTCTATGCGCACGGGCGTGAGGAATCGGATGAACAATCGCCGCACTTTTTGAGGCGAAGGTGCTCCTATCACTTCCTCCACCGCCACCTTCGGAAAATCCATTTTCACCAACCCCTCACAAGCGTCATAAATGACCCGCTCTTGCCCTTTTGCCCCTTCTGCGATGACCCGCTGCAAAGTTGCTTGGACTTTTTCCTTCCAGCCCAAACCTTGTTCCAACATTCGCTGCGTGGCGACGAGGAGGTAAGGCAGGAAAGTGACGGCATCGTGCCAAAGGACAATTCGGAAGACAAAAGGGTCACCTTGTCGGAAGTTGACAGGGACATCCGCTGGCGGGGGCACTTCCAAGACAAAAGGGCGAGGCATTTCCCGCAACCGCATCGCAAAGGGATGGTCAGCCGGGGCAGCGGGCTCAAAGAAGCGGGGATAAAGGCATTGAAAGCGCAACAGACAGGGTGGGCATTCTGGCAGATGGGTGATGCACACCATTTTTCGGAAAGTCGTCATCAATGCGCCCCGCAGCGTGGAACCGAGGAAGCGAGGCAACTCTCCCCCTTGCGTCACCGTCGCTTCCATCCGCAAACGCACAAATTCCATCATCGCTTTTTCGCCCCCTTTCAGTCCGCCCCAAGTTTGCCCGACAAAGATGCAAGCGTCAAGGTCAAAGGTTTAAAACCGTGCCCACCGTCGGGCACGGACTTATTCTGTGCCGACTTGTCGGCGCAATGTCAAGTTGCGCCCTCCATGTTGCGTCGGGCACAGATTTACTCCGTGCCGACGGAGTAGGGCACGGCTTTATGCCGTGCCGACAAGTCGGCACGGTTGAAAAACCGCGCCCTACGATGGGGCAAATGAGCCGTGACGAAGTTTCACCCCTTGCCCTTCAAAGAGGCTGTGGCATCATCAAAAGCACCTGAAAGAGAGAGCCGAATAAGGAGGCGGCTGCCATGCTGCGGGTCGGATGGTTGGCGTTGCTGCTGGTGATGGCTTCGGTGGCGGTCGCAGGGGAAGGGACGAGCCAAGAGCCTGCCGAACCAAATCCGTCCCTTTTGCGAATAGAAGGGAGCGTTCGGGGCATCATCGTCGGGCTCCATCGCGCCACCTTAGCCATCCTCTCGCCTCAGCAAGTCATGACTTACCTGCATGTGCCCTTAAGCAAGTTGCCCGATTGGGTTCGGACGGGAACGACCGTTATCGTTCTTTATCGCATCAACGAAAACGGCGAATTTTGGGCGGAGCAAATTTCTCCGCCTGTCTCCGGCGAACCCAAGGAAACTCGTCCGAACATGCCAACCGTCCTCATCACCCCGTTGGCGCCGCAAACCCAAACCGAACCTTCCCGACAAGGCTCCCTGATGGAGTGGCGGCAGCGTTCGCTTCCTTCGCGGGGCTTGAATGCCTTGCAGGCTCGCTTACGCTCTTCCTTCAACCCGATGGAAAGCGAAGTCCAACGATTGCTGCCCCATTATCGGGCTGCCGTGAAATTTTTCAACCCCAACCTGACCGACGAGCAAGTTGATGCCATCGCCAGCACCATCATTCGCTGCGGTTTGCGGCATGGGATAGACCCGCGTTTGATTGTCGCCGTCATCGCTTGTGAGTCCAGTTTCCGTCCCAACGCTGTGGGCAAAAAGGGCGAAATCGGCTTAGGGCAACTCAAACCCGAAACAGCGGCTGACTTGGGTGTCAACCCTTACGACCCCATCCAGAACATTGACGGGTGTGCTCGTTATCTGCGACAGCAGTTGGAACGCTTTGGGGATGTCGCCTTAGCGCTGGCGGCTTACAACGCTGGTCCGAACGCCGTCCTCAAAGCGGGTGGCATCCCGCAAAACGGCATTACGCCCCGCTATGTGCAGAAGGTGCTGGACCTTTATCGCCGTCTCTGCGGTCAACCGTAAACGAGCGTGACGCTGATGGCAGGCGAGGAACGACTGGATGTTCAGCAACCTGCCTTCCCTGCCCCTTTCGTCTCCGTCATCATTCCCGCCCGCAATGAAGCCGACCGCATCGCTCAAACGATCGCCGCTTTACGGCGAGCGGCGGCGCAAGGCGGGTTGGCTTGGGAACTGATTGTCGTGGACGATGCTTCCGATGACGACACCGCCGTCATCGCCGCTCAATCGGGCGCCACCAAAGTCCTACGCCTTCCTCATCCCTGCGGAAAAGGGGCTGCTTTGCGGAGAGGCATTGCGGAAGCGAAGGGCGACATCGTGCTCTTCGTGGACGCCGACATCGGCGACGATGCCGAAAAATTTTGGAGGCTGGTGGAGTGCGTTCAGCGGGGCGATGCCGATATGGCGATAGCCTCCCCACCACCTGACCCCAAAGGTGGCGGCTTCGGGATTGTCAAGGCTTTTTCGGCATGGGCAATCAAAAGGGCGACGGGCTTTCAACCGAAAGCGCCCTTGTCAGGGCAACGAGCCTTGCGCAAAGCGGTGCTGGAACGCCTCCAAATCGCTGACGGCTACGCGGTGGAGACGGCGTTGACGATAGATGCCTTGCGAGCCCATTTTCGGGTCGTGGAAGTGCCCATCCCTTTTGGGCATCGGGCGCTGGGAAAAAGTTGGCAGGGGTTTCTCCATCGGGCAAAACAACTCTGGGACATCGCTAAAGCCGTCCTGCCCCGATTGCTGTCCAAGTGAAAGGGTGACCGCACCATGACGGGAAAGCGCTTGCGCCTTGACCAAATGCCCGAACCGCTGGCGCAGTTGGTGAAGGCGGCGGCAGCCCTCGCTAACCAACATCGTTTGCGCCTTTACCTCGTCGGCGGCTGGCTAAGAGATTTCGTCATGGCAGCAAGTGGCGAAGGGCACGGTGACGCCTCGCCGTTGGACATAGATTTCGCCGTCTCTTCCGACCCGCTCCCTTTTGTGGAAGAGTTGGCGAAGCGAGTGGGCGGGCGGGTCGTTCGGTTGCACGATGACTTGCCGACGGTGCGGTTAGCCCGATGGTTGCAAGAGAACCCTGACGCTGTCGCCGACTTCACGGCACTTCAAGGCGACTTGGAAAGCGATTTGCGCCGCCGAGATTTCACCTGCAATGCCCTCGCCGTTGACGCCATTGAACTAACGCAGCATGGCGAAGCCATCATCCTTGACCCTCTGAGCGGGTTGCAACACATCGCAGAGCGCGTGCTCGTGCTGACACACAAACGGGCATTGCAAGATGACCCTGTTCGCATCTTGCGGGCTTTTCGCTTTGCCGCCACTTTCGGTTTTGCCATTGCCGCTGAAACGAAAGGCGCCCTCGCTGAAGCGGCGCCCTTGTTGCTCAATGCCGCACCTGAACGGTTGACGATGGAACTGGCGCAGATTTTCCAAACGCCACAAGCCGCCGAGATGCTCGCCTTGATGGACGAAGTGGGCGTGCTCACTTTTTTGCTGCCCGAATTGATGCCGCTAAAAGAAGTGCCTGCCGCTGGCTACCATCACTTGGACGGCTTTTGCCACACGCTGGAAGCCGTTCGGCAAATAGAGCGCGTGCTGCGAGGGGAGACGGAAGACGACGAATTCAACGCACTCCTTTCGCGGGTGCGGGATGCCTTCAAGGAGCGCTTCGGTTATCGGCGCACGGGTGTTTGGGTCGTCAAGTTTGCGACGCTCTTGCATGACATCGGCAAGCCCGAAACGATGACAGTCGGCAACGATGGTTCGGTGCATTTTTACGGGCATGAAAAAGTGGGGGCTGAAAAGGCGGAAGCGATTTGCCGACGGTTGCGCTTGTCTCGGCGGGAGCAAGGCGTTATCGTCAGTTTGGTGCGCTACCACATGCGCCCTGTCTCGTTGGCAGGTGCCCGCCCTTTGACGGAGCGCGCCTTACGGCGCTTTTGGCATGACCTTGGCGAATTGGCAGGGATTTACTGCGTGGCGCTATCGGCAGCCGACTTGATGGCGACGAGGGGAACGGCGATGACCGAAGAACGCCGCCAGCGTCACTACTTTGTCTTGCGCCGCTTGCTGGAAACTCACTTTGCCCTGCGGGAGATGCGCCAGCGACCTCGGCTGGTGACGGGACACGAAATTATGGAGCGCTATGGCATCGGACCTTCGCCCCTCGTCGGTCAAGCCTTGCGCTTGGTGGAAGAAGCCATCTTGGATGGGCGGGTGCGAACAAAAGAAGACGCCTGGCAGTTGTTGGACGAAACCCTTTTCCGTCCCCTCAGTGCCCATCCCCGCAAGTCCTTGCCATCCCCTCAAGGTGGCTCGGGAACCCAATCCCCGTGAGATGGCTGCAAACGGTTTCCATCCCCTCAAGGCGGGTCGGAGACCTCTATTTATGTCAACAGCAATTCGTGGGCAAACAGTGTTTCCATCCCCTCAAGGCGGGTCGGAGACCTATGAGCCAGAGCCATTCAAAGTTGTTCTTCTCTTGTTTCCATCCCCTCAAGGCGGGTCGGAGACCAACTTTGCGTCAGCGAACCCAGTCATTGATGTCTTGTTTCCATCCCCTCAAGGCGGGTCGGAGACGAGGAGGCGATCAGGATACTGAAAGAGGTCAAGGCAGTTTCCATCCCCTCAAGGCGGGTCGGAGACTGGACGGCGCGGAAGAGGGCGCTGACTTGGGAGAAAAGTTTCCATCCCCTCAAGGCGGGTCGGAGACCCCCTTATCTTCCCATTCCCGTCTCACCTCTCCTGGTTTCCATCCCCTCAAGGCGGGTCGGAGACGAGCGTCGTCGGCGAACAGGTGAGGGAGGGAGTGAGGTTTCCATCCCCTCAAGGCGGGTCGGAGACCCGTCTTGGTCGGTCCCTATGGGGTCGGGAAGACCGGTTTCCATCCCCTCAAGGCGGGTCGGAGACTCCTTTTATTCTCCCGAAGTTTCCGACCCGTCTTGGTTTCCATCCCCTCAAGGCGGGTCGGAGACCATTATCATAAATCTTTTGATGTATCCGCAAAATCTGGTTTCCATCCCCTCAAGGCGGGTCGGAGACCCGTCCGCAAGGTTGCGGAGCCGAGACCTGCCTGGGTTTCCATCCCCTCAAGGCGGGTCGGAGACGGGAAGGGAAGCAGTCGCTGGGGACCGACCTTGTCGCGTTTCCATCCCCTCAAGGCGGGTCGGAGACAAGATGGGACGGTGTTGGACGGGAATTCGGCGTCCTGGTTTCCATCCCCTCAAGGCGGGTCGGAGACAAGGCGTTGGGGGTGAGTTGGTTGACGGTCAATGCGGTTTCCATCCCCTCAAGGCGGGTCGGAGACATG
>Ga0209289_100376_pt1 | contig 24411 bp, 23 predicted proteins | sample GXS110809BmetaG_FD_184121 | JGI IMG/M metagenome (GOLD analysis project Ga0209289, IMG submission 184121) | Hot spring microbial communities from Gongxiaoshe hot spring, China to study Microbial Dark Matter (Phase II) - GXS 110809B (SPAdes)... ...
GGGAAGGTGCGGATGTGGCGGTGGTGACCAAGCTCTACCCCACGCGAAGCCACACGGGGGCGGCCCAAGGAGGCATAGGGGCGGCCTTGGGCAACGTGGAGGAGGACCACTGGGAATGGCACATGTTTGACACGGTGAAGGGGGGGGACTACCTCACCGACCAGGATGCCGCTGAGGTCTTCGCCAAGGAGGTGATCGAGGCGGTCCTGGAGCTGGAACACATGGGCCTTCCCTTTGACCGGCTCCCCAACGGCAAGATCGCCCAGCGCCGCTTTGGCGGCCATACCAAGGACTGGGGCAAGGCCCCGGTGCACCGGGCAGCCCACGCCGCGGACCGCACCGGGCACATGATCCTCCAGACCCTTTACCAGCAGTGCGTGAAGCACAACATCACCTTCTACAACGAGTTCCACGTCACCGATGTCATCATCGAGGACGGGGTGGCCAAGGGCCTGGTGGCCTACGAGCTCGCCACTGGGGAGCTCCACCTCTTCCAGGCCAAGGCCATCGTCATCGCCTCGGGGGGCTTTGGCCGCATCTACAAGGTGACCTCCAACGCCTACACCCTCACCGGAGACCTGCAGGCCATCCTCTACCGCAAGGGGCTTCCCCTCGAGGACATGGAGTTCTACCAGTTCCACCCCACGGGGCTCTACCCCTTGGGCATCCTCCTCACCGAGGGGGCCCGGGGGGAGGGGGGCATCCTGAGGAACGCTCTGGGGGAGCGCTTCATGGAGCGCTACGCCCCCACCATCAAGGACCTGGCTCCCAGGGACCTGGTTTCCCGAGCCATGTACCTGGAGGTTCGGGAGGGCCGGGGGGTGGGCCCCAAGAAGGACCACGTGCTCCTGGACCTCACCCACCTGCCCCCTGAGGTCATCGAGAAGAAGCTCCCCGACATCACCGAGTTCAGCCGCATCTACCTGGGGGTGGACCCCTTGAAGGAGCCGGTGCCGGTGATGCCCACCGCCCACTACGCCATGGGGGGCATCCCCACCACCCTGTGGGGCCAGGTGATCCGGGACGAGAACAACACCGTGGTGCCTGGGCTTTACGCTGCCGGGGAAGCGGCCTGCGTCAGCCTGCACGGGGCCAACCGCCTGGGGACCAACTCCTTGGGGGATCTAGTGGTCTTTGGTCGGCGCGCGGGGATCCATGCGGCACGCTTCGCCAAGGACGCCGATTACCACGAGCTCAAGGCCGACCATCTGGGCGAAAGCCGCGAGCGTATTGAGCGCATCAAGAACTCCACGGGCAAGGAGAAGGTGGCCGTCTTGCGGGCCGAGCTCCAGCAGTCCATGATGGACCACGCCTCCGTCTTCCGCACCGGGGAACTCCTCACCAAGCAGGTGGAGATCCTGAAGGAGCTCATGGACCGCTACCGGCACATCTCCATCGACGATAAGGGGGAGGCCTATAACACCGAGCTGGTGGAAGCCCTGGAGCTGGGGTACCTCCTCGAGGTCTCCGAGGCCCTGGTGCACTCTGCCTTGAACCGCACCGAGTCCCGCGGGGCCCATGCCCGGGAGGATTACCCCGAGCGGGACGATGCCAACTGGCTCAAGCACACCCTGGCCTACAAGGTGGCCGACGGCAAGGTGACCTTCCGCTACAAGCCCGTGGTCCTGGGCCGCTTTGAGCCCAAGGCCCGCACCTACTAGGAGGCGCCATGCAGGTAACCCTGAAGATCCTCCGCTTTGACCCCGCCAAGGACCAGAAGCCCACTTGGCACACCTACCAGGTGGAGGCCGAACCTTGGGACCGGGTTTTGGATCTTCTCCACAAAGTGAAGTGGGACCAGGACGGCACCCTGGCCTTCCGCCGGAGCTGCGGCCACGGCATTTGCGGCTCCGATGCCATGCTCATCAACGGCAGAAACCGCCTGGCCTGCAAGACCCTGGTGAAGGACCTGGGGAACGTGATCACCGTGGAACCCATCCGGGGCCTGCCGGTGGAGAAGGACCTCATCGTGGACATGGAGCCCTTCTTCGCCGCCTACCGGGCGGTGAAGCCCTACCTCATCAACGACGAGCCGCCCCCTGCGCGGGAGCGTTTGCAAAGCCCTGAGGAACGGGAGCGGTTTGACCACGGCACCAAGTGCATCCTCTGCGCTTCCTGTACCACCAGCTGCCCGGTCTTCTGGGTGAACGGCACCTACCTGGGCCCGGCGGCCATCGTTCAGGCCCACCGCTTCATCTTTGACTCTCGCGACCAGGGGAAGAGAGAACGCTTCAAGGCCCTGGGCTCGGGGAGCGGGGTTTGGCGCTGCCGCACCGCCTACAACTGCACCGAGGCCTGCCCCCGGGAGATCCCCGTGACCCAGCTCATCGAAGAGGTCAAGCGGGCCATCCTCTTCGACCGGTTCTGAACACCCCATCGCGGCTTGTGCCGCGATGGGGACCCCAGGGGCGGGGCCTAAGGCGTGAGGCGGTGGCGGTCCCGGGGGAAAGCCCGGGCGTAGCGCACGTTGGGCAGGCCGAGAAGCTTTTGCGTGAGCCTTTCCGCTCCGATGGCGAAGCCCCCGTGGGGGGGCATGCCGTACTTGAAGACCTCCAGGTAGCCCTTAAAGCCCTCGAGGTCCATGCCCTTGGCCCTTAGGCTTTCCACCAGGTCCGGGTAGCGGTGGATGCGCTGGCCCCCCGAGGTGATCTCCAGGCCGCGGAAGAGGAGGTCAAAGCTCCGGGTGGTGCCGTCTGGCTCCGGGTAGGTGTAGAAGGGCCGGAGGGCTTTGGGGTAGCGGGTGATGAAGAGCCAGTCCGAACCCCAGCGCTCCCGAGCGTACTGGCCCAGGAGGCGCTCCGCTTCCTCGGAGAGGTCCTGCCCCACGGGGTAGCCGAGCTCCTCCTTGAGGAGGCGGCGGGCCTCGGCGTGGGTCAGGCGGGGGATGTCCTTAGGGAAGGAGGGCCATTCTGCCCCCAGAAGCCGGATCTCGCTTGCGGCGCTCGTTAGGGCTTCCTCCAGCATCTCTTGGAGAAGGCCTTCCTCCAGCCGCATGAGGTCCTCCTCGTCCTGGATGAAGCCCATTTCCACGTCCAGGGAGAGGTACTCGTTCAGGTGGCGGCTGGTGTTGTGCTCCTCCATGCGCCAGACCGGGGCCACCTCGTAGACCCGCTCAAAGACCCCCACCATGATCTGCTTGTAGAGCTGGGGAGACTGGGCCAGGTAGGCCCGGTACTCAAAGTAGTCCACCCCGAAAAGCCCCGAACCCCCCTCGGCTCCCGCCCGCACCACCTTGGGGGTGAAGATTTCGGTGAAGTCTTGGCGGTCCAAATACCGGCGAAAGCCCCGCACCAAGGCGGCCTGCACCTTAAGGGGGGCGCGGGCCTTCTCTCCCCTTAAGGTGACGTAGCGGTACTCCAGGAGGGTGTCAGGGCTGGCCCGCCACTCCTCCTTGGGGATTTCCACCGGGGTGGGCTCCAGGGCGGGGGAGAGGACTTCCATTGCCTTGGCCTGGACCTCGAGGCCCCCGGGGGCCTTGGCGTTGGCCACCACCACCCCCCGCACCCGGAGGCTGGACTCGGGGAGGGGGAGCTTCTGCCCCCCCGTGACCACCTGCACGATGCCGCTTCGGTCCCGTAGCAATACGAACTGCACCTTGCCCAAATCCCGCCGCCAGTGGAGAAAGCCCAGTAGCTCCACCTCTTCGCCCACATGCTGCTTCAAGTCCCGTACCAGAACCCGCATGCTCCCTCCTCTTAAGGTTTAACCCCCCCGGCCATGGGGGACCGGGGGGGCCGGATGGCCTTGCCCCCCGTTTAGGCGTCATTACCCTGGGGCAGACGCATATTGCCCTTGAGTTTAGGGGGTTTCTTCCCCTTGGTCAAGGCGTTTAAAGGCGAGGACCAGGCTGGGAAGGTCCTGAGGGTCCGCCACAGCGAAGAAGTTCTCCTCCACCTGGTACCGGGCTGCCCACTCCCCTGCCACCCCGGCCAGGTTTAAGGGCTTTGCCTCCTCCCTTAGGAAGCGGAGACGTCTTAGGCGCACATTCCCCTCTTCGGAGTAGAAGACCTGGTAGACCACACCCCCTTGGCGTTTTTCCCCGTAGAAGCCTCCTTCGATGGGGCTTATCTCGTGGCCCAAGGCTTTAAGGGCTTCCATCCAGCACCTCGAGGGCCGAGGGGTAGTCCAGCACGATCTCGTAGTACCCGGCGTAGAGGACGATGCGGCCCGTGGCCCGCACCCGCTTGCCCAGGTAGCTTTGCGGGAAGGGTTGCTGGAAGAGGCCGTAGCTTCTCGGGAAGACCACCAGCCTGAGGTCGCTTTCCTCGGGGCCGAACTTCAAAAAGGCCACCGTGCCGCGGTCTTCCACCGCCTGGATGACCCCCTCCACCTTGGCCACGCGGCCGAAGTAGCGGGGGGCTTCCTGCCAGGGCACCACCCCCTCCACCGGCGGCAGGGCGAAGGGGTTTTCAAGGAAGCCTGCCTGGAAATCCTTTTCCATCACGGAAAGAAGCCGGGCAAAGGCCTCAGGGGCTTCCTTCTTCTGCAGGAGCACGGAAAGCTCCCGGTTGGCGTTCAAGGAGTTGGCGCTGAGGTTAAGGCTGCCCAGGAGGGCCACCTCCTCGTCCTGCACCCGGACCTTGGCGTGCACGCAGGGGTCGGGTAGGAAGCGCACCTCGGTCCCTGCCAGGAAGTAGGTGTCCCCAGGCTCGGTGGGGCTCCCCACCAGGCGCACCCGCACCCCTCGGGCCACAGCCTCCCCCCGGGCCTCCACCAGGTCCAGGCGGCTTGGGGCCCAGAAGTGCATCTTCAACTAGGATTTCCAGGATTTCCTGCTAGGCCGAGGCGATGAGGTCCCAAAGGGGCTTGACCCCATCGCCCGGCTCCACCAGCCTGGGGGCGGCCAGGGCGGAGAGGAGGAAGGTTAAGTACCCCGCCGTGGCTTGTGCCACGACGGGGGCCCCAAAGAGGCGATAAGCAAGCCACTTTGGCTTTGGCCGATGGGGCAACCCTTGCGTGCGGGTGCTTAGGAGGACAAGAAGCCGCTTCATCTTACCCCCCATTCTGACCCATGGGGCTTGGGGTCAGCACCCCTAGGCCCAGCGGAAGAGGGTGGCTGCGTTCCGGTCGGTGAGGGCCTCCGCTTCCTCCCAGGCCAGCCCCCGCACCTCGGCCAGTTTGGCCAGGGTGTGGCGCACGTAGTGGGGGAGGTTGCGCTTTCCCCGGTGGGGCTCCGGGGACAGGAAGGGGGCGTCGGTTTCCACCAGGAGCCGATCTGCGGGGAGCCTCCCGGCCGCTTCCCGCAGGGCCTGGTTTTTCTTGTAGGTAAGGGGGCCGGCGAAGCTGAAGTAGGCCATCGCCTCGAGGCCCGCCCTTTCCAGGGAAGGATGGCCAGAAAAGGCGTGTAGAACGACCTTGCTGGGGCGATGGACCCGAAGCCAGGCCGCCAGGTCCTCCTCCGCCTGGCCGTCTTTGCTGCGCACGTGCAGGACCAGGGGTAGCCCTAGCTCTTGCGCCAAGGCCGCCTGGAAGTCCAGGGCCTTGAGCTGGGCGGATTTTGTTTCCGGGGTCCAGTAGTAGTCCAGGCCCGTCTCCCCGATGGCCCGGACCCGGGGGTGGCGGGCATGGTGCCTGAGGGCCTCCTCCACCTCGGGGGAGAGGAGGTGGGCCGAGGTGGGGTGGAGGCCCACCGCGGCGTAGACGTTTCCTTGGGCCAGGCTCAGGGTCCTTTCCCAACGGCCGGGGTCCACCCCCAGGGTGAGGACGGCCTTGAGCTCGGGAAGGTGGGCCCTGGCCTCGGCCAGCTCCCCCTCTTCCAGGAAGTCCAGGTGGGCGTGGGTGTCGGTCATGCCTCCATCCAGTTTATGGCCAAGACAACAGGAGCCCGGGGGTTGGGTGAATAAAGTGAGGGTATGCGGCGCCTTTTCCTTCTTCCCCTGCTCCTAGGGGCTTGCGCCCCGGTCCTTCTGGGGGTGGACCCCCAGAGGCTTCCCGACCCCCAGGACTGGGACCCCAAGCCCGCTCCCTTGGAGTGGTGGTACGCCTCCGGGTGGGTTTACCCTTACGCCTTCCACTTCGCCTTCTTCAAGGCCTACGCGCCCCCCTCCTTCCGCATCCTGGGCCTTCCCGGAAGCCTCTTCGGGGCCTTCCACGCCGCCCACCTGGCCCTCACCGACCTGCGCACGGGGGAGAGGCTTTTCCTGGAGGTGGCGGACCAGGACCTCCTGGCCCCCCGGGGCCGGGCGGAGGTGGGCCCCTACCTGGAGGTCTCTGGCTGGCGCTTCTGGCGGGAGGGGGAGGGCTTCCGCCTCCTGGCCGGCCCCGTGGACCTCGCCTTCCTTCCCCTGAAGCCCCCCGTGGTCCATCCCCCCGGCTACTCGGGCACCGAGGCCACGGGGCGCCTCTACTACCAGTCCTATACCCGAGTGGAAGCCGCTGGTCGTATCCAGGGGGAGGAGGCCCGGGGGGAGGCCTGGCTGGACCACCAGTGGGGGGAGCAGCTTTCCGGGCTTTCCGCCACCTGGGACTGGTTCGGCCTGCACCTCTCCGACGGCTCCGAGCTCATGGCCTACCAGGTGAAGGACCGGGAGGGCCGGGTGGTCCAGGTGCTGGGGAGCCGGGTGGACCCCTTAGGGCGGGCGGAGGCCCTGGAGCTGGCCTTCGTGCCCCTCGAGGCCTGGATGAGCCCCTCGGGCCGGACCTACACCCTCGCCTGGCGTCTCCTGGGGCCGGAGCTGGACCTCACCCTCCGTCCCCTCTTCCGCGAAGGGGAGCTCCTCTCCCGCACCACCCGGGTGGCCTACTGGGAGGGCCCCGTGGCGGGGGAGGGAACCTTTAGGGGGTACGCGGTGCGGGCCCAGGGCATGGGGGAGTTCGTAGCCGGGCCTTGGCGGCCCTAGGGTGCGCCTGCTATGCTAAAGGAGGTTTAGTGCGTGGGTGATATTTATGGGCTTACGCGTGCTCGGCGTCAACGCATCGGCACGGACGGATGGGTTTACGGCGGAGTTGCTGGACGAGGTTCTGGAAGCGGCCAGGCGCAAGGGGGCTAGCACGGAGCGCCTGGATCTGGTGAAGCATCCCTTTCCCTTTTGCGCCGGGAACTACTCCGTGGACCCCTTGGCTTGCGGCCCCGATACCTGCGTGCAGGGGCCTTGGGACGGCTTCGGCAAGGTGGCGGAGAAGATCCTGAACGCCGATGCCGTGGTCTTCGCCACCCCGGTTTACTGGTTTAGCGCCTCCGCCCGCATGAAGGCCCTCCTGGAGCGCATGACCTCCATGGAGAACCAGGGCCTTTTGAACCTGGGCAAGCCCATGGCCCTTTTGGCGGTGGCGGAGGAGGAGGGGGCCAGCCAAGCCCTTTCCCAGATGCTCCTGCCCCTCAGCTACATGGGCTTTGTCCTGGCTCCTTTGGGCTTGGTCTACGCTCACCGCCGGGGGAACGGGCGCCTGGCGGAGAACGCGGAGCTCCTGGAAGACGCCCGCATTGCCGGGGAAAACCTGGTCCTGATGGCCGAGAGGTTGCAGGGCGCCTCTTTCCGGGAGCCCCTTCCCAGCTACCAGTACCGCCTTCCCCACCTCCCTGGGGCGGCTGCCGACTGAAGGGTCAGAGGTAGAGGGGCGCCACCCCCTCGCGGGCGAAGGGGAGGAGGTCGTAAAGGGCCCGGGGGTCCGGAGGTGGGTCCAGGAGGAGGCCCGTGGGGGGAAGCTCCTCCGCCCGAAGCTTGCGGGGAGGGAGAACCTCTATGGGCCTTCCCTCCCGCCTGGCGTAGGTGGCTCCGTAGTAGAGGCGGTTTCTGGCGGTGAAGAGGGGGGTGAGGGGAGAACCACCCTCCTGCAGGAAGGGCCAGCAGGCGGCGAGAAGGGAACTCACGGCTAAGACCCTGGCCCCCTGGGCCAAGGCGATGCCTAAGCCCGCCGCCAGGGCGATGCGGAGGCCGGTGTAGGAGCCCGGGCCTTCCCCCAGGACGAGGGCGCCGATCTCCTCCTTCCGCGCCCCCACCTTGGCAAGGAGTTCGTCCAAAAGGGGGAAAAGGCTTTCCTCGTGCCGCCTTTCCACGCGTACCACCCTTCCCACCCCCTCCTCTCCCTGGAACAGCCCTAGGGCGAGGTAGGGGGTAGCTGTGTCCAGGGTTAGGGTCCACACGGAGGGCATCTTACCGGATGGGGTAGCATGGGGCCATGCCCAAGGGTTACCACGACCGCGTGGCCTTTGTGGACCTCTCCACGGGGCGCATCTGGTACGAGAGCTACGGCGAGGCCTTCTGGCGGAAGTTCCTTGGGGGGCGGGCCTTGGCCGCCTACCTCCTCCTCAAACACGTACCTTCGGGGGCTGATCCCCTGGGACCGGAGAACGCCTTGGTCTTCGCCCCCGGGGTCCTCACCGGTACCCCCATCTCCGGCTCGGGGCGGAACACCTTGGCCGCCAAAAGCCCCCTCACCGGGGGGTACGGGGACGCCGAGGGCGGGGGGTTCTTCGGGGCCGAGCTGAAGAACGCGGGTCTGGACGCCTTGGTGGTCTTAGGGCGGGCGGCGGAGCCCGTCTACCTGCACGTGGAAGGGGGGGAGGTGTCCCTCCACCCTGCGTTTCACCTTTGGGGCAAGGACCCCCTCGAGGTGGAAGCCCTCCTCAAGGAGGCCCACGGGGGCCAGACCCGCATCGCCCAGATCGGGATCGCTGGGGAAAACCAGGTCCTCACCGCCAACGTGATCCAGGACCTGGCCCACTTCGCCGGGCGGGGGGGCCTGGGAGCGGTGATGGGGTCCAAGCGCCTCAAGGCGGTTTCCGCCCGGGCCAGGAAGGAAACCTTGCCCGCCTACCACGACCCGGCCCTTCTTAAGGAGCTGGCCCGCCGCATGGCCAAGGGGCGCATGGACCGGGCGGCGGGCCTGGTCACCATGGGCACCGTGGGCACGGTGCGGCCCTTCAACCTGCGGGGGGTGCTCCCTAGCCACAACTTCCTGGACGGCTACCTGGAGGGGGCCGAGGCCCTGGACGGCACCAGCTTGGACGCCCTGGGCATCCGCATCGGCCGGGACACCTGCTACGCCTGCGCCATCCGCTGCAAGCAGGTGGTGAAGATCGAGGGCACGGGCAAGTACGACGTGCGCCCGGAGTACGGGGGGCCCGAGTACGAGGGGCTTGGGGCTTTGGGCTCCACCTGCGGGGTCACCGACCCCTACGCGGTCACCAAGGCCAACACCCTCTGCAACCAGTACGGCTTGGACGTGATCGGGGTGGGGGTGACCGTGGCCTGCGCCATGGAGGCGGTGGAGCGGGGCTACCTGGACGACGAGGGGCTGGGGCTCCGCTTTGGCAACGGGGATGCCCTCATCGCCGCCATCGAGCGGCTGGCCCGAAAGGAGGGGCGGCTGGGGGAGCTTCTGGCCCAGGGGGCCAAGCGCCTGGCGGAGGCCCTAGGCCATCCGGAGCTGGCCATGCAGGTGAAGGGCCAGGAGGTGCCCATGCACGACCCCCGGTTCAAGCGGGCCCTGGGGGTGGGGTATGCGGTGAGCCCCACGGGGGCGGACCACAACCACAACCTGCACGACACCGCCTTCGCCAAGGAGGGGAGGGCTTTAAAGGAGCTCCGCTTCTACGGGGAAGACTTCCAGCCCCTGCCCATAGAGGACCTTTCCGAGGCCAAGGTGCGCATGCTCTGGACCAAGACCCGGGAGCGGGGGTTTGTCAATAGCCTGGTCATGTGCGACTTTGTGCCCTGGACCCCGGAGGAGTGGCAGGAGGCCCTTTACGCCGCCACGGGCTGGCGGCTTTCCCCTAAGGAGATGCTGGAGGTGGGGGAGAGGACCTTGCAGCTCACCCGGCTTTTCAATCTGCGGGAGGGGATTGGCCCGGAGGCGGATCGTCTTCCTGAGCGTTTCTTCCAGCCCTTCCGCAAGGGGAACCCGGAGGCCACCTTGGACCCTGGGGCCTTCCGGGAGGCGGTGAGGGCTTACTGGCGTCTGGCAGGATGGGAGGAGGGGGTGGACCCAGCCCGCCTGCAGGCCCTAGGCCTAGGGGAGTTCGCCTGAGCCCCCCAGGGTGGCCCAGGCCACGACGGGGTGCTTATGCCCTTTGCTCCTGAGCCCTTCCCCTGGCGGAGGCCCTGGGTACCCTTTCACCGGGGCCCCCACAGGGAGGAAGTCCCCGTGGGGTGGTATCACCGGGGCCCCCACGCGGACAGAGTCCGCGTGGGGTGGTATTAGAGGGGCTCCAGCACCCCCTGCCGCAGAAGGGCGGGAAGGGGGGGTTCCCCCACCCGGAGAAGGGCGTACCGCCCGCGGAGGAGGGCCAGGAGGCGGAGGGCCTTAAGGTGGGCGCCCAGGGCCTCCCGGTAGGCCCTTACCTCCTCCGGCCCCGCGGGAAGAGCTTCGCCGGTTTCCACGTCCCTTAGGAGGACCTCCTCTAGGGGTGGGGCCAGTTCCACGGGGGCCAACACCTGGACCAGCACCACCCGCTTCGGGAGGATCCTGGCCCAGGGCAAGGGGTCCAGGCCGTCGGTGAGGAGGACCAGGGTGCCCCGTCCCGGGGGGATCTCCGCAGGCTTTCCCCGGAAGAGCCGGGCTAAGGGGTCTTCCTGGCGGGCGATCTTGAGGAGGAGCCCCGCCACCTCTTCCGCGTAGGAGAGCTTCCCGTGGAGGCGCATGCTTTGGCTTTCGTCCAGAAAGAGGCGGAAGCGGGCCCTCTCGGGGGCGGTTTCCACCCGGGTGTAGAGCCTCCCCGTCTTGGCGTAGGCCCGCCAGTGGACCCTGCGCACCTCGTCCCCGGGGGCGTAGGGGCGAAGCTCGTAGAACTCACCCCCTAGGCCCTTCCGGCGGGCCACCCTTTCCCCGGGGTAGGGGAGGTAGGGTTTGCTGGCGAGGCGGTAGCGGGTCATGCCGTCTGGCAGAAGGTGCAGACACCCACCGGGGGCAGGGGTTCGATCACCTCCTCCCGGCTGCCCTCGCGGAAGACGGTGATCCCCTTGCACCCCTCCTTCCAGGCGGTGAGGAAAAGCCTCTCCACCACCTCTTTGGGGGTCTCCCGGGGCAGGTTCACCGTGGAGGAGATGCTCTGGTCAACATGCCGTTGAAGGAGGGCCTGGAGGCGCACCCTCTGGAAAGGATCCACGGTGTGGGCCGTGGGCCAGTCGGGGATTTCCCCGCCTTTTTCCTTGCGGTAGCGACGGAGGAGGGGGTGTTCCGCCAGGAACGCCTGCCCCCCGGCGTGGCGCAGGTAGGTGAGGGCGAAGATGGGCTCGATGCCGCTCGTCACCCCGGCCAGGATGGAGATGGAGCCCGTGGGGGCGATGGAGAGGAGGGCCGCATTGCGGAGGCCCTTCTCCACCTCCCGGATCAGGTCCTCAGGGAGGTCCTGGATGAAGGGGCTTTTCAGGTGTTCCTTGGGGTCAAAGGCGGGGAAAGGCCCTTTTTCCCGGGCCAGGCGGGCGCTTGCCCGGTAGGCGGCCTCCTTGATGCGGCGCGCCACCTCCTCGGCGAGGCGGAGGCTTTCCTCCGAGCCGTAGGGGAGGCCCAGCATGGCCAGGGCGTCTGCCAAGCCCATGAGCCCAAGGCCAATCCGGCGGCTTCGCAAGGAGGCCTCCCGCTGGGCCCTTAAGGGGTGGCGTCCCTTCCCCAGGTCCACCACGGCGTCCAGGAAGCGAACGGCCAAGGCGGTGGCTTCCTCCAGGGCGGCGAAGTCCAGATGGGCTCTTTCCGAAAAAGGCGCCCGCACGAAGGCCGCCAGGTTCAGGCTCCCCAGGTTGCAAGCCCCGTAAGGCTCCATGGGCACCTCGCCGCAGACGTTGACCCCCTGGACCTCCATCCCCCCGTACTGGGCCGTGGCCCAGGTGCGCACTCGGTCCCAGAAGAGGAGGCCGGGTTCGGCGCTTTGCCAGGCGGCCTCCACCAGGAGGTCCCAGGCTTCCTTGGCCCGGATGGTGCGGGTTATGTGCTCCCGGGGTGTGGTGAAGGAAAGCGTCCAGGGTTCTTCGGCCAAGGCGGCTTGTAGAAAAGCGTCCGTGGCCCTTAGGGAGATGTTGGCGTGGCGTACCTGGCTTCGCTCGGGATCAGTTTTGACCCGGAGGAAGTCTAGGAGGTCGGGATGGGTGTCGGAGAAGGTGAGCATGAGGGCTCCCCGCCGGCCGCCGCTCGCCCCCATGACCCCGGCCAGGGTGGAGAAGAGCTCCATGAAGCTCACCGCCCCCGAGCTTTCCACCCCGGCGTTCCCCACCTTGGCCCCCTTGGGGCGGAGGACGTCGGCGTTGGTGCCTACCCCGCCCCCGTAGGCGAAGGTGCGGGCGGCCTCATCCAGGAAGCGGGTGATGCCCCGCACCGAGTCCTCCCGGATGGGGAGGAAGTAGCAGTTGAAGAGGGTGCTTTTGCGCCAGTTGCCCAGGCCGAAGAGGATGCGCCCCCCGGGGACGAAGCGGAAGTCGGCGAAAAGCCAGGCAAGCTCTTGGGCGCCGCCTTTGATGACCCGGGAGGCCTCCCGCACCAGCCGCCGCTCCATCTCCTCCGGGGTGGCCTCGAGGAGCCTCCCCTCCCGGTCGCGGAGGGCGTAGCGCCCGAGGAAGACCGAGGCCCTTAGCTCATCGCCCCCGAAGAAGTCCAGGGCAAGCTTCAGGGCCTCGGCTTCGCTGTAGGTGCGCTGGGGCACGCCCTCAGCTTACACCCGGATGGTGACCCGGGCGCCGGTTTCGAAGAGGTGGATGGAATCGATGAAGCGCACGATGCGGGTGGCGTGGCCCATGACCACCGAGTGGGTTCTGGCCCCGCCCCCGAAGAAGCGCACCCCCTGGAGGATGTCTCCGTCGGTGATGCCGGTGGCGGCGAAGACGATCTCCTTTCCGGGGGCCAGGTCCTCCGTGCGGTAGATGCGGTTTTCGTCCCCTCCCATGGCCTTGAGCCGGGCTCGTTCCTCCTCGTTTTGCGGGGTGAAGCGGGCCTGGATCTCCCCGCCCAGGCACTTTAGGGCAGCTGCGGCCAAAACGCCTTCCGGAGCTCCACCAATCCCCATCACCGCGTGCACCCCCGTGCCCCTTATGGCGGCGGCCAAGGCGGCGATCACATCCCCGTCGGAGATGAGCTTGACCCTAGCCCCCGCTTCCCGGATTTCCCGGATGAGCCTTTCGTGGCGGGGGCGGTCTAGGACCACGATGACCAGGTCCTCCACCGAGCGCTGCAGGGCCAGGGCCAAGGCCTTCAGGTTGGCAGAAACGGGCCAGGTGAGGTCCACAAGCCCCGCAGCAGGCGGGGGGACGATGAGCTTTTCCATGTACATGTCGGGGGCGTGGAAGAGGCCCCCTTTCTCGCTGAGGGCGATGACGGTGACGGCGTTGGGCAGGCCCTTGGCGGCGGTGGTGGTGCCCTCCACCGGGTCCACGGCGATGTCCACCTCCACCCCGCCCTGGCCTAGGACTTCCCCGATGTAGAGCATGGGGGCCTCGTCCATCTCCCCTTCGCCGATGACCACGGTGCCCTTGATGGGTAGCTCGTTCAGCACCTGGCGCATGGCCTGGGTGCCCGCCTCGTCCACGGCCTCCTTGTTTCCCTTGCCCGCATAGCGGCTGGCGGCCAAGGCGGCCTGCTCCGTGACCCGCACCACCTCGAGGACCAGTCGGCGCTCGATTTCCATGCTTCCATCATACCGGGCCTAACCGGAGGCTCCCGGTCGTCCCTGGGGTTTGTGCCTTTCCCAGAGGGTGTGGGCCAGGTCCTGGAGGCCGACCCCGGTTTCCGCCAGGACCAGGAGGAGGTGGAAAAGGAGATCAGAGGCTTCCCAGCGCACTTCCTCCGGGCTTCCGTTCTTGGCGGCGATGATGACTTCCCCCGCCTCCTCCCCAATCTTTTTCAGGATGCGGTCCAGCCCCTCCCGGTGGAGCCGGGCCACGTAGCTCCCCTCGGGGAGGGTGCTTAGGCGCTCCTGGATGGTGGCGTAGACCTGGCCCAGCACGAAGCCCAGGTCGGGCTCGCCGGGGAGGAGGGGGCGGTGGAAGCAGCTTCGCTCCCCCGTGTGGCAGGCGGGGCCGTGGGGGATCACCCGGTAGACCACCGCGTCGCCATCGCAGTCCAGGAGGACCTCCACCACCTCCTGGGTGTGCCCGGAGGTCGCCCCCTTGCGCCAGAGGGCCTGGCGGCTGCGGCTAAAAAAGGTGCTCTTACGGGTCCTTAGGGTTTCCTCCAGGGCCTCCCGGTTGGCGTAGGCCAGGGTCAGGACCTCCCCGGTGCGGGCGTCTTGCACCACCACCGGGACCAGGCCCCGCTCGTCAAAGCGCACCGCGCTCAGGTCCATAGGCCCTAGTCTAAGCGCACGTGCACGCCCTTTTCCGCCAGGTAGGCCTTGAGCTCGGGGATGGGGATCTCCCCGAAGTGGAAGACGCTGGCGGCCAAGGCGGCCTCGGCCCCGGCGGCAAAGGCCTCGAGGAAGTGCTCCTTCCGCCCTGCCCCTCCGCTGGCGATGACGGGCACGCTCACCGCCTCGGCCACCCACCGGGTGAGCCTGAGGTCGTAGCCCTCCTGGGTGCCGTCCCGGTCCATGCTGGTGAGGAGGATTTCTCCTGCCCCCAGCTCCACCCCCCGCACCGCCCACTCCACCGCGTGCAGGCCCGTGGGGATGCGCCCCCCGGCGATGTAGACCTCGGGGAAGTCCCCGCGCCAGCGGGCGTCGATGGCCAGGACCACCGCCTGGGCGCCGAAGTGGTCGGAGAGCTCGGCGATCAGCTCCGGACGCCGCACCGCCGCCGAGTTCACGCTCACCTTGTCGGCGCCTGCGAGGAGAAGCTTCCTGGCGTCCTCTAGGCTCCGCACCCCACCCCCCACGGTGAGGGGGATGAACACCGACTCCGCCACCTGGGCCACCACCTCCAGCAGGATGGCCCGCTCCTCGTGGGTGGCGGAGATGTCCAGGAAGACCAGCTCGTCGGCGCCGGCCTCGTCGTAGGCCTGGGCGGCTTCCACGGGGTCGCCCGCATCGCGGAGGTTCACGAAGTTAACCCCCTTGACCACGCGCCCCGCGTGGACGTCCAGGCAGGGGACGATGCGCTTGGCCAGGCTCATAGGGGAGGGCTCCAAAGGATTTCTGCCTGGGGGAGGAGGAGAGGGGCGATCCTTTCCCCTTTCTTCACCAGAAGGCGGTGGCGGTAGGCGGTTTCCTGGGGTTCCCGGTAGACCTCGAGGCCCTCCTGCCCCCAAAGCCAGACCTCGGGAACCCCATGGTGGGCGTAGAGGGGAAGTTTTACCCCCCGGTCGTAGGCGTAGGAGGAAAAGCCCACCTCCACCAGGAGGAGAACTTCCTGGGGGGTGGGATGGCTTTGGGTGTAGAAGTCCTCTCGGGGCTTCAGGAGGAGAAGATCGGGAATGGGAAGGCTTTCTTGGGAGAGATAAAGGGGGCTTTGCACCCGGATGTGGGCTTGACCCAGGGTACGGGTGGCCAGGGTCTGCAGGAGCCAGTCCAGCAGCCCCGCGTGCTCGCTGGAGATGGGCGCCATCTCGTAGACCTCGCCTTCCAGTAACTCCAGGCGGGCTTCCGGCTCCAGGGCCGAAAGGGCTAAGACCTCCTCCACCTTAAACCGGTGCCGCACCGCCATAGGGTCATTCTAACCGCCCTCGCCCTTTTCCCAAACCAGCCCGGGTGGTACCATCTAAAGGATGGAACGGGTGACGGTGGTGGGCGGTGGCCTAGCGGGAAGCGAGGCCGCCTGGACCCTAGCGAGGCTGGGGGTTCCCGTGCGCCTTTACGAGATGCGCCCTAAGAAGATGACCCCGGCCCACAGCACCGGAGGGCTGGCGGAGATCGTCTGTTCCAACTCCTTGGGCGGGGAAGGCCCCACCAACGCCAAGGGCCTCCTGCAGGCGGAGATGCGCCAGGCGGGAAGCCTCATCCTGGAGGCGGCCTCCCAGGCCCGGGTGCCCGCCGGCGGAGCCTTGGCCGTGGACCGGGAGGAGTTCAGCCAGTACATCACCGAGAGGCTGGCCCAGCATCCCCTGGTGGAGGTGGTGCGGGAGGAGGTGGCAGAAATCCCTAAAGGGATCACCATCCTAGCCACGGGGCCCCTCACCTCAGACGCCTTGGCCGAGGCCATAAGGGGGCGCTTCGGCGACCACTTCCTGGCCTACTACGACGCCGCAAGCCCCATCGTCCTCTACGAGAGCATTGACCTCAGCAAGTGCTTCCGCGCTGGGCGCTACGCGCAAGAGGCGGACTACCTCAACTGTCCCCTTACGGAGGAGGAGTACCGCCGCTTCTATGAGGCCCTCCTCGAGGCGGAGCGGCACACCCCCCATGAATGGGAAAACCTGCAGTACTTTGAGGCCTGCGTGCCGGTGGAGGAGCTGGCTCGAAGGGGCTACCAAACCCTTCTCTTCGGCCCCATGAAGCCCGTGGGCCTCAAAGACCCGAGGACGGGGAAGGAGCCTTTTGCCGTGGTGCAGCTAAGGCAGGAGGACAAGGCGGGGCGCATGTGGAGCCTGGTGGGCTTCCAGACCGGGCTCAAGTGGCCCGAGCAGAAGCGTCTCATCCAGATGATCCCTGGGCTGGAAAACGCCGAGATCGTGCGCTACGGGGTGATGCACCGCAACACCTACCTGAACGCCCCCAGGCTTCTGGAGGCCACCTTGGAGTTCAAGGGGCAAGGGGGCCTCTTCGCCGCCGGGGTGTTGGCGGGGGTGGAGGGGTACCTGGAAAGCGCCGCCACCGGCTTCTTGGCAGGCCTGAACGCTGCCCGGCGGGCCCGGGGCCTCCCTCCCGTGGTCCCGCCGGAGGAAAGCCTGCTGGGCGGGCTGGTGCGCTTTTTGGCCACGGCCAACCCGGAGAACTTCCAGCCCATGAACGCCAACTGGGGCCTGGTGCCCCCCGTGGAGGGCCGGATGGGCAAGCGGGAGAAGCGGGAGGCCATGTACCGCAGGGGCCTCCTAGCCTTCGTCCGCTGGCTTCAGGCCTTAGAGCCCTCTCTGCCCGGGGCCAGGCCCCTGGCCCCGGAACCCCAGGGCGCGTAGGGCCTCCAGGGCCACCGCCCTCTCGTCCCAGGGGAGGGCCTGGGTGCCCCGCTCCAGGGTGCGCTCGTGCCCCTTGCCCGCCAGGAGGACCGTGTCCCCCTCCCGGGCCTCGGAGAGGGCGCGGAGGATGGCCTCCTTTCGGTCGGGCACCAGCTCGTAGGTGCCCCCCTCCCGTGCGGCTGCCTCGGCCATGGCTTGGAGGATGGCTCCTAGGTCCTCGGTGCGGTGGTCCTCCTCGGTGAAGAAGGCCTTGTCCGCCAGGCGGGCGGCCACCTGGCCGATGTCCTCCCGCCTCCTGGGATCGCGCTCCCCTGCCGCGCCCACCACCAGGAGGAGGCGCCCCTTGGTGGTGCGGCGCAAGGTTTGGAGGGCCGCTTCGAGGCTCTTCCCGGTGTGGGCGAAATCGATGACCACCCGGAAGGGTTCTTTTTGCACCACCTCCATCCGCCCCGGCACCCCCCTGAAGGTGGCAAGGCCTTGGAGCACTCCCTCAAGGGGAAGCCCAAAGGCCAAGGCGGCGGCGCTGGCGGCCAGGGCGTTGTCCAGGTTGTAGGTGCCCAACATGGGCAAGAAGGCCTCCCCCGAGCCCCAGGGGGTGTGCAGGGTGAAGCGGAGGCCTTCCGCCTCCTCCCGCAGGCCCTCCCCCCAGACCTCCCCCCCGGGCCCGAAGAGGAGGTGGGGCCGCCCCTTGAGGCGCTCCAGGTGGGGGAGGGCGGCGTTCAGGACCGCAAGCTCCGAGCGCTCCACCAGAAGGGCCTTGGCCCCGAAGTAGGCCTCCGCCGTGCCGTGGAGGTCCAGGTGGTCGTCGGGGTAGAAGCTCACGAAGACCCCCACCCGGTAGGCAAGCCCCTCCACCCGCCGGAGGGCCAGGGCGTGGCTACTGACCTCCAAGACCGCAGCCTCCAGGCCCTGGTCCGCCGCTTCCCTCAGGAAGCCGTAGACCTCTGGGGCTTCTGGGGTGGTGAAGTGGCCAAAGGGGGGGCGGGCCTCCTCCCCCAGCTTCAGGGCCACGGTGGAGAGGAGAGCCGCCTGCTTGCCACCGGCTTGCAGGAGGTGGTGGAGGAGGCTGGCGGTGGTGCTTTTTCCCTTGGAGCCCGTGACCCCGAGGAGGACTAGCCTCCGGTCCGGCTCCCCGTGGAAGCGCCGGGCGAGGTGGGCCAGGGCCAGGCGGCTATCCGCCACCTGGAGGTAGGGGACGGGGAGGACCAGCGCCCGTTCCCCCACCACGGCGATGGCCCCCCGCTCTAGGGCCTCGAGGATGAAGTCGTGCCCGTCCAGGGGCTTGCGGTGGGGGAGGGGCACCCCCGGCACGGCCACGAAGACAAAGCCCGGCTCCACCTGCCTCGAGTCCAGGGTGATCCCCCGCACCGGGAGGGGCGGGGCCTTTAGGCCATAGGGGGCGAAAAGCTCCTCCAAGGTCATGGCTTGATCCAGGAACGTAGGGCTGCAAGAAGGGCCTGGCGGTCCTCCTCCTTCTCCACGAAGTCTATCCGGTCCGCCTCCACCACGTACACGGGGGAGAGGTTCCAGGAGGCTATGAGTTCCTCGTAGAGGGCGTTGAGCCCGAGAAGGTAGCGGTCGGGGAGGTTTTGCTCAAAGGACCTTCCCCGCTTTTTTATCCGCTCCCTTAAGGTGGGTAGGCTCGCCCGGAGGTAGATGAGAAGATCGGGCTTCCTGAGGGCTGGGGACACGCTCTGGAAGAGGTCCAGGTAGGTCCGCCAGTCCCGCTCCTTCAAGTGGCCTTCCCGGTAGAGGTTCTGGGCGAAGACCAGGGCGTCCTCATAGACCGTGCGGTCCTGCACCACGGCCTTCGCCCCGTTCACCTCCAGGAGGTGCTGGCGCACCCTTCTCGCCAGGAAGAAGACCTGGGAGTGGAAGGCGTAGGCCCCCATATCCCGGTAGAAGTCCTCCAGGTAGGGGTTTTCGCTCACCGCCTCGTACACCGGCTTCAGCCCGAAGGCCTCTGAGAGCAAGGCGGTGAGGGAACTTTTGCCGCTACCGATGTTGCCGGCGATGGCCAGGTACATGTTGGACCTCAGATGGTCCTGCCGTCCTGGGCAAGGTGGGCCTTCACCAGGGCCACCACCCGGTCCTGGTCGGGGCCGGGTTGGCTGTAGTCCAGCTGGTCCGCTTCCAGGACCAAAAGGGGATGGGCGTAGCGGGCAAAGTGACGCTCGTACGCTTCGGAGAGGGCCTCGAGGTAGGCGGGGTCCATCCCCTCCTCAAAGGGCCTGCCCCGTTTCCTTATCCGCTCCAACAGCACGGGCACCGGGGCCCTCAGGTAGACGGTGAGGTCGGGTGGGGGAAGCTTTAGGGAAAGCTCCCGGTAAAGGTCCAAGTAAAGGTTCCACTCGGGGCCCTCCAGGTTGAGGCTCGCGAAGATCGCATCCTTGTCAAAAAGGTAGTCGGCCACCACCCCGCCGAAGAGGGGTCTTTCCCGGAGGCGGGAGAGCTGCCGGTAGCGGGAAAGGAGGAAGAAGACCTGGGTCTTGAAGGCGTAGCGCTTTCGGTCCTGGTAGAAAAGGGGCAGGAAGGGATTTTCCTCCACCACCTCCAGAAGGGGCTCGGCCCCAAACCTTTGCGCAAGAAGCTGGGCCAGGGTGGTTTTGCCCGCACCGATGGGGCCTTCTATGGCGATGTACACGCTTACCTCCGCAGGGTAGCCTAACGGCTGGCAGGCCGGGCCACCATGGTGAGGGTGACCTCGAGCCTCCGTCCCTCCCGCCAAAGGGTTAGCCGCACCCGGTCCCCGGGGCGGTAGCGGGCGACGAGGCGGACCACCTCCGCCTTGTCCTTGACCGCCTTACCGTTTACCGCCAGGATCACGTCCCCGAGGGCCAAAAGCCTCCCTTGGGCGTCCCGCTGGGCTCCCCTTAGGCCGGCCCGGGCCGCGGGGCTTCCTGGGTCCACCCGGTCCACCATGGCCCCTTGGGCCGTGGTGAGGCCCACCGCCCTGAGGAGCACCGGCGGAAGTTCATCCAGGCTAACCAGGCTGGCCCCCAGCCAGCCCCGCTGGGGGATGCCAAACCGCTCCAGGTCCCGTACGCTTTGGGCCACCAGATCCGCCGGGATGGCCACCCCGATTCCACCCACCCCCGAGGGTCCTCCCACCACGTCCGCCACCACCCCGATCACCTCCCCTTGCAGGTTGAGAAGGGGACTTCCCGAGTTGCCCACGGTGAGGGGGGCGTCGGTGAAGAGGTACTCCCCCACCTCGGCCCCCACGCTGGGGTCGGGGGAGGGAACCTCGAGGGGGCCTATGCCGGAGAGGATCCCGTAGGAGGCCAGGGGTCCTTGTCCGAAGGGAAACCCCACCACCACCACCCCCATGCCCAGGGGAAGGCTGGCGCTGGGGGTCTTGCTGAAGGCCAGCGCTCGAGGAGCCTGGAGGCCGCGCACCGTGAGGAGGGCGAGGTCAATCCCTGGGTCCACGGCGAAGCGCTCCGCGGGGAAAGTGCGCCCATCCGTGAGGCGGACGGTAAGGTCGGCAAGGCCCTGGACCACGTGGTAGTTGGTAACCACCCGGAAGGGGCTCACGAAGAACCCCGTACCCACCACCTGGTTCTCCCCAGGGGCGGTGGGGGAGCCCTGGACCCGGACCACTGCGGGCAGGGCCCTCTGGATCACCTGGCTGCGGGCCACCTCCTCGGGGGAGACCAGGCGCTGGCCCAGGGCCAAGAGGGAAAGGAAAAGGGCGGCGAGGACGAGGCGCATGCCCTTACATTACCTCAGGGGCGGGGATGCCCAGGAGGGAAAGCCCCGTCTTCAGGGTTTCTTGCAGGCTCCTCACCAGGCTAAGGCGGAGTTCCCTCAGGCCCTGGGGTGCCGTGAGCACCGGGGTGGCGGGCCTCCCGTCCTCCTTGGCGTTGTAGTAAGCGTTCCAGCTGGCGGAAAGGTCCAGCAGGTACTGGGCCAGGACGTGGGGGGTCTTCTCCTCGGCGGCCTCCAGCACCGCCTCCTCAAAGTCCAACAGGGCCAGGGCCAGCTCCCGCTCGTAGGGGGTGGCCTGGGCGAGGTCCGCTTCGCCCCATTCCCTGGCCTTGCGCAGGATGCTGTGGGCCCGGGCGTGGGCGTACTGCACGTAAGGCCCCGTGTCCCCTTCAAAGGAAAGGGCCTCGGCGTAGCGGAAATCGATCTGCTTTTTGGGTTCGGTCTTCACCATGGCGAAGCGGATGGCTCCCAGGGCCACCATCTTGGCCGCTTCCTCCTTGGCGGGGTGCCCGGGGTTTTTCTCCTCGATGACCTTGAGGGCCCGCCGCTCTGCCTCCTCCAGGACCTCGTCCACGCTCACCGAAAGGCCCTTCCTCCCCGACATCTGCTTGCCCTCCAGGAGCACGGTCTCGTAGGCCAGGTGGAAGGCGCCTTCCGCCAGATCCGGCCTCCCCGCCAGGGCCAAGGCCGCCCGCACCAGGGCCTGGGGGTGGCTCTGGCGCACGTCGATGACGTTCACGGTTTCCTTGGCCGCTGGGGTGTAGGGCTCCCCCTCGGGGGCGCTGGTCCTTAGGGCAGGGTAGTAGGGGTTTTCGTAGGAACGGAAGGGGAGGCCCCGGAGGAGGCCCATCTTCCAGAACTGGAAGGCGATGTCCTTGGCGTAGTAGGTGGCGGCGCCCCCGGAGCGCACCAGGACGAAGTAGGGGTCCTCCAGCCCGGGGATGAAGGGGCTTGCGTCCATGACCAAAGCCCCGGTGTACTTGCCCTCGGCGGGGCGGAAGACGTGGGGGCTTCGCTCCAGGATTTCCAGAGCCTGGCCTAGAAGCCCCGCCCGCACGATGTCCGACTCCCAGACCAGAAGGTCGTAATGAGCATTCAGGGCCTTCATGGTGGCCATCTGGGCCAGGAGGATGCGGTTGACATCTTCCCGCAGCTCCCCACGCTCCAGGGCGTGGAGCACCTCTTCGATCTCCCCCTGAAGCTTCTCGTAGTCGGGGTCCTGGTGGAGGCGCACGTAGGCCCTGCCGGCGAAGTGGTCGTACTTCTCCTTCCCGTCCCAGGTGAGGCCGTAGTGCCTTAGGGCGAAGAGGGTTTCCGCCGCCTGGCGCCCGGTGTCGTCGATGTAGTTTAGCACCAGGACCTCCCGCCCCGCAAAGGCCAGGATGCGGGCCAGGCTATCTCCTAAGGCGATGTTCCGCAAGTGGCCCACGTGGAGCTCCTTGTTGGGGTTCACCGAGGTGTGCTCCACCAGGACCAGCCCCTCCCGCTTGGGGAAAGGCCCCTTGGGCCTCAGCGCCTCCTTCAGGAGGTCTTTCGTGCGGATGCGGAAGTTCAAATACCCCCCCACGGGGATGACTTCCTCCACGAAAGGGGGAAGGTCCAGGCGGGCCTTGAGCTCCTCGGCGATGGCCTGGGGGGGTTTCCTTAGCTCCTTAGCCAGGGCGAAGAGGGGTACCCCGTAGTCCCCCGGCTTGTCCTTGGGGGCCCGGGCCACCTTGAGGCGGAGGTCCAGGCCCAGCTCCTTAAGGGCGGTGTGAATGGCCTCTTCCAGGGCGCGGCGCACCATCAGGGGGTTATCTTACCCCAGGTGTTTAAGGTGGGTTTAGGCGACGCTGGTTAATCTGGGAATCAGAATGGGATGGCAACGGTGGGGTGGGTTAACGCTCTTGTTCCTGGGGGTAGCCCTTTCCCAGGGCATGCTGGCGGCGGGCTCTGGGCATAGCCTCTTCCTTAAGCAAGGCGTGGTTAAACTGGGCGCTTTGTGGGGATGGGGCTGGAATTACCATGGCCAGCTAGGGGACGGAACCTTCTTAAATCGTAACCGCCCGGCGCTTTTGCTGCAGGGTGTGGTGGCCGTGGCGGCGGGCGAAGCCCATACCTTGGCCTTGGACCCCGAGGGGAGGGTGCTGGCCTTTGGCCGCAACGAGGAGGGCCAGCTGGGCTTGGGTTCCTTGGCCAGCCAAGGCCGGCCGGTGCGCGTGGAGGGGTTGACCAGGATCGTGGGCGTGGCGGGAGGATACGCGCACAGCCTTTTTCTGGCGGAGGGCGGGGTGGTGTACGCCTCTGGGGCCAACGTGGAGGGCCAACTAGGCGATGGCACCTACGAGATGCGGAAGTCCCCGGTGCGGGTTCAGGGGCTTCCCCCGATAATGGCGGTGGCGGCGGGGTACTTCCACTCCTTGGCCATCACCCGCGAGGGGCAGCTTTACGCTTGGGGGGCCAACCTTTCGGGCCAGCTGGGGGACGGCACGGTGGAGTCCCGCTCCCGGCCCTTGCCGGTGGAGGGCTTATCCCGGGTGGTCCAGGCCGTGGGTGGGGGTAGTTTCAGTGCGGCCCTCTTGGGGGATGGCTCGGTGTATGTCTTCGGTCTGGATTCCGCTACACCAAAGCGGCTTGCAGGCTTGCCGCCAATAGTGGCCTTGGCGGCGGGCCGGGAGCACCTCCTTTGCCTGACCCGGGAAGGTGAGGTGTGGGCCTTAGGGGCCAACGAGTCCGGTCAGCTGGGGGACGGTACTCAGGAAGGGCGGATGGAGGCCCGCCGGGTGGAGGGTTTAAGAGGAGTCGTAGCCATCGCGGCTGGGGATGCCCATAGCCTGGCCCTGACCGGGGAAGGAATCCTATATGCCTGGGGAAGGAATGGGTACGGGCAACTGGGCGACGGAACCCGGGAGAATCGCCTCAAGCCAGTGGTGGTCAAGTTTCCTTAACAGGGGCATCCAGGGCAGCTTTTAAAGCCTCTGCGACCTTGCGGTTCATGCCGGGCAGGCGGGCAAGCTCCTCCAAAGGGGCTTCCCTCAAAGCCTTAAGCCCCCCGTAGCGCTCCAGGAGGAGGCGCTTGCGGACCTCCCCGATGCCGGGTATGCCGGCAAGCACCTGGAATAGCTCCTGGCTCCTCCGCTTTTGGTGGTAGCGGAGGCCGTTTTGGTGGGCCTCGTCCCGCAGGTGGATGAGGAGCCTCAAGGCGGGGTGGGTGAGGGGGAGGCGGATCTCCCGCCCCTCGGGGGTGATGAGGACCTCCTCCTTTTTGGCCAGGCCCACCAGGGGGAGGCGGAGCCCAGCCCGCTCTAGCGCCCTTACTGCCGCCCGCACCTGGCCCAGGCCGCCGTCGATGAGGAGGAGGTCGGGGAGGGGAAGGTCCTTGAGGCTTCCCGTATAGCGGCGAAAGACCCCTTCCTCCATGGCGGCGTAGTCGTCGTTGCCCGCCTTGAGGCGCATCCGGCGGTACTCCGCCCGCTTGGGCCTTCCCCCCTCAAAGACCGCCAGGGAGAAGACCCGGGCCTGGCCCTGGAGGTGGCTTACGTCGTAGCCCTCGAGGCGGTAGGGCCGGGTGGGCAGGCCCAAGAGCTCCTGCAGGGCCTTGAGGGCGGGGTGGTCCCCGCGCCGCTCCCGGAGCTTGAGCTCGGTTTCCAAAGCGAGCCGGGCGTTCCTCTCGGCCAGCTCCAAGAGCCGCGCCTTCTCTCCCCTTTGGGGCACCCGAAGCTCCACCTTGCGCCCGGCCCGGCGGCGGAGGAGCTCCTCCAGGCCCTCCAGGTCCTCCAGGGGGAAGGGGAGGAGGATGAGGGGGGGGAG
>Ga0209289_100377_pt1 | contig 24260 bp, 25 predicted proteins | sample GXS110809BmetaG_FD_184121 | JGI IMG/M metagenome (GOLD analysis project Ga0209289, IMG submission 184121) | Hot spring microbial communities from Gongxiaoshe hot spring, China to study Microbial Dark Matter (Phase II) - GXS 110809B (SPAdes)... ...
AAGGAATTGAAAAAGGACTAAAAGAAGGAATTGAAAAAGGTCAGAAGGAAGGAATGCGTGAAGCGATTCTTCTTGATATGAAAATTAAATTTGGTTCAAAGGCAAAAGCTATGATTAAAAAAATCAAAGAAATAGATGATTTAGAAAAGCTAAAAAGAATAAAGAAAGCTATAATTAAAGCAAAAAGTATAAAAGATATAGAGAAAATTTTAGAAAATTCCTCAAGGAAATAAGAATAAATTGCTCTGTTGCAATCATGGTCAAGATACTGATTTATGTATTTTACTTTTCATATCCTAACTCACTATCCTAAAGCATGATTTAATGAATGCAACAAAGCATAAAAATCTAATTATAATGAAGACAAAACCTAACATAGAGAAGTTTTTCATTCCTTTTTTATTTTTCCTTCTCATATTAGGTATGACATCTGGATTAGCACGTGGGGGAGCTTTAAACTTACCATCACTCAGTGGAAAACACTTTATCATATTTCTCTATGGTTTTTTCGGTAGCCTACTCTCTCTTGAAAGAGCATTTGGATTCTCTCTAAAATACCTTTTCATAACACCAGCCCTAACACTCCTTGGAACGATCTTGTATATCTGGTTAGAGAATCCATACTTAATTATTCCCGGAGCTTTACTGTTTATACTACCGAACCTTCGCGTTTTCATCACAAGTAAATCATTCTTTTCATCAGGTTTCATCCTATCGGCTATCTTATTTATTACTGGAGCAATTTTTTTTGCATCCGGCTACTATTATCAATCTGCCATAGCTTTAGTTCTATTTTTGGTCTTTTATATACTTTCCGAAAGAGCTGAACTTATAAAGATAATAGGATTAGGTAAAAATGGAATACTTTTTTTATCCCTCGCATCCATCATGTCTGTTACTGGTCTTATTATTTCTCTGAAAGATTTAATTTCTGGAATCCAAATAAGTTTCGGATCTATCGCGGCTATCACGGTCTGGTTCATGAGAAATGATATAGCAAGAAAAACCATAAAAATGAAAGGGGCTGTTAAATTCTCTTCAATATCTGTGCTTTCAGCATATTTCTGGTTGATCCTGGGATCACTTCTATCTAATTTTTGTCTTCGGAATGAAGTTATGGGGGAGGTATACATAGTATAACTCAAGGAAGATATCAAACATGGCATCTTCAATAAAAGATATAGCTGAGCAGATAAACATACTTTCTATAAATGCCTCAATAGAAACTGCAAGTGCCGGAGAACATGGGAAGGGCTTTAAGGTAGTAGCAGAAGAAGTAAGAAAACTTGCGTCAAAAACATCTGCTGTAGCAAAGGAGATAGAAAAAATTGCAAACAAAGCAGAAGAAGATATTATAAAAATCATAAATGTTCAAGAGAAAGCAGAAGAAGTTATAAAATCAAACCTAGAACGATCAGAAAGGGTAACACATGAACTGAAGAAAATCCAAGAAACAGCAGAATTCCAGATAAATTTTATAGAAGTACTGGGAAACATGGTAAAAGAGCAGAGCAAAGCTGTATCTAATGTCAATAATCAGGTAAAAGCTTTTTTGGATATTTCAGAAAATCTATCATCACAGGCAAACCAAATCTTCTCAGAAACAAAAAACATAGTCACACTATCAGATGAATTAGCTAACTACTCAAAAGGCTTCAAAACATAAATAAAAACAAATGAGTTAATTATCTATAGAGATTTGATACAATGAAAGGGGAACAAATTTATTATAACTGGATTGAATGCAAATTTATTGAACTTGCAAGGTCTAACATCAAAACTGCAAGTATATCATACTTTTGATTTTACCTCTTTTTAGATTCTCCAACAACAACTACAGAATTTGATAAGTTTCATACGAAAATTTGGTACTTGATCAAAAAAGTAAATGATGAGATGAAAAAAATACTAATAAAAGCGAAAATCACACAATATCATTTAAAAATCATCATCAGATGAGATTTCCAAAATCTTTCCTCCTCATGTTTTTTCTACTCCCTTTCCTCTCATGTGAAACACAATATAAAGATATACGAATAAACCTATACCAGATAGTTGCACAAAACTATGATAAAGTTGAAATAGAAGTAAGAGATCAATATGGAAAAATCCTGAAATATATCGATTCCCCAAAGAGCTCGCAGTATGAAATAAAGATAGACGAAATGCCAGAAAAAATCCAGATATTTGTTAGAGGTAAAAAAGGAGATTCTTATGTCCTTGAAGGGATTTCTCCCATTATTTCTTCTAAAAACATAGAACGAGCAAATATTCTCTTTATACCTACTAACAGGTCAGTAATTCTACCGATGGTAAGATCAAACATATCTCCGGACACATGGGTTTCAGTATATGAAAAAGAAAATGAAGTTATGATATTTACAGAAGATGGTAAGATATTTTCAATAGATTACCTTTCCTGGGACATAAAATTTCTCGATAACTTTACTCCGAGGAAAAAATTTTGTGTTTTCAGTATAGAAGGGAAAATATTCATAGCAGGTGGAGAAATAAACGGAGAAAAAACGGACCTAGTTGAAATTTTTGATAAAGGAGTCTCAGGATTTCAAAATCTGAGATATAGAAGATCTGATCCTAAAGCTATAGAGTGGAAAGATGGAGTAATACTTGTTGGTGGAGATGATCAAGGTTACTGTGAATTCATAACTGGCGGAGGAATTTCCTCATTCCAGTGTGGTCTTACTTCTGGATTATCAATTCTACCAATCTCAAAGGAAGTTGGTCTGCTGAAACTTTTTGTGTATCATAAACAGAAGGGACAATACGAAATAGTCTATATCACAAGAGAACAGAATTCCAGAGTTGAGGTCTCATATAGAGAAACAATAGTGGGTATAAAGAGAATAGGAGGAGAAATTACAAGACAAGGAGAGAAAATCTTAATCATGGGTGGATACAATGAAAACGGAGAAATAAAAGAATGCGAAATATATGACACTAATTCAGAGACAGTTTCAATTGCTGGGACACAAGAGCCAAAAATAGATTTTTCAGTCATAAATGTTCAAGGAAACATATTCATAATAGGTGGAAGAAGGAGAGATGGGAAGCCTATCTCAAGTGTAGAGATAATGAGAGACTGCATCTTTGAAGATACAGGGAAAACTATTTCGTTTCCCCCAAAACCTCAAAACTGTGCCCACTCTGTCTTTGATTCATACATAGTTCTCATATGTCAGGGAGCTATTCCAGAAATATTGCCTATCGCTTCTATACTCACACATTAAAACACTTTGTTGAATCTTTCTCACCAACGCATGAAAGGTAATGCTCATACAAGCTATAAAAATAACAATAAGAATCAGGAATTACCCTCCGTAATACCAACCTGTTTCTATCATAGACAATGGTTCTTTATCTTGGAGTTGATAGACATGCAATAATTTCCCTATGAAAACATCATGGTCTCCACCGAAATCCAAATGTCCTATGACTTCACACTCAAATGCTCCTGCCGAATCCTCTATTATCGGGCATCCACCCTCACCTATAAATATATTGTATCCCCCAAGTTTTCCATTCTCCACAGAGTGCCCTTTAAAAAAAGTCTGAGCCATATCTTTCTGATCTTTGCCTACAACATTTAAGGCAAATCTCTTTGATGATAAGATGACCTTATGTATAAATGAATCTTTCTTAATTGCTACCATCACGGAAGGTGGCTTGAAAGAAACCTGACTCACCCAATTTATTGTCCCAGAAGCTGTATCTTTACCATCTGAAGATGTCGCTATAAACAAGCCGTAGTGTATCTTTCTCAAAACCTTCTTCTTTACCGCCTCATCTATCATAATAAATAAAATTATCTTATGAAAATAAATATCATTTACTATTTTCAAAAAATTCTAAATAAGTATTATCAAATTTCATCGTTTTTAAATCAGTCAAGAAGAATCGAACCAGAAAGAATAATACAGATTGACAAATTGAGTAAAATGGTCGCAGTGTTGGAGACGAATGGAATAAGTGTATTATCCTCATATCTCAACAAATGCAAAGTTTATTTTTATAATTCATTCATATACATCAAAGGATTTTTACTTTATTTTATAAATGAATAGGACAAGACTGATTATATCTTTTGTGATATGGGTTTTAAATTCAATTTTGCTGATATCTTTAGTTTATATCAGTGGCGAGGTCAAAAGGAAAAGAGAACAAATTGAGGATATTGAGAAAAAAGTTTCACAGATGAGAAAGTGGGCAGAGGAAATAAAAGCTTTACGCTCCGCAGGAAACAACAAAGGAGTCCTTGAAGTAGTAGATGAACTTTCTAAAAAATATGGTATAAATCTTGAGTCTGCAAGGCCGAGTGGGAACTACATTGAAGTTGTTGGGAGAGGGGTTGAACCTTCAAAGACTATAAGATTTATCTGGGAACTTGAACAACAGGTAAGCATAGGAAAAATCAGACTTAAAAAGAATATATCTGATAGTAATTTAAACGACATTGAACTTTTTATTGAGCAGAAATAAATCAAGAAGATATAATCTTCTTGTAGCTATCCGGCTTGTTCTTCTGCAAATACTTGAGAAATCTATTTCTTCTACTTATAAGAGTATAAAGTGCTCTTTTAGATGAAAAATCTTTTGGATAATTCTTAAGATGCTTTTCAAGAATCTTTATTCTTTTCGTAAGCAAACCTATCTGAACTTCAATCGAACCTCTATCTTTCTCATGAAGAGCAAACTTTTTTATTATTTCTTCTTTCTCATCTTTCAACATAGTTTTCATATAGCGATTTTTGAGAAGAAAATCATATTTTTCAATTTTTATAAACTTTTATGCCTTCAAACGATTAAACACTATTCCGTATCCTAACTAAAGCCTTATTAATGTAGGATTCAAAAAAACCGAATTAAAATAATAATATAATAAAATAAAATTAAAATAATAAACATATCTATGGCTGAAGAGAAAGATATAATAGGAGCTATTTTGAGCAACCCAATCTTCTCAAATTTTCATATTGACCAAGTTCGCGAGGTTTGCAAATATTTCCATAAAGTGAATATAAAATCTGGACTCCCTCTTTTCAGGGAAGGGGAAATAGGAGATTGCATGTATTTTATAGCTAAGGGCAAGGTTGGAATATACAAAAAGACAAAAAATGCAAAAGATATCACTAAAGATAATGTAAAGATTGCGGATCTACAAATTGGAGATAGTGTAGGAGAGCTCTCACTTTTTGATAACTACACAAGATCAGCTACCGCCATAGCTGAAACAGATTGCGATCTCCTAATGCTATCAAGAATAGATTTTGAAAGAATGGAAAAACAAAATATAGAATTTTCTTACAAAATACTCAAGTCCCTTCTAAAAATCCTAAGCAAAAGGCTCAGAAGAACAACGGATACCGTCGTAGATATATTAAAAGAAGAAGAAAAATAGAACATACATACAAACTTCTCCGAAGTTTATAAAAATTCTTCAATCATTGATATATTATTTATTTAGAAGCAAATTGAAAATAGTCAGAAATAAAAAGGAACAGTAGCAATTATGAGTAGGTTAATATTTCAATCATTAATATTATTATCTTTCTATTTTTTTATATCCTTTGTTCTGTCTTGCGGAAGATCTTGGAGAGGGGAGAAATTCGGAGGTAGAGAGATATTAATAATACCTAAGTCTTCGGAGATATTTTCTGCTCCTCAGATGGATATAGAGATAAGACAATGGGACTTCACTTTAGACAACTCAGACATACCACATGTATCATTTTATAATTCATTTCAAGGAGCCCTATCTTATGCGACAATAGGTATTGATGGAAAATGGGATATTGAGTCAATAGATCCCCTAGATAAAGGAACTGGAATCATTGCAGGAAGCTCACCGAACATATTTTTTGTCAATGAGAAACTTCACGTAGTATACCTTGCTTCATCTATAAGAGATAAGGTGCCAAAATTTTATATCATAAAGGAAGCTGTCAGAGATCCGCTCCTGAAAACATGGAAATGTAGAGTAGTAAAGAAGTGGAATTCACCAATATCTGTTATTAGATCGGGATACATTAAAAGTGTGGATAAGATCGGTGTTATCTTCTTTGATTCAGAAGATAAGAAATTGATCTTTGGTGCTTTCTCACCTGCAAAAGATTTGAATGAAATGCAAACTTGTAAGACTCCTAAAACAGAAGATGAAGAAGAAGAAAAATCTGACATAAAATACACTGGAATATACTATTTTGGGCAAGAAAATATAAGGTTAAAATACGAAATAGACAAAACATGCAATACAGTTTCAGCAAAAGTTGGATTTTCAGTTGATTTTATACCTACGTTGACAAGAAGAAGAGAAAACATAACTGGAATTTCTCTATATGATCCTACTCTAAACCAGACATATTGGATTGAGATTATGCAAAATAGTGTAGTGAATTGGATACTTAACCAAAACGACGAATTTGAGATAAAGAGAGAAGATGAAACTGGAAAGATTCAATCAGTATCAGTTGAATACCTTTCCCGTACCCAGGAGAACCTTTGTGTTCCCGCTAGCTCAATTATGTATAAAGTAGAACTATCTAAACCAGCCGATACGATTTCAAAAGTTTTTTATAAATCCTCAGAAGGCCTGTGGCGAGAGACAAAATTCTTCACAGCTTCACCTAAAAACATATATCTATTTGCTGCAACTGATACCTCTTATCCGCTTGAAATATCTTTAACATACAAACCATCATTTGCAACGAATATTTATAACTTCGGAACAGCCAAAACAAACTTATCTGTCTCTTCAGATAAAGACGGTAATATACACATTGCAGACTTTATTTTTATTCCTCCACTAATGGCGGTAGAATATGGTATTTTATCCATAGATGAAAATGGCAATTTCAACTCAAGGTTTGAAACATTAGATGGTGGTGGGCAAGGTTTATACACACAGGGAACAGGCGGGACTGCAATAGCTGTAAGATCAGATAGTATCCCAATTGTAGCCTATTTTTCTCCTTTCACCGCAGATTTGAAGATATCTATACCGGTCCGCGAAACATGGATCTCCGTTCCAAAGCTAACAGGACCCGTTTCTGGTATAAACCCTAAAATGCTACTTAACAGAACACAAAACATAGCAGTTTTACTCTCCCCCGTAGTCTATGGAGGAAAGGTATCTTTAATGATGATATTTGTACCGATAACATTATAAAATGAGTTTTACAACCCTGATAGACAGCAATAGAGCTTTATTTCAATTTCTTGAGAGTATTGACCAGGTTTTTAAGCTTGAGAAAAGCAAATTTTCTAGGAAGATATTCAAGACCACACGAAGGACCAACATAAAGATTCTCAAATGGGTAGTTCTTCAGAACCTTCTTTATTCTACCTATTAACTCATTTGGTTTTTCTATATAGGTATTTCTTCCATCAACAATTCCAATAAAAAGCTCTTTTTTAGTTCCATTCTTCAAAATCACATCTTCAAGCTTACCATATGTCATATCAAAACCTAAAATATCAGCGGGAATCTTCTGAAAATTTTTGTAATCTTTGGAAAAATCTCTGAAATAAAAATGATACATTATCTTGGTTTCAGGTTTTTTAGCTTGATATATAAGTTCAAAGTAAGGCAGGGCATCAAAGTCTTTTCCACCTATATCAGAGCTGTTGAGAGCTGGTTCATCTATCTGGATCATCGATGCTCCGTTTTCCGAAAGAGTTCTGACTTCATTTTCGACAAGCTTGGTATATATTTTTACCGCCTTGGTAAAATCACCTTTTGATAGACGAGCAAGCGTTATAGGACCTGTTAAAAATGGTTTGACAACCTTCTTGGTAATTGAAGTAGCAAACAAGAAATCGTCCAGTAAAACTCTCTTGATCTCCAAATCATCATCTGAGATTTGTTCATCTATTATTGGTTGTCTGAAATAGGTATTAGTATCAAAGAATCTCAAGAGCCCGCCAATTTTAACACCTTTAATATTTTTTGCAAAGTGAGATATCTGATCATACCAACCAATAGCTCCGTCAGTCAAGATATCAAGACCACTTTTTTCCTGCTCAACTATTGCGAGCTTTATAAATTCTCTTTCAATCTCTTTGAAAGCTTCCTCAGTTATTTCTCCTTTCTCTCTACTTGCCCACGCTCTTCGGAATTTCTGCTCCTCTTCTGTATCCCCTATGCGCGGATAGCTACCGACAGACATTGAAAATATTCTGACAGACTTCCCTCCAGAACTCTTCATTCTACCCTTTTTTTCAGAGCTCATATTGGCTTCTCCTTGACTAAAAATCCTTTATCAGAAAAAAGAAGTTTACATCATTTTCAAGATAATTTCCGACTCTTCCTGCGAAAGAAATCAACTGTTATGGCAAGACCTTCGTCCAATGAGGTTTGAGGTTCCCATCCAACAGTTTCCTTTATCTTCTTGTAGCTTATGCAACTTCTCCTCTGCTCTCCAAGCTTTGCAGGACCATGCAATTCAGAACAATCCGAACCAGATAATTTTTTCAACTTATGAAAAAGTGTATTTATATCCGTTTCAATCCCTGTACCAACATTAAAAATACCCGAGACATCTTGTTGTGTCATAAGTAAGTTTGCTCTTACAACATCTTGAACATATACAAAATCTCTTGTCTGGAACCCATCTCCATTTATCAAGGGCTGCCCACCATCTATCATCTTATTGGCAAATATTGCCACAACACCGGCCTCACCATGAGGATTCTGTCTTGGACCATAAACGTTTGAATATCTCAAAGATACATAATTTATTCCATAATTAACATAGTAATAGTGGAGATACTTCTCCACACAGAGCTTTGAAACGCCGTAAGGAGAAACAGGACGATTCGGATGTTCTTCATCTGCTGGAAAATAATCTTGCTCACCATAGATAGCTCCACCGGTTGATGCAAATATAACCTTCTTGACATTGTATCTAACGCAAAGTTCAAGGAGATTCAAGGAACCAATTATATTCACATCCGCGTCAAAAATAGGATCCTGAACTGATTTCCTAATATCCATCTGTGCAGCGTGATGATTCAGAACATCTGGTTTCTCTGCCGAAAATATCTTTTGACACTCATCTTTAGACCTTATATCAACATTGTAGAATTTCGCCTTGGGATTCACATTCTCTATTGACCCGGACGAAAGATTATCTATTATCACAACATCATATCCCATTTTTATATATTCATCAGCTATATGAGATCCGATAAAACCTGCTCCGCCTGTCAGAACAATTTTCATAACATTTGTTAAATGTTGAATAGATTTTTAGTGCTTTTCAAGTTTTTCAGAAAAGAAAATATTTGCAGACATAATACAGAACCGGAATAGAGAAAATGAGGCTATCAACTCTGTCAAGAATTCCTCCATGTCCTGGGATTAAAAATCCTGAGTCCTTAATACGAACATCCCTTTTTAGAGCAGATTCGGAAACATCACCAATAAGCCCAACAAAAGCACAAAGAAAACCGAGAAATATATATACGGAAAAACTGCCTTGTGGGTTAAAAATTATCTTCATGACTATTGCGACTATAACAGAAAGTAAAGCACCACCTAAAAAGCCCTCAAGTGTTTTACCTGGAGATATTTTCTCCACGATTTTTACTCTACCAAATTTTTTCCCAGCAAAGTAAGCTCCTATATCTGCAGCCACAGTACATCCCACAACAAAGATGAAAAGAAAAGTTCCTGGGTCCACCCTTGCAAATTCATCGTGTATTTTAACATGGTCCTTCATATTTCTAATCATCACGGCATGTGCTCCCGCAAGCCATCCGATATAAATGATCCCAAAGTAAGTCATAAGAACTTTCTCAATTGCTCCCTTAAACTCTCTCGATACTATCTGAACAAAAAAGATAGCTATCAGCGAGAATGATAGAACAGCGGATATAAAGTCATATGGAGTGACATAGGAAAGAAAAGGCAAGGAAGAAGAAATAACTATCCCAAGGAGCTTATATGGACTTTCACCCTTTAATTCAAGAAGCTGATATAGTTCAACAGAAGCTAGGGCCACAAAAGCTGTTATAAAAAGAACGAATATCAAACCGCCTTCAAAGATGATAAATAAAGTTATCAAACCCAGAATAAGTCCAGATATCACCCTCAAGCGTAGTTCCTTTGGATCAAAAACTCTTTTATCACTTTGCATAAATTACCAACGATTATATTTTACCTTAAAACACTTTTATATTCTTTTAGATATGCAAGATAATAAAGGAAAGATTTTTATTTTGTATCGCAATAAGAAGATAGTATTTGAAGAAAAAGAGATAAAGGTAAAAGATATAATAAAAAGATTAAATCTTTCAACCGATTATGCCTTTGCTGTAAAAAATGGAGAGATTTTAGATGCGAATGAAATTGTTAAAGCAGGAGATGAAATAAAAATAATAAATGCCATTTCAGGAGGAATCAGATGAGAAAATGTATAAAATGTGGAAAGCAAACCCAAATATATCTTCCCCAACACAGATTAGCACTATGCAAAGAAGACTACAAAACTTGGTTTGAGTCAAGAACTGAAAGGACAATAGAGCAGTTTAAAATGTTCGACAGAACAGAAAAAATCCTGGTTGCAGTATCTGGAGGTAAGGATAGTTTGTCTCTTTGGAATGTTCTGGTAAAGTTAGGATACAACGCAGATGGCCTCTACATAAATCTTGGGATTCACGAGTATTCAAAAATCTCACAAGAAAAAGTTCAAAAATTTGCAAACTCAATAAAAAAGCAACTTCACATAGTTGAAATCAAGAGTGAATTTGGTAAATCTATACCAGAAATAGCAAAGGATAGGAGGAAGCCAGCTTGCTCATCTTGCGGCGCTATAAAGAGGTACTACATGAACCTTTATGCCCACAAGCTTGGTTATAATGTCATCGCAACAGGACACAATCTTGATGATGAAGTGTCTGTTTTACTCCTAAACACACTAAGCTGGAATGTAGATTATCTCTCAAGGCAATACCCTGTTCTACCTGAGGAGAATGGATTTGTAAGAAAAGTGAAACCATTTTGCAAGGCAAGTGAGAAAGAAACAGCAATGTATGCTGTGTTATCTAACATAGACTATATAGAAGATGAATGTCCCTATGCAGATGGCTCAACAACAATAAACCATAAAAAGATCCTAGCCCAAATAGAGGAATTTTCTCCAGGAACAAAATTAAGATTCTACCTTGAATTTCTATCAAAAATGTATCCTTTAATTACCGAAAAAAAGAAAAACGAAGTTGTTATAAAAAGTTGTAGATTATGTGGAGAGCCAACGCAATATGAAATATGTTCAATCTGTAGGATGAAAGCTTAATGCTCAAAAGATTTCGCTCTATATCCCTTCTCAACTATCTCAAGCAGAATCCCCATAAAATCCTTGGGATGTATAAAAACAACCCTCTTGCCTGTTGCACCAATTCTTGGACCTATAAGCTTATACCCTTTACTTTTAAGTTCTTCAACTTTCCTATCAAAATCTTCAGTTTCAATAGCTATGTGATGTATGCCCTCTCCTCTCTTTTCAAGGAAAGACTGCACAGCTGAGTCCTGCGAGAAAGGTTCAAGAAGTTCAATCCGCGTCCCACCAACCCATATAAAAGACGCAACAAGCCCCTCTGTCTCCACCCTATGCCTACCAGATGGCTTCACTCCAAGAACATCATAAAATTTTCTCTCTGCCTCATCAATATTCCTGACAGCCACTCCTATATGTTCAGAAAATGGTAAGAACCCAGCAACCATTATATCTATTGGAGAAAGTCTATATACATTTACCTGCAGATCACCTAAAGCTTCCTTTACAGCGTATACCCAATCTTCAATCTGAGAGACTATAATAACCTCAATAGGTTTGAAATTCATTACATCTACCTTTAATATCTGAATATAAGGTTCAGAAGGAGGAAAAATCTTTATAACATAAATCACTTTCTTCTGATCATTTTCACAAAACAAAGTATCCCCCCTTATACTGATATTGTAATAAGGCTTCAGGACCTCCATCAGAACGGTTCTGACTTTTTCAATCTCATTCATGCCTTCTATTTATAGTCCTTAATAATCTGAAAACATTATTTTCTGGAGGTTATAAACTACTTCCAAAAAGGTGAACATTGTATAATATGAAAATGAATTGTGATCACGTAAATCAAGTGAGAAGAGATGAAAATAGTCAGTTTAAAAGTGCCTAGAAGAAAAGTATATTGTTTTTACCAATCTAAAAATAGATAGACATATCGAATCACGGATAATTATGTCATAATACTGCTTAAAAACTATGGTCTCATTCGCTCAAGAGAATTCTTTATAGAGTTAAACTCCCCTGAAATGAACTGAGATGAAATTCTATATCTCAAAGCATTTTCTGATAGCTTCATCATCTCATTATCAATATCAACAGAGTTCTTATCTTCACCAAAAGATGTTGTCTCATAATAGACTCGAGGATGTGGATCTGGATAAGGTCTTATCTGAATATGTCTTTCAGAAGTCCTGACCAATTTAAGCCTTGAATATTTTTCACCTTCAAACACACTCTTTAGATACTCTTCAAACCTCAGATCTTTGGCTTTGTATCCTGGAGTATCAACATTTGCTATGTTTGAATTTATTATAAGGTTTCTTTCAAGAAAAACATCTAATGATTTTCTATAAAGTTCAAAATCGCTTCCAAAGAGTTCTTTCATTTCAAACTACCTCCCTTCTAGCCACCACCGATAAGTTGTAGAACAAGCTGAGGAGTGAGTCTGGCTATAGCCACCATAGCGTTAGCGCTTTGCTGAACAACCTGTAGGGCAGTAAGGTGAAGAGCATCTTCGTCGAACTTAGCGTCAATTATAGCTGATCTTTGTACTTGGGCTATTATTCTCTGATCTTGGACCTGCGTTTGCGCAACCTCAAGCATATGCTTGACAGCCCCAACACGAGCTCTGATATTTTCTATATACTCTATGGCTTCACCTATAATCGTCACAGCAGTCTCAGGTGAGCTTCTCATATCAAAAGTGAACATGAGCCCACCACCCAGAGATATAGACCCCAAAAGATTTTCCGGTTCAAGGTTAGGTATATCAAAATGAACATAATCAAATTCAGTAGAGACATTGGTTCCCCTGAAGTACCTCGCCTCTCCCCTTTGCAAAGTTATAACAACCGGATTTCCGCCCTGAAGCTGAGTCGCCGGACCTATTCCACCTCCTGTAACATTCTCAACATATATCCTCATTCCAAGATTGACAAAGTCAAGAACTTGAGCTCCCGTAAAATTTATCCTTATTGATTCGGTAAAGACCACATTGCCTCCGATGAATAACTCGGATGTCGCAATACCACCATTAATGTTGAACCTGATCGAAGCCAGCTCTCCGAAGCTTATAGAACTTGTAAACATAGCTCCCTGAGTAGTTCCAGGGATTGAATTTCCAAGCACTGTAACCAAGTTTGATACAGACACATCAGCTCTCGTTCCTGATGCATATCCTCCAAGATTAACACCAGTCACATCTATATCTTCTTTATGTCTGAATATAGTTATCGGAGTTCCACCAGTGACGAAAACAATACTTACAGGACCTATAACCCTATTTCCAAGCCCCCCTCTTATAAGCTGCTGCTTTTGAAAGACAGTAGATCTGACCAACTTTCTGATCTCCTCATAAAGCATGTTTGAAGCATTCTGAAGAGATGTTATCTCAGCAGAATCTGATGATTGAGTAGCCCTTTCGGCATTCATCTTAAGCTGAGAGAGTATATTATAAATTCCCTCAACTGTATCTTCGATCTTAGATAATATGGATTGACCTTTTGTAACTTGTTCCTGAGCTATCTGAAGCGTATTTAGAGCACGAGTCAAATTATTAGCCTGAACGAGAGCTCCAACATCTTCCGAGGCAGAATTAACGCGCTTTCCAGTCTGGAGCCTCTTCATCACACCTCCAAGTTCTATGGTAGCTCGCCTCAAATCTTCAGTAGCAACTACGCCATGGGGATTTGTCCTTACCGGAATCATAGTACCCTAATCTGAAAAAAGCGTTCCATAGGAAATCATTTCCTAGTGGGAAAGACAAACCGAAGAAGAAGTTAAAATTTTTCTATATAGGATAGAGTCTTTGTTATTGGAAGTCTTCTATCTTTCCCAAATGCCCTTGAAGTAACTCTAACACCTGGAGGTGCTTGTCTCCTTTTGAATTCTGCTCTTTCAACCATTCTTACAACTTTGATGACCATATCTATATCAAGTTTCAATATACTTGCAATAACAGATGGAGAGAAATCTCTTTCAATATAAAGCTTGAGTATCTGATCGAGCATTGAATATGGCATAAGTTCGTCCTCATCTTTCTGTTCTGGTCTTAACTCTGCAGAAGGAGGTTTTTCAAAAACCCTTCGTGGTATGATGTCAGCACCCTTTTTTCTGTTGTAAAATTTTGCAATCCTATAGACATCTGTTTTGTATATGTCCTTTATAGGTGCAAAACCTCCTGCAAGATCTCCGTATAAAGTAGAATATCCTACACTCATTTCACTCTTGTTTCCACAAGCTAGAACAAGATAGGAAAACTTGTTTGAAATTGTCATAAGAATATTTCCCCTTATTCGCGCCTGAAGATTCTCCTCAGCTGTTGAGAATTTTGTACCAGAAAATAAAAAATCTAACTCCCTCAAAAAAGAATCATAAATATTTGATATAGGTATCTTTACGAAGTTTATCCCGAGATTTTTGGCAAGAGCCTCCGAATCTTCCACTGAATGATGAGAAGAGAAAACAGAAGGCATAGTGATGCCAAAAACATTGTTTGGGCCCACAGATTCCGAAGCTATGCATGCAACCAAAGATGAATCAATTCCACCAGATAGTCCAACTAATACCTTTGAAAAATTGTTTTTAATTATGTAATCTTTTGTTCCCAAAACAAGAGCAGAAAATATTTCCTCTTCATTTTCCAGAAAATCAAAAAATGTCTCTTCATAGGAGCCAGGAGATTTAGAAAGCACATTCACATTAATAGGCACATCCTGACATCCCAGATATGCAGTCTCATATCTCACTCTTGTGTCGTGAACTCTACGGAGAAATGTTTCGTCAATGTATATACTTTTGATAAGTATATGTTCTTTGAAACTTGGTGCACGAGCTATAGTTTCACCATCTGGAGATATAAAAGAAGAAGAACCATCAAAAACCAATTCATCCTGTCCTCCAACGATATTACAGAACGCTATATAAACAGAGTAATCTGAAGCCCTTGTACAAAGCATCTGCTCTCTTATTCTTGGTTTGGATATATGATATGGAGAAGCAGATATGTTTATCACAAGGTGAGCACCACCAGAAGTAGTAAGTGATAGAAGTGGTTCCGTAGGATGCCAAATGTCCTCACATATAGTAACACCAAACCTAAAACCATCAGATGTCCGAAAAATAGGTATCCTATTACCTCTTTTGAAATACCTAAACTCATCAAAAACAGCGTAGTTTGGGAGATGCATTTTCTCATATGTGTAAATCTTCCCATTACAAATAATTGCAGAAGCATTATAAAGATCATCTTTCTTTGACACATATCCAACAACAACAATGAAATCTCCAACCCGATCAGCTAACCTTCTTATTAAATTATCCTGAGCCTCAATAAAATCATGGTGAAATACAAGATCTTCTGGGGGATAACCACACAAAGAGAGTTCAGGGAAGCAAATTATTTTCGCCCCTAAATGCAAACTTCTCTCAATAAAGTTCAATATCTTCTCATAGTTGCTCCTCAAATCACCTACGATGGAATTTATCTGACAGAGAGCGATCTTAACATACATATAGATAAAAAGTTAATTTCAAAAAAATAAACTTTTTTAACTATCTGAATTCATTACAAATCTTTCTGCTATTTTCAGAGCAGTTCTCTTCGCTTCCTTTGAAAGTTTCAAAACATCACCCAGATCATTTATGCTTACTGTATCTATGATCCTCTCAAAATATGTAATAGTTCCATCAACTATTTTGAATATATCTGTAAATCTTATCTTTTTCTGTAAGAAGAGATTCACAGCAATGTCGTCCGCAGAAACAAGAACACAAGGCAAAGGATATTTAGAACATCTCCAACCAAGTAAAATTGCAGGAAATCTTTCAGTGTCTGGATCCATAAATCTATAAGACCCACCCCAAACTTCAGGAATAGAAAATGGAACTTCAAATTCCCGGTCGTATAGCAAAGAATACATGATAGGAATCCTCATATCTGGATAGTGAGCCGACATAATCATAGTTCCATCTCTGTACTCAACAGCTGAATGTATGATAGCCTCCGGATGAACTTTAACGGCGATTATATCCACAGGTAAATCAAAAAGATAGCTTGCCTCAATTATTTCAAAGGCTTTGTTCATAAGGTTCGCACTATCTATGGTTATTTTCTCCCCCATACGCCAAACGGGATGTTTCAAAGCATCTTCAACTTTCACATTTTCTAAATCCGATTTTGATAAATTTAAAAATGGTCCACCGGAAGCCGTTATATATATCTTCTTGATATTTTTTTTCCCATATTTATTCAAGATTTTCCACAAAGACGAATGCTCGCTATCTATTGGAAGTATCTTTGCCCCAGTTGATTCTGCTAATGAAAAAATGAACTTTCCTCCACATAGTATTGCTTCCTTCGAAGCAACAGCTACTCTCTTCCCAGCCTTTACAGCCTCTATTGTAGGCTCAACAGAATCAAATCCTGGAACACCTATCACCACAAACTGAACTTCCTCTGACTTTATTATTTCTTTTTGATCCCTAATTTCTATCCCAGAAACTTCCTTTTTTATCTTATATCTTCCTTCTTCAGATGCAATATAAACATATTTCGGCTTGTACCTACTTATCTGTCTTACAAGAGTTTCAATATTCCTATTTGTAGTAAGGCCGACAACTTTAAATCTATCCTGAAACATATCTATAACTTCAAGAGTTTGCACCCCTATTGAACCCGTAGAGCCAATTATAGCAACACCAATTCTATTCTCTCCCATCAAGTATATCTGTTATGATTTTATGACTATCATTCAGTCCATTTGAAATTTTCATAAAGTATCTTCTCTAATAGATAGATCTTGAAATGAGCTCCAGATCATGAGAGTAAGAAATCAAAATATTTCAAATTTTTCAAATAGAATGTTTCTACTTGAACAATCACAACAGAATAACCACCTGAGAAAATCAAAATGAATTGAAATTATAGCATTTTTATGAGAAGATTGGGTTTTCAATTAGAGAATGCACTATAAATCTGAGTCTTTACCAAGATACTCTCGGAATAGAATAAAAAGAAATACCTTCAATAGGAAATTTAGATTTAGGAGGCATGAGATTTCAAAACTAATCTGTTCCATATCAACTTAACAGGATTATGACTTTCTGAAAACCAAATCATACAAATTATAGCTTCTTTTTCCTTTAGTCTTTTGGTTTATTCAAATTGAGGAGAAAAAACGTGGTAGCGGGGGGAGGACTTGAACCTCCGACCTCCGGGTTATGAGCCCGGCGAGCTACCAACTGCTCTACCCCGCGGTAGTATTTTTTACTTATAAGTTAGATGATATAAAAAACCTCAAAAAGCAGAAAGTTTAGAGTAATAAATTTTAACCTACTGCCCCTTCCATTTCAAGCTCTAGCAATCGGTTCATCTCCACTGCATACTCCATAGGTAAAGTTCTTACAAATGGCTCCATAAAACCCCTGACCACAAGTGCAAGAGCTTCTGGTTCCTTGAGACCACGAGACATAAGGTAAAATATGACATCCTCGGATATCCTTCCAACCGAAGCTTCATGAGAAATCGTAACATCACGCTCAAGAATCTCCATGTGAGGAAATGTATTTGATTTGGAAAACTCATCCAAAATTAAAGCATCACATGTAACAGAAACTGAACTTCCATTTGCTCCCTCCAAAACTCTAACAAGACCTCTATACGTTGTGAGTCCACCAAACTTGGAAACAGATTTTGATGTTATGACAGAGCTTGTATTTGGCGCTGAGTGTATAACCTTGGCCCCAGCATCCTGAATCTGATCCTTACCAGCATAAGCAACAGAAATAATTTCAGCACGAGACTCTGGTTCAAGAAGATAGACTCCAGGATATTTCATCGTGACCTTACTACCTATGTTACCATCAATCCATATAACCGACGCTCCTTTGTAAGCCACAGCTCTTTTTGTCACAAGGTTGAAAACATTCTTTGACCAGTTTTGTATAGTTATATACTGAACCTTTGAATAAGGTAGAGCAACAATTTCAACAACAGCAGAATGAAGCGAGTCAGAAGAATAAACGGGAGCGCTACAACCTTCAACATATGTGACCTCCGAACCCTCATCTGCTATTATCAATGTTCTCTCAAATTGCCCAACGTTTTGCGCATTTATTCTGAAATAGGCCTGTAAAGGTCTGTCAACCTTGACCCCAGGTGGTACATATATGAATGAACCTCCAGACCAAACCGCAGAGTTTAGAGCTGCAAATTTATTATCTGTCGGTGGAACAACCTTACCAAAATACTTCTTTACAAGATCCGGATACATCTTAACAGCAGTATCAGTATCAACAAAAATCACACCCTTTTTCTCAAGATCTTCTCTTATCTTATGATAGACAACTTCTGACTCATACATCGCACCGACACCTGCAAGAAATTTTCTTTCAGCCTCTGGTATGCCAAGACGATCGAATGTATCTTTTATATATTGTGGAACTTCATCCCAAGAATGTGTTTTCTTATCTGTTGCCTTTATATAGTAATGATACTGGTCAAAGTTTATTTCAGAAAGATCCGGACCCCATGTTGGAACTGGCTTCTTTCTAAAGATCTCATAAGATTTCAATCTGAATTCTCTCATCCATGATGGTTCCTCTTTCATATAAGATATCTGTTCGACAACTTTCTCATTCAAACCTTTTTGTGTTCTGAATTCATAGACCTCAGGCATTCTAAAGTCATACCTTGAGTAATCAAACTCAAGCTTTTCCGTTTTTTCTTGCCTTGCCATGTCGTTATATTTTAGATTCTATGCCCTCCTGAGGAATAATTTCCCGAATAAAACGATATTCATTTCTGCTTTTTTTATTTCTCAAGGTATTTTCGACAAGGTTCATTGGACAAAATGGACCACACATAGAACAAGCCTTAGTACCAGAGCGTCTTGAATCATGTATAGCTTTAGCATCCTTTGGGAAAAGAGCCAACTCAAATTGTCTCTCCCAGTCCAACTTATACCTTGCTTCAGACATAAGTAAGTTCCTTTCCAAGGCTTTTTTGTTTCCCCTAGCTATATCTGCAACATGAGCAGCTATTTTAAAAGCAATAAGACCATCCTTTACTTGCTCCACTGTTGGCAATCCAAGATGTTCAGCTGGAGTGATATAGCAAAGCATATCTGCTCCATACATTCCAGAAATAGCTCCACCTATTGCTCCAGCGATATGATCAAAACCAGCAGCAGTATCACAAGGCAACATACCCAAAATATAAAATGGTGCACCTTTACAAAGCTTCTTCTGCAACTGAACATTTGTCATTATCTCATTCAAAGGAATGTGTCCAGGTCCTTCTACCATCACCTGAACACCAGCATTTCTCGCTTTCTCAACAAGCTCACCAAGAATAATGAGCTCTTGAATTTGCAACCTATCTGTTGAATCCGATATTGAGCCTGGACGCAATCCATCTCCCAAGCTCAAAGTCATATCGTACTCCCTTGCTATCTCAAGAAGCCTATCAAAATACTTATAAAGAGGATTTTCTTGCTCATTGTATATCATCCACGCTGCAATGAGACCACCACCACGAGAAACAATCCCAGTTGTCCTTGAAGAATTAGTATATCTTCTTAGAGAATCTAATGTAACCCCGCAATGAACAGTTATGAAATCAACCCCTCTTTTACCATGTTCCTCTATTACCTCAAAAAGATCATCAGCACTCATCTTAAGAAAAGAGCCTTTCTTCTTAGCAGCCATAAACTCAGCTTCGTATATAGGAACTGTGCCTAAAGGAACTTTTGAATTAGTTATAAGAGTTTTCATTATAGACTCAAGATCTCCCCCTGTTGATAAATCCATAACGGTATCCGCTCCGTACTCATGCGCAACCTGAAGCTTTTGTATTTCCTCATCCAAATTTACATAGTCGTAAGATGTTCCAAGATTCACATTAACCTTAACAGAAAGCCCCTGACCTATCCCAGTAAATCTCTCAATACTATGGTTTGGATTCGCTGGTATAACAACTAAACCTTTTGCAACAAGCTCCATCAAATCGGAAGGATCCAAACTTTCTTTATCAGCAACATATCTCATTTCCTCTGTTATTATTCCTTTCCTTGCTTTTTCAATCTGGGTCATCTTTTTAAGTATTTTAGCAATTCAATCTCCAAAAGTACTAATAACCAACTAACTCGAATTCAAATCAGAAATTATAAATCATGATTCTTCAATTTCTTCTAAAAATTCCTTATACTGATCTGGAGTCATAAGCTGAGACTCTATATTGTCTGTTGTATCCACTTCAAGGATCCAACCTTCTTTGTAGATCCCGTCTCCGTAAATTATGTCTGGACTCTCAATCAAATCGGTATTCACTTTTGTAACTGATCCAGAAACAGGAGATATTATTTCAAATTGGTAATCTGAAACAACAACCTGACCAATAACATCTCCTGCCGATATTTCATCACCTTGTTCAACTTCAACCGATATCTCCGTCAGCTCGTCCGAATCTGCTGCTGAAAAAATATACTCAGTAAGATAAAGCCTGACCCTTCCCGGTTTTATTTTTTTAACCGCTATATGATCCTCAGAGTATAAAAAGCCCTTTGGTATCTTCATACTTTCTGATTTTATATTTTCTTTAAGTCAGAAAATCGCAAAAAACAAAAATTATTGATTTTAATCTGGCCCCCTGAAAACTAGAGGAAAAACATTGGAAATAATAAACGCATCCAATTTTACATTTCAGCTTTATACAATGTGAATTTTTCAATTGATCAAAAAAACGCTAAAAATCTAATCTAACTAGAATATCTTCTTTTCTGAAAATGTTTGATTATTTCCTTATATTTCCTCACTTCATCACTCAAGAGTTTCTTAAGTCATTATCTGAAAGCTGTTCGAGCTTAATCATGCTAATTTATCATCATAAAGAAATGCCAATGTCTTCAATCGCGAAATCAAACAAAAATACATATTCTGTTCATTTAGCAAATTTCATCAAAAACGGAAGAAGGTTTTCAAATAGCCCTCGTATAACATGGGAGCAGTTCTAAATTTATAGATATCCGATGGTTTTATGAACTTATACCGTGTGTGCTCCCAGTCTATCTTCAGTATAGCTTTATTAATTTCTGCTCTAAAAGGGTTTATCTCCCATTTTACACCTATCACTGGATCAACAACCTCAAATTGAGTACCCTGAACTATATTGCTCAATGAATCTCTCTTTATTGATGTCTCTTCCTCGATTTCCTTAAGAGCAGTTTCCAACGGTGTTTCTCCTTCTTCAATATGTCCAGAAACTACTCCCCACATTCCTCTATATGTTCCAACCTTTTTACTTCTTCTCATTAAAAGTATTTTACCATTGTAGCATAAGAAAGTAGATGATACAGACCTTTTCTGGAAATCCCAACCAATTATATGATTTTTAGCAGCAAAGAAGCAAAATGATGCAATCTCTTCCATAATCTTCCGTCTGCAACCTCTAAATAGATTTACAAAACTGGTTCTTCCCTTATTTGAGAAGATTGAAACAAAAGATAGGCCAACTGGTTTTTGCTCACTTCCACCCTCTGGTCCGAGAATAGAACTTTCTGAAACAACTAGATCAGCTTTTGATATATTTAAGAAAATCTCTGCAGATCTATTCGCGTAATCTTCCGAAACAGCACCATTTGGAGAGGAAAAATTGAAGAAATTTTTCATGTCGTAAGAGTATGGTATAACAGAGCCCACAAATATCTTTGATGCTCCCTTGAAACTGACTATCGTATGAGATAAAAAACCCCCGAGAGAAGATTCAACAAGCCCTACTTTCAAACCTCTGCTACGGAGAACCTCTATAAACTCTTTAGCCCTCCTCTTATAGTCTCCAAAACTTGGCGAATAAATTAAAAAATCATTCATACCGCTGTAAAGTAGGAGATCAATAAAATGTGAACTACTCCATCGTTATAGAAGATGAAGCTTCCTGCTTCAACAAGGCTATAAGCCTCTCCGTAGGTGTAAGTTCGGGCAGTTCCTACCCTTACCATCCTTAAGGTGCCCAATCCTTTGATTATCAGGGTTATATATTTTATAATTATAATCAGAAACTGACTTCTTGTCAAGTATTTGCTATTTTGTTGAATAATTTACCTTACATCTTGATTTTCATCTACTTTAATTTTTCATCTGCTAAACTTTTTTAACAGTAGGAGTCATGAAGTATAGGATTTTCAAGGTTAATTGAATGATAAGCAGAAATAAAAAGTGTCAGATGAATTATTCAACAAAATAAGTATTTGCAATTCATCCCCACACTGTAGAGGATTGGAGACTTCTTGCTAAATTTATGTTAAAAACTGTAAATTATAGACAATTGCATGATTTATTTAGTCACTATATATAAAAAATAATACATGTTGTATTTAGGAGTTATTGGGAAACCTATCTCACACTCTCTATCTCCGGCAATGCATAATGCAGTTATGAAAAAGCTTGGAATAAATGGAATATATCTTGCATTTGAAGTTGATGATTTTGAAGGAGCCGTTAGAGGCGCTTCAAAACTAGGTTTCAGAGGATTGAACATAACTATACCATACAAAGAAAATGCCTACAGCATAGCAGATGAAGCTTCCGATGATGTGAAAATAGTAAAAGCTGGAAACACAATCCTTTTTGAAAATAATCAAATAAAGGTTTTCAACACAGATATATATGGATTCCAAAAAGCCGTAGAGAAGTCCGGATTTAAGCTTAAAGATAAAAGAATTGCAATAATTGGGGCAGGTGGTGCGGCAAGAGCTATAACATACGCATCCTTAAAAGCAGGAACTGAAATCATAACAATATTTAATAGAACATATGAAAAAGCAGTAAAGATAAAAGAAGATATACAATCTTTCTACCCAGAAAAACAGATCATCCCTAAAAAACTTGAAACGATAAATTTCTCTGAATTTGACATAATAGTCAATGCAACAAACATAGGGTGGAAAAATGAAAACTTGTTTGAAATAATTGGCAAATATCCAGAAAAAACAAAGGAGAAAAAACTTTTCTTTGATACAATATACACACAAACAAAATTCCTAAAAATAGGAAAATCTCTCGGATATAAAACCCAAGATGGTAGATGGATGCTCGTATTACAAGGAGCTATGAGTTTTAAAATATGGACATCTATATACCCAGACGAAGAAATTATGTTCAGAACTCTAAAAAAAGCTCAAAAAGTTAAAAAAGACAAAGCTTAGAAAACATCAAATGAATCTTTATAGAGTCAAAACTGAACCTGATATCTATATCTCACCCCACTGAAACACTAAGAATCTAAAAATAAAGAGAAAGAGAGAAATTTTATGGACAGTATAATGTCCGCCCCTTATCAGGAATAATTATATACCATGCTCTATTAAACAATTACACAATAAACTTACTATAAAATAAAAAAGAAATTAATATAACTTTATGATCTCAGATAAATTCAAAGTACAATATTTCCAGAGTACCATCACAAAAAATCAAGATCTTTCATTCTATCTTAAATCATCTTGAATCTCAAGCACAAGGAGAAATTATTGAATAACTTTTATACAAAAGAACATATCAACCATATGAAAAGCAATTAATGATAAATACATACTACAATCAAACAGCATTTCATTCTAATACCTATTCCTACTACTAATTTAGCGTATATGAAAAAGAAGCTACCAATAGGGATACAGAGTTTTGAGAAGATAAGACAAGACAATTTTTACTATGTAGATAAGACACACTTTGTAAGAAAACTTGTAGATGAAGGAGGAGGATACTATTTTCTTTCAAGACCAAGAAGATTTGGGAAATCGTTGTTTCTGGATACACTAAAGCAAGCTTTTTTGGGGAAAAAAGAACTCTTTGAAGGATTATTCCTTGAGAAGAATTGGGATTGGTCTAAGTCATACCCTGTTATACACATAAGTTTTGGGCAGGGGTTAGTAAGAGATGTAGAAGAGTTGAAGAAGATAATAT